>FAXA01000430.1_pt1 | contig 48141 bp, 46 predicted proteins | sample 734441 | NCBI WGS metagenome assembly FAXA01 (sample SAMEA3597868, study PRJEB11362) | hydrothermal vent metagenome | biome: marine hydrothermal vent biome; feature: marine hydrothermal vent; material: ocean water | place: Atlantic Ocean | collected 2010-09-19/2010-10-04
CGATACGGCAGCCAAAGTCGAGTCCCCAGGTGGCTCCGTGGAGGTTCCGCTGGCCGACATCTTAGGAATCGACCGTTTCGCCGGACTGAAAGACCCACAAGGCGCGATGTTTTTCATCTTTAAGTCGGCTAGCTAGGATCAACCTAACAAAAATCAGAGTCGGGAGCGCCGTTTGAAGATCGGTTACTCGCTGTCCAACAACCAAGGTATGGAAGATATCCAAGGGGTGATAGACCTAGCCGTCGGAGCAGAAGAGCTGGGGTTCGACTCCGTTTGGGCCAGCGAGCATGTTTTCAATGTTAGCTATGTCTACGACCGCATCGGCGACAAACCTTACTATGAGCCGCTGACCGTTCTGACCTACGTAGCGGCGGTGACCAGCACCATCGGCCTGGGTACCAGCGTGCTGGTACTTCCCTATCACAACCCCATCCGCCTGGCCAAAGTCGCCGCCACATTGGACGTCCTTTCGGGCGGAAGGGTGATGCTGGGCGTGGGTGTCGGCGTGATCGAAGAGGAACTGGAGGCCATGGGCAGCCCCTTCGCGGAGCGGGGCGCCATATCAGATGAGATGATTGCGGTCATGAAGGAACTGTGGACCAAGGATGACCCAAGTTTCTTGGGCAAGTACCACAGCTTCTCTGGTATGAAATTCACGCCTAAGCCAGTGCAGAAACCCCACATACCGATAATCATCGGCGGCACCAGCAAGGCTGCCATACGCCGGGCCGCCCGTTCGGGAACGGTCTGGCATCCAACGGCCCTGTCTCCACAGGCTCTAGCAGAGGGCATGGACTATCTGAACGAACAAGCCGTAAAGGCAGGCCGCGACCCTTCGGAGATATCAGTGTCAATCAGTGCCGCCATTGGCAACACACACAATCACAACCGGTATTCCCTTGGTGAAGATCCAGAGGAGATACTCGAGAGGTCTCAGAAATATCAGGAGATGGGCCTCGAGCGTCTCGTAGTCTCACCCAACACCCGCGATCAAACCCAACTTCGCCCGATCATGGAAATGCTGGCCGAAGTTGTGATCCCCGCCGTCCAAAGCTGACATCCAGTAAGGAGCCACCTATGACCATTCACTCATCTGAAGAAGTTAAAAGCTTGCAAGAATCAGCCCTCGAGCATCTCTGGGTCTATCTGCGGGAACCGTCCGACATGGCGGAAAAAGGCGACCCGACGATCTTCGTCAGTGGCAAGGGAGTCCACGTAACAGACGCCCTTGGCAACACATCTATCGACGGTATGTCGGGGTTGTGGCTGAAGAACGTGGGCTACGGCCGCAAAGAGATCGCCGACGTCGCCTACGAGCAGATGCTGAATCTTACCTATATGCCTTTGGGCACAACCACCGAGCCCACTATCCGCCTGGCAGAGAAGATTGCTCAGATAGCGCCCGGCGACATGACCAGATCCTTTTTCACCAGCGGCGGCTCGGAAGCCATAGAGACTGCCCTCAAACTCACCCGCGCCTATTTCAAGCGGGTGGGGGAACCCAACCGGACTAAGTTCATCAGCCGCAAAGGCTCATACCACGGCGCCACCATGGGCGCGATGGCACTGGGCGGCTCTCATCTTTACCCCAAGATAGATTACGAGCCGCTTATGCCCGGTGTCTTCCACGTGCCACAGCCGCTGCCCTACCGCTGCGAGTTCGGCGGCCAAACGCCCGAGGAATGCGCTGAACTCTGCGCGAATGCGGTCGAAGAGATGATCAAGTTCCAAGACCCGGAGACCATAGGCGCGGTGGTGGCCGAGCCCATCGCCAGCCCTCCGGGGTGTGCGGTTCCCGGTGACAATTATTGGCCCCGGTTGCGGGAGATCTGCGACAAGTACGGTTGCCTGCTCATCGCCGACGAGGTGATCACCGGATTTGGCCGCACGGGCAAGATGTTCGCCACCGAGCACTGGGGCGTCACCCCTGACATGATGACCGTGGCCAAAGGAATCACCAGCGGCTATATACCTGCGGGCGGCTGCATCACCCGGGGCGAGATTTCCGACGCGTTCGTCGGTAGCCCAAAAGCGGCATTCAAGCACGTGATCACCTTCGGCGGGCACCCGGTTGCTGCCGCCGCCGCCCTCAAAAACATCGAGATCATGGAGAACGAAGGGATGGTCGAGAATTCGGCCAAACAGGGCGCGTATCTTCTGGATGGCCTGAAAGAGATGAAAGACAAATACAAAATGATCGGCGATGTCCGCGGGCTTGGCCTGTTCTGCGGCATAGAGATCGTCGCAGACCGCGAGACCAAGGAGTACTTCCCTTCCGAGGCCGACCTGGCCAACCGCCTCACCCAAGGCTTTGCCGAGAACGGCCTGCTTGTACGCGGCGGCGACCGCATGAACGTCGCCCCGCCCCTCTGCATCACCTCCAGCGAGGTCGATGATCTGGTCACGATCATGGACAAAGTATTCGGCGAAGTTTCGCATGCACTAGGAGTCTGATAGCAGGAATGCAAAAATCCCTCCCCTCAACCCTGGGGGAGGGGATTTCTTAGTCTAGGGCGGAGGACGACCGGTAGTCTTGTGAGGCTAGGGTCTTAGGGGAGACTCTGGAATATCTCGGACATCCGCCGCACCCGTTCCGGGTCAACCTTGTTGGTGACGATACCGGCCTCTTTCAGACTGGTGCCGATGATCGCCCCGTCGGAATGCTCGATCACCCGCCAGATGTTCTTCTCGGTTACCCCGCTGCCCACCAGTACCAGCCCATCGGGCGTGGCGCGGCGCACCACGGAAACATCGAAACTGGCTGTTTCCTCGCCCGTTGCCGCCCCGGATACGATCAATCCGTCGGCCAACCCCCTTTGGGCGGTCTCCCTGGCCACCAGTCCCAGGTCAACCGAGCCCAGGGGCACTGCATGCTTCACAAGAACGTCGGCCAACACCTTCACATCGGTGTTTAAGGCCTGTCGGTGGCGCATGGTCTGGAAGGCTTCTCCCTCTATCAGGCCTTCTTCCGCGGCCATGACTCCGTAATGTACGTTCACCCTTATGAATTTGGCCCCGGTCACCGCGGCGATTCCCAGAGCCGACAGGGCATCGTTTCGCAGCATGTTGATCCCAACTGGGACGTTCACCACTTCCTCAACTCGTTCCACAGCCACGGTCATCCCGGCGATGGTCTCCGGGTCAAGACGCCCGGTGCGGAAGGGAACGTCACCGAAGTTCTCTACGATGATCCCGCTTACGCCACCCTGCTCCAAAATGTTCGCTTCTTCTTCGGCCCGGTCGATCACCGCCCGCATGTTCCCTCTCCAGCGGGGAGAACCGGGCAGGGGCAGCAAGTGGACCACCCCGATGAACGCTTTGGACCGGCCAAATAGATCACGGCTCGACATTAACTGTTCAACTCCAGAATCTGGGTGAGGTTGGACTCGATTCCGGCGAGGTCGCATGGAGGTATATCTTGGATCTTACGTTCAATCATGCTTTGCTTGATAGTGCGCAGGATGTCGGTCGCCACCGACGGGAATACCAAGCCAGAGTCCTCCCAATCAACCATCAGATAGTCGCCGGTCAGTATCCGCAGCGTATTGATGGTGATTGCTGAGACAACGGCCTCCTGGCGGCCTTCCATACACTTTGGAGTGGATCATGCCCAATTGCTCCAATGCCTCGTCAAGGATTGTCTCAGTCAGACCGGTCGTGCGGCGCAGCTCTGGGTACGCTATTTGCCGTGTGGTCGAGTATCTGCTTCAGCGCCTGCCGTCTATTGGTGACGCCGTCAAGAAATTGGTGGTCATGATTATCAGTCATTTCGGTGCCTATTTCTTCTATTATCTCTAAACAATGCGCAATTCTGCACCAATTTTATATCACATCAGCAAGCCTGGCCGGAAGCACCGTGTTGTCATAACGATGTTACAATATGGGTCGAGATTTGGGTGAGGGTGGAGTTGTATGCCCCAGGATTTTATCCACGTTAAAGGCGCCCGGGAACACAACCTTAAGAACATAGAGATCACCATTCCACGCGATAAGCTGGTGGTGATCACCGGAGTATCCGGTTCCGGCAAGAGTTCCCTAGCTTTTGACACCATCTACGCAGAGGGCCAACGCCGCTATGTAGAGTCTCTATCGGCCTACGCCAGGCAGTTTCTGGGCCGGATGGATAAGCCGGATGTCGACTATATAGAAGGTCTTTCGCCGGCTATATCCATCGACCAGAAGGGTGTTTCCCACAACCCGCGTTCCACGGTGGGTACGGTCACAGAAATATACGACTATCTGCGTCTGTTATTCGCCAGGGTCGGCCTTCCTCACTGCGACAAATGTGGCCGCCCCGTTGAACGGCAGACCATATCCCAGATCGTCGACGCTATCATGGGCCTTGAAGAAGGGAGCCGGATAACGCTGATGGCGCCCAAGATTCGCCGCAAGAAAGGCGAGCATAAAGACGTATTTGAGACCGCCCGTCAATCGGGATTCGTCCGTGTCAGAGTGAACGGCGAGATCCTCATGCTGGAAGAGATGGGCGACTTGGGCCTGGACCGGAAGAAGTGGCATTACATCGAGTTGGTCGTTGACCGCCTGGTAATCCGGCCGGACACCGAAACGAGCCGGGTGGCTGAGTCCGTAGAGACGGCACTGCGTGAAGGAGACGGCGTTGTCGAAGCCCATGTGGAGGGCGACGAGACACTGGTCTTTTCCGAGCAATTCTCCTGCACTAAGTGCAATACCAGCCTGCCGGAGATCGAGCCTCGAACATTCAGCTTCAACAGCCCCCATGGCGCCTGCAGCGATTGCACCGGGCTGGGTTTCAAACTGACTCTGGACCCCAACTTGATCATCTCCAATAAAGAGCTGTCCTTATCCCAGGGGGCCATTGCTCCCTGGACCCGCGGCGGCCCATCTAGCAGTTGGTACATCAGCCTGATGGAATCGGTGGCACAGGCCAACGGTTTCTCGTCTAAGACACCGGTCAAAGAACTGGACCAGAAGTACATCGACATGATTCTCTACGGCAACGACGAGAAGAAGGTCACCGTCCGCCATCGGACTCACCGGGGCCAGAGCTATGAGTGGGACACCAAATTTGAAGGGGTGATTCCCAATCTAGAGCGACGTTACAAGCGGACCGAGTCCGACTATATGAAGCATCAGATAGAGCGGTATATGTCGGCTCGCCCCTGCCAGTCATGTAACGGTAAACGGTTGCGCCCTGAAGCCTTGGCGGTGAAAGTCTGTGGCCTGGGAATAATGGACGTCTGCGCCAAGAACATCGGACAGGCGGCTGAGTGGATCAGAGACATCGACCCCGACGCTCCCGGCCCTCATCAGAAAAATGTATTGACCGCCCGCGAGAAGACCATCGCCAACCAGGTCCTGAAAGAGATCGAAGGCCGAGTCAAATTCCTGGAGGGTATCGGCCTGGATTACGTGACCATGGACCGCACCGCCCGAACATTGTCTGGCGGCGAGGCGCAAAGGGTGCGCCTGGCCACTCAGATCGGTTCCGGACTCACCGGGGTGCTCTACGTGTGCGACGAGCCCACCGTGGGACTGCATCCCCATGACGACCACCGGCTGATCGACACACTGCTTCGTTTGAAAGACCTGGGTAATACAGTCATCGTCGTCGAGCACGATGAAGCAATGATGCGCGCAGCCGACTTCATCGCCGACCTTGGACCCGGCGCCGGAGAGCACGGGGGCGATGTGGTTGCCACTGGCACCGTGGCTGAGATCGAAGCGAACCCAAACTCGCTGACCGGCGCTTATCTCAGCGGACGCAAAGTGGTGCCCTCCCCAGAAAAGCGGCGCAAGGGAAATGGCGATGCGATCGTGGTCAAGGGCGCAAAGGAAAATAACCTCAAGAACATAGACGTTAAATTTCCGTTGGGACGTTTGGTTTCAGTCACCGGTGTCTCGGGTTCCGGAAAGAGCAGCTTGGTCTACGAGATCCTTTATAAGAAGCTAAACCAGACCATCAACAAGGGGCGCGACCTGCCGGGAGAGCACAAGGAGGTTCTGGGGATCGAGGGCGTCGACAAGGTCGTAAATATCGACCAATCGCCTATCGGCCGCACGCCGCGGAGCAACCCGGCCACCTACACCGGGTCCTTCACTCCCATCCGGGACCTGTTTGCTAGCCTTCCAGAGGCCAAGGTGCGCGGTTATGCACCGGGCCGTTTCTCCTTCAACGTTAAAGGAGGCCGCTGCGAGGCCTGTCAGGGAGACGGATACAACCAGATCGAGATGCAATTCCTACCCGACGTCACCGTTCCCTGCGAAATCTGTCTGGGCCGCCGGTACAACCGAGAAGCACTAGAAGTAACCCTTCGAGGGAAAAGCATCGCCGATGTTCTGGACATGACCGTGGCACAGGCGTTGGAATTCTTCATCAACTTCCCGCGAATCAAACCCAAGTTGGAAACGATGCGGGACGTTGGCCTAGGCTATATACGCCTGGGTCAGCCCGCGACAACCCTATCTGGCGGGGAAGCACAGCGAATCAAATTGGCTACCGAATTGTCCAAGCGTGCCACCGGAAAGACCCTCTATCTATTGGACGAGCCGACCACAGGGCTTTCCTTCTCGGACTGTGCTGCCCTGTTGACGGTGCTACACCGCTTGGTGGATAGCGGAAATACGGTAATCCTGATCGAGCACAACCTGGACGTGATCAAGAACTCGGACTGGCTTATCGATCTGGGCCCTGGCGCGGGAGATAAAGGCGGCAAGCTCATCGCCACTGGAACTCCGGAGCAGTTGGCTGCCAACCCCAAGTCCTTCACAGGCAAGTATCTCCAGCGATATTTGAAGCTGATCGGTCGGGCTGCCAGCCCTGCCACGGCGAACGGCGCTGCCCGAAAACCGGCCAAAACCCCGGCTAAAACCCCGGGCAAAACCAAAGAAGCCGCAGTCGCGGTTTCCGGAGATTGATTGAGCCGAACCGTAAAGCCGGTCTACTCTGCTAGAATCAAGCAATTAACGATCACTATTTCGAGACCCTAATTTGGAGATGCGAGATGGCACTGCACTATGACGGCGAAGTAAAGATCACCAAGGTTGCCGGGATGAGCCCCATGATGAATAACGGCTACCTGATTACCTGCCCCGAGACCAACGAATGCATACTGATCGACACCCCAGGGGAACCCGAGAAGCTGCTGGGAGCCATCACCGACGAAAACATCAAGGCGATATTAATCACCCATAACCATGGCGACCACCTGGCTGGCTTCGGCGAGATCACCGGCAAGGTCGACGCTCCGGTGGGTATCTCCCCATCCGACGCTCACGCTCTGCCCAGGCCTCCCGAGATTGACCTGACCGATGGAAAGATCATCAAGTTCGGCAATCAAGAGCTGCAGGTCTTGAACACCCCTGGCCACACCGACGGGGCTTCTTGTTTCTTGGTTGGCAAGCACCTGTTCTCCGGTGACACGCTGTTCCCCGGCGGCCCCGGCAAATCCCGCAGCCCTGAGGCTTTCACCCAGTTGCTGAACAGCATCACCAGTAAGCTGCTTCCATTGTCCGACGACACCAACGTCTACCCCGGACACGGCGACGACACGACCATCGGAGAAGCCCGCCGCCGCTACACCGACTTCAACTCCAGGTCCCATCCGGCAGACCTGTCTGGCGACGTCGACTGGCTAAAGTCTTAACTTCTGTTCCCTTCGTGCCCTGAGGAGTACATGTATCAACGTTCTGCGCTGGATAACAAACTGCGCGTTCTGACATCGACCATGGACCATACCCAGTCGGTCTCCATCGTCATCTGTGTCGGGGCGGGATCTAGATACGAGTCAGGCAAACTGGCCGGCGTATCCCATTTCATCGAACATCTGCCCTTCAAGGGCACTGAGAGCTGGCCCACTGCCCGCGCCGTGAGTGAAGCTATAGAGGGCGTTGGCGGTGTGATGAACGCCAGCACAGACCGGGAGATGACGGTCTTTTGGATCAAGGTGGCCCGTCTCCATTACAAGACGGCCTTCGCCGTTCTCATGGACATGGTGCTCAAATCCCGCCTAGACCCTGAAGAGGTGGAGAAAGAGCGCGAGGTGATCCAGGAAGAACTTCGGATGACCTATGACCAGCCGTCTTACCGGGTGGACCTGTTGATCGACGAGGCAATGTGGCCGGACCAGGCCATGGGCCGTGATGTCGGTGGGACCCTCGAGACGGTGGCGGACATCCAGCAGAAAGATATCCGCGAGTATATGCACCAGCAGTACAACCCGGCCAACACCGTTGTGGCGGTCGCCGGCAATATAACCCACGAAGAAGTTGTGGATATGTTGGTCGAGACCACCCGAGATTGGAAACCCCTGGAATCTTTGGAATGGGAACCGGCTACCGACACAGTCGAAGGGCCGTTGGTCAAGGTTGAAAGACGCCGCAGCGACCAAACTCACCTTTGTTTGGGCGTGCCGGGCCTTTCCCTGACCCACCCAGACCGGTATGTCTTTGGCCTGATGAATACCATTTTGGGCGACGGGATGAGCAGCCGTCTTTTCTTGAATCTTCGGGAAGAACAAGGCCTGGCCTATGACGTGCAGAGTTCCACCAGCAACTTCCGGGACACTGGGTCCTTGGTTGTCTATTGCGGGGTGGAGCCGCAAAAGACCAACGATGCAGTGAAGACCATCGTCCAAGAATTCCAAGGCATGCACGAAGCGCCCAGCGAACAGGAACTCAATAAAGCCAGGGAATACACCAAGGGACGGCTATTGCTCCGTATGGAGGACACCCGGGCCGTGGCGTCTTGGCTAGGCGCCCAGGAACTCCTTCAAGGTAGCGTAAGCACGCCTGACAAAGTGGTGGGCTACCTGGATGCGGTGGAACCAGCGGACATCGCCAGAGTGGCCAAGTCCTTCCTCAGCGATGAGAGTATCCGTCTAGCGGTGGTTGGTCCCCGCGGCGGCGAAAAGACTCTGGCTGGCATGCTCCGTTTTTAGCAAATAGCAGTCCCGTCCTGTAAGCATTAAATGCCCTCCTACGCTTGGGAGGGCATTTTTATCGTTCTGAATCGGCTGCTTTAATGCTTAAGCCGCGGCTTCCGCCTCAACGGTGTTGGTGAGCACTCCGATGTTGGGAATCTCGACCTCAACTTGATCTCCGGGCTTCAGGGCAACGGTAACCCCGGTGCTTCCGGAGAAAACCAGGTCTCCCGGCCGTAAGGTCACCTGCTGACTGATGTAGCTGACAATCTCGGCGAAACTGAACAGCATCTCCTCAGTGCGGCCGTGCTGTACCTCTTCATGGTTCAGCCGAACAATCATCTCCAGGTTTTGTGGGTCGACATCGGTGTCGATCCAAGGGCCCACCGGGGCGAATGTGTCGGCGCCCTTGGCCCGCCAAAACGTCCAGTCGTCCTTCTGCCAAGTCCGGTCGCTGACATCATTCCCACAGGTGTATCCCAAGATGTATTTCGGCGCGTCTTTAGGAGATACCCGGTGGCATAACTTGCCGATAACCGCCACGGCTTCACCCTCATAATGTACGTCGGTCGAGGCTTCAGGGAGAATGATTGGTTCGCCGGTGCCGGTGAGGGAGCCCCTGGCCTTGATCCAAGGCTCTGGGTGCTCGGGAACCGTTGGGTTGTCGTCGCCTAGTACCCCGGCGGCGAACTCCAGATGATTGGCGAAATTTAGCCCGGGGCACCAGATTTCGGACGGTTCCGTTGGAGGTAGGAGCTTCACGTCTTGCAGCGGGTGTTTGGTGTCGGTCAGTCGAAAACGAGTGTAAATACTGCCTCTGATCTCGACTACCTCATCATCTTGGACCACTCCAAATGCGGTCCGTCCGTTGCTGCGGAAGCGTGCGATCTTCATGCTGCTCCTATTTATTTAGTTGCGTTAAAGGACCGGGAGTCAATCGCGGATTCTACTGGTTATGAACGGCCGAGGCAAGGGCTTATTCGGGTTGCCCGCAAATTGCTCACGGAATAAAATAAATGGCCTGGAGCGATTTCAAGTGTGAGTTCCGTATGAGGTTTTATATGGGGCAGAATCCGCCAGGATAATAACTGATAAGGAGATCCTTTGAAACTAGGATTTTTCGTCACCAACCAGTACCTTCCCGGCGAGTCCATGCCGCAGAAGATCCAAGACAGCGCGGAGCAGGTTAGGGCAGCACGTGACGCGGGGTTCAGCCTCATCGCCACCGGCCAACACTATCTGGCCGCGCCCTATCAGATGAGCACCGTGTTTCCCCTGCTCTCACGCTTGGCTGCCGAGGCCGGCGACATGCAGGTGGCCGCCACCGTCATATTGGTGCCCCTGCACAACCCGGTGGAACTTGCGGAAAGCATCGCCACCCTGGACTGCATCACAAACGGAAAATTCGTCTTCGGCGTCGGGCTGGGGTACCGCGACGAAGAGTACACGGCATTCGGCGTTCAACGGGGCGAACGGGTTGGGCGCATGAACGAGGCGATGGACCTGATAAAAAAACTGTGGAGCGAAGACGAGGTCGAATTCAACGGCAAGTACTACACCGTGCCCAAGACTAAGGTCGGCACCCGGCCCGTCCAGAACCCCCATCCACCCATCTGGGTGGCAGCAAACAATGACGTGGCCATCCGCCGTGCCGCCCGATGGGGCTATCCGTGGCTGATCAATCCCCACGCCACAGTGCCTATGGTCGCCGACCAGTGGGTACGCTACAAATCCGCCTTGAAGGAGTTCGGAAACCCGGTTCCCGATGAACTCCCCATGATGCGGGAGATGTATGTGGCCCGAGACCGCGAAACGGCGTTCATCGAAAGTCAGCCGTTTCTCGAAGGCAAATATAAAGCCTACGCCGATTGGGGACAGGATAAAGCGTTGCCTGGGGAAGAGAGTTTCAGCGTGCCCTACCAGGACCTGGCCAAAGACCGGTTCTTGCTTGGCTCGCCCGACGATATAGTCACGGAATTTCGACGCTACGCCGATGAACTGGGCGTTAACCACATGATCTGCCGGATGCAATGGCCGGGTATGCCTCAGGAGCAAGTTCTAAAGCAGATAGAGCTGCTGGGCCGCGAAGTCATCCCCCGGATAAAGGATTTTTAGCATACACGGTTGTTCCTATCGCTCCGTCGATGACGAATAGCATGATTCAGGCGCGTTTCATCTTGGTGAGCCGCGCCTGAATCATGCTAAACTGAGGGTCGTCGAAAAGCATTGAGCCAAGTGATTACTGCCTGGACGGACCTCCGTCCGGTAAAGTGGGTGTATAGTTTGGTCCCTCCTGGAGATATCGGGTCGCTGCCCCTTTGGGTCGGCGTGTTTGTGTTGTTGGGGCTGGCCCTAGCGATTTTCAATTACACTTTTTACAACCGGGTTGTCCGTCTGGTTCTCCAGGGCAAAGAGACTTCACGATTCGACCATCCTATGGAACGGATATGGGGCGCCCTGCTCATCTCGTTGGGTCAACAGAAAGTCCTGCAGCGGGTGAAATACGGCGACTACGCCGGGATCGGCCACGCAACTATTTTCTGGGGCTTCCTGACCTTCATGCTCAGCTACGGCATCTTCATCTTCGCGGCCTCGGTGAATGGTGGTTTCCCCGCATGGTTGCTCACCGAGACCGGTGTCCTTGTGTACAGCAGATACTTGGACATATTGTCTGCCGTTTTGCTGGTGGTCCTGGTCTGGGCTTTCGTCCGCAGATGGGTGCTGAAACCTCACCGGCTGAGCTATGATTTGACTCGCCATTCTGACGCGTTGATCATCGTTTTGTTGATAGGTGGTCTGATGCTATCGACCCTATTGACCCACGCTTTCTGGGTGGCCCAAGGCGGCATCGGTCCCGAGGCTGACGTGTATATCGGTAAAGCATTGGGCGAACTGTTCACCGATTTGGGTATCGGCATCAGCGCGGCAAAGACGCTGCAGGGTGTCTTCTGGTGGTCTCACCTGTCCATCATCTTGATCTTCACCGTCTATATCCCGTACACCAAGCATATGCACATGTTTGCCGCCCCGGTGAACGCTTTCTTCAGGTCATTGGAGCCCAAAGGCGCACTGAGTCTGATGGACCTGGAAAACGTTGAGAAATTCGGCGCAGGGCGCGTGCAGGACTTCACCTGGAAGCAATTGTTGGACGGATATGCCTGCGCCGTCTGCGGCCGTTGCACCGACGCTTGCCCGGCCAACCTGACGGGCAAACAGCTTTCGCCGATGCACATAGTGGAGAACCTAAAAGACCACTTGGTTGAGATAGGGCATCAGGGCGAGCGCAGCGTTGAACACGTCGAGCCGTTTCCCATACTGGATGGAGATGATGGCGTAATCTCCGAGGCCTCCATCTGGGACTGCTTGAACTGCGGCGCCTGCATGGAGGAATGCCCGGTTACGGTCGAACATGTGCCAACGATCATGGACATGCGCCGTTACCTGCTTCTGGAAGAGTCCAAGGCCCCCGAAACCGCCATGAACGCCCTGCTCAGCATGGAACAACGGGGTCATCCCTGGCGCGGCACCACCTATTCCCGTACCGACTGGGCCGAAGGGCTTGAAGTGCCTACGTTGGCCGAGAAACCAGACGCTGAGGTGCTGTTTTGGGTTGGTTGTACTCCGGCCCTAGAACAACGCAGCCAGGCCATCGCCCGCTCCATGGCCAAGGTCCTGAAGGCTGCTAAAGTGGACTTTGCAATCCTGGGCGACGAGGAGACCTGCACTGGAGACCCGGCCCGCCGCATGGGCAACGAGTACCTGTTCCAGATACTGGCCCAACAGAATATCGACACCATGAACGGCTACAACGTGAAGAAGGTTGTGACCATCTGCCCCCACTGCTTCAACACCATGAAGAACGAATACCCCCAGTTGGGCGGCAACTTTGAAGTGCTTCACTACAGCCAATTTGTGGACCGACTGATCAAAAAGGGCGACATCAAACCCGTGAAGATGATGGACATCACGATGGCCTACCACGATTCGTGTTTCTTGGGCCGCCACAATGGTGTCTACGACGAGCCGCGCGACGTGGCCAAGGCCATACCTGGGCTGAAGTTGGTGGAGATGGGCTCCCGCTGCCGGGAACGGGGCTTCTGCTGCGGTGCTGGCGGTGGCCACATGTGGATCGAGGAGAGCCAGGGAACCAGGGTGAACCACGCCCGCACCGACCAGTTCCTAGACACTGAGGCCGACACGGTTGGTGTTTCATGTCCCTTCTGTGTCCAGATGATGACCGAAGGTATTCAAGCAAAGGGACTGGACTCTGAGAAGAAAGCCAAGGATGTGCTGGAGATTCTGGCCGAAAGTTTGGAATTGTGAAAATAATATGCCGATAAATGAAGTAACCGTCGTCAGTTGTTGTGGTGAATGCGGGACCGAGATCGAAACGGTAACGGTCAAGAAGGACAATATGATGCTTTCCACAAGTGAGCTGGCGTGGTGTCCCAAATGTCAGGCCGACCGTCCCCAGGTGCGCGATGTTGCCGGCCGCCTCGAATCCATCAAGCAGGAACAACACAGCTACCCCAAAGCGGTGCCCGCGGAGCCGTTCCCCGGCCAATCTTACGGTCGATAAAGTCGAAGCCGATGACTGACAAGGAAACAGTACTGGTACTGACCAGCAACCTATTCTTCATGCCTCGCATCGAGGCGGCCGCCGAGGCGCACGGACTTGAAACCGTTAACGCATCTACTGCTGCCGCTCTTATCAAGGCCGCCGAGTCCCATACCGTGTCCCTGGTACTGGTTGACTTGGAAATGGAGGAGCCAATCTGGACCGAAGCTCTGGAGAGTCTGAAAGTGCACAAGGGAGCCGGGACCAGAGTGGTTGCCTATGGCCCGCACGGCGAACCTGACTCATTGCGGAAGGCACGCGAGTTGGGAAGCGACGCCGTTCTGATCAAACGTGACTTCTCCGAGGGCCTGATCGAACTGTTGGCCAGCCGGGGCGCGTCGGCGACAAGCTGACTTCAGGCTGCCTAGAACTGTCTGAACTTTCCTATGATGGGATGTGTCCGCTGGATTCTTGGCCGTCTCGAGGTTGGGACCTCTCTGGCCTATGGAGTGACCTTCATCGTGCTCTGGACCCAGTTGGAAAAACGGTTTGTCTTCTTCCCGGTAGCCGAACTACTGTACACGCCCAACCACGTAAACCTGGAATATGAAGACATCCGCGTCCAAACCTCTGACGGTCTGGCGCTACAAAGTTGGTTCATTCCTGGAAAATCTGAGACGGAGTCCAACGTCACCTGGCTATGGTTCCACGGCAACGGTGGCAATCTCGGCCACCGAATCGGAGAACTGGCCCTGGCCCATCACCGGACTGGGGCCAACATCTTTGTCTTTGACTACCGTGGTTACGGTGAGAGTGAGGGCGCTCCGTCGGAGAAGGGCACCTATCTGGATTCCCGTGCGGTCATGGAATACCTGTCATCGCGGCCAGATGTGGACCCATGTCGGATAGTCTATCTTGGCCATTCTCTCGGCGCAGCAGTGGCAGTGGAACTGGCGTTGACCCAACCGCCGATGGCTATGGTGCTGGTCTCGCCCTTCGCCTCGGTGCGTGACATGGCGAATCTAACGCTACCCTTACCGCCGATTGGCTGGCTGGTGCGAAACCATTACGATAGCATTTCCCGCATCCAGCAGCTATATGTCCCAGTGCTGGTCCTTCACGGCGACCAAGATGAGACTGTACCTATCGACCAGGGCCGCAAACTCTACGGGGCTGCCAACCAACCAAAACGTTTCCAGGTGTTGAAAGGTGCGGCCCACAACGACACATTTGAAGTCGCGCCGGAGCAGTATTGGCGGACGATCGAAGCGTTTCTTGCCGAGCGCGAGTAGGCTGAGGTCAAACCCCTGAAATAATCTCAGTCTCGTAATCCAGCAGCTCGAGATCACGCCTATGCTCTTCTACGAACGCGACCACCTTGGAGACCATCTCGTTGGCGTGGGTCGGGTCGGTGCTCACACAGCAAATTGCCAAGGTTAGCCGCTGCCACAGTTCTTGGTCTTCCACTTCAGCCACTGCCACGTTAAAGGTGTTGCGGATACGGGTAGTTAACGAGCGAGACACCTGCCGCTTGTCCTTGAGGCTGGCTGAATCAGGCAGATGGAGCATGATGCGGCAAACACCTAGGTGCACGATGCGCTCCAAGCGGTTCCTGAAATGTAATTTGAAGGTTTGGGCGCGTTCTTGACTAGCATTGGCCTGCATTATAGATTATAGGCAACGGCAGTACGAAAAGCCGCTGTGGATCGACCAAATAGAAGTCTGAGTTCACCCTCTGGCAGTCTGATTTGGTTATTTCGCCAACAGAAAGCCATCGGTGAGGGAACTGAAACGTCATGGCCCCCAACTCCGAATCGCGCCAGACACGCTCGGAAGTGCCAGAGGTTGTCATCAGCCGGCTTCCACAGTACGTGCGGATACTGAACCGCCTGCTGGATGACGGCATCCAGGTAGTTAGTTCCCAACAACTGGGTGAAAAACTCCAAGTCACCCCTGCGCAGATCCGGAAAGACCTTAGCTATTTCGGACGTTTTGGCAAACAAGGCCGCGGCTACAGCGTACACGACCTGTTGGATCGCCTGCGGCAGATACTAGGCATAAATTCACCTTGGAACGTGGCCGTGGTCGGTGTTGGCCGGCTGGGGCGGGCAATCTTGAGTTACCCGGGGTTCAACCCAGATGGTTTCCACTTGGTTGCCGCATTTGATCTTAATAATTCGGTGGTAGGCGAGACGATCGGTGGGCTGGTGGTGCGGAAGATGGACGAATTGGATTATGTGGTGGCAAGAGAAAAAATCAGTATCGCCATCGTCGCGGTGCCCGTGGAGTTCACCCAGAACGTGGTAGACCAATTGGTGGCTTGTGGTGTCAAAGCCATCCTGAATTACGCTCCCATCACCCCTCAGGTCCGAGAGGGCATCAGGATACGCAATATCGACCCGGTCTTATCGCTCCAATCCATGACCTACTACATCAACGAAGATTAGTTGGTCTTGCAAGCCCCACTGTCATCTCGATAAATCGGGATACAGGATGCTGCCGGCTCTCTTTTTCATCGTTTTAATTGGTTACGCTCCGGAACCAGGGGGTTGTTGGCCGGAACGTGGACTCCGGCGGCGTACCAAATCGACGCGCACTTGGGCCCGGCGGAGGGCTGACACCGCCCGTTCAAGCTCAATGTCTGAACCGCGGTTGGCCAGGCGTTCTTGCGCCCGCTGAACGGCTTGCTCTGCGCGTTGTTCGTCTATCTCATCGGACCGTTCGCAGGCGTCGGCCAGAACGCTGACCTTGTTGCCCAGCACTTCCATGAAGCCGCCGGACACCGCGACGTACATGTTCTCGCCGTCCTTGCGGACAGTTAGTTCTCCGGGCTTGAGCATCGTCATCAACGGAGCGTGCATGGGCAATATACCCAATTGCCCGTCGAACCCGGGCGCGATCACCATGTCCACTTCGTCGGAGTAGACCTGGCGCTCGGCAGTGATTATTTCTAGATGCATCGGCATGGTTGGTTATCTACCTCTGGGTTGCCATCTCGGCGGCCTTCTCAATCGCCTCGTCGATGGTTCCCACCATGTAGAACGCCTGCTCGGGCAGGTCGTCGTGTTGGCCAGACAGGATTTCCTGGAAGCCCCGCACCGTCTCTTGCAGCGGTACGTATTTGCCGGGTTGACCGGTGAAGGTTTCGGCTACGAAGAAGGGCTGGGTCAGGAACCGCTGGATCTTCCGGGCGCGGAACACCGTCAGCTTGTCTTCTTCCGATAGTTCTTCTATACCCAGGATGGCGATGATGTCTTGCAGGTCCTTGTAACGCTGCAGCACCTGCTGAACGCCACGGGCTAGGTTGTAGTGTTCTTCGCCCATGATGCCCGGTTCGAGAATCCTGGAGTAGGAGGCAAGCGGGTCCACCGCCGGATACAGGCCCTGGGCGGACAATGCTCGCTCCAACGACACCACACCGTCCAAGTGGCCGAAGGTGGTCACGATACCGGGGTCGGTGTAGTCGTCCGCAGGCACATAGATAGCCTGGAACGAAGTGATAGAACCAGACTTGGTTGACGTGATGCGCTCCTGAAGCGCGCCCATCTCAGTGCTGAGGGTGGGTTGGTAACCCACTGCGGAGGGCATCCGCCCCAGAAGCGCTGAAACCTCCATGCCCGCCAGAATGTACCGGTAGATATTATCTATGAAGAGGAGCACGTCTTGGTTCTGCTCGTCACGGAAGTACTCGGCCATGGTCAAACCGGTGAGGCCGATGCGCGCGCGAACGCCCGGGGACTCATTCATCTGGCCGAAGACCAACACAGTGCTGGCCAACACACCTGAGTCCTGCATCTCATGCCACAAGTCATTGCCTTCCCGTGACCGTTCGCCAACGCCGGCGAAGACCGAAACCCCTTGGTGGACGGCGCCGATGTTGCGGATCAGTTCCTGAATGATGACGGTCTTGCCAACTCCGGCCCCACCGTACGCGCCGATCTTCCCGCCCTTCATGAAGGGGGTGATCAGGTCGAAGACTTTAATCCCGGTCTCCAGGATATCAACTGTTTGGTTCTGGTCGTCGAAGGGAGGCGGGTCGCGGTGGATGGGCCATTGCACGGCCGACTCCACCGGTCCTAGGTTATCAAGGGGCGTCCCGGTTACGTCGAACAGCCGACCCAAGGTCTCAGGCCCCACCGGAACGGTTACCCTGGCGCCGGTATCGGTCACTTCCACGCCGCGGGCCAAGCCGTCAGTGGCGCCCAGCGCCAGGCAGCGGACCCAGTTGTTGCCGACGTGCTGCTGCACTTCCAGCACCAATTTCTCCCCAACATTGTCCAACTCAAGAGCGTCGAACAGATTGGGCAGCTCGTCGGCTGGGAATTCTATGTCAACCACGGTTCCGATTACTTGGACGACTTTTCCGGTGGCCATTGGTTTCTCCTGATAAGGGGTTTCTGGCTATGGGGCGTATTAACCTTCTAAGGCTATTTGGCCGCCAATGAGATCTAGCAGTTCGTTGGTGATGCTTTCCTGTCGGAGTTTGTTCATGGTCAGGGTAAGGTCTCCGGCAAGTTCGCTGGCGTTATCGGTGGCAGCGCGCATGGCCACCATCCGGGCTGATTGTTCGCTGGCTATGGCTTCCAAGATCGCGTGGTAGATCTGCATCTCCACGAAACGAGGCAGCAGGTTCTGGAGCACGGCCAGGTTTCCGGGTTCGTAGATGTAGCCCACGCTCTCGGAGGCCGTTAATTCCGCCGGGGTGATTGGTAACAATTTTTCAATAACCGGCTCTTGGACCATAGTCGAAACAAACTGTGTGTAGGCTAGGTAGACTTCATCGGCCTCGCCATCGCAATATGAGTCGATGACCATGTGAGAGATGGCGTGGGTGTCGACCAACAAAGGTGTCTCACCCAGGTCGGTGAAGGTTGCTTTCAAGTCTTGATTGGTGCGGGCCATGAAATCGCGGCCCTTCCGGCCTACGGCGATGGCCTGAACCGGGACTTCCTGGTTCAAGATGAACTGGCCTACGCGTCGGTTGAGATTGGCGTGGAGGCCTCCGCAGAGACCCCGGTCGGGACTGATCATCAACACGGTGGTTTTTTCCACCGGGCGGACGGCCAGTAGCGGCTGGGCGCTGGATTCGTCGTCCATGGGCTGGGCGGCCAGGTGCGCGATGACCTCTTGAATCTTGACCGAATAAGGCCGGCCCTCAAGCACGGAGTTCTGAGCGCGCCGCATTTTGGAAGCGGCTATCAGTGACATGGCGTTGGTCACCTTGGCCGTGTTGTCCACGCTCCGTATTCGCCGCCGTATGTCTCTAACGCTAGGCATCTATCTAGTCATCATCCAGGTCGGGTTAACCGGTAAAAGTCGGCTTGAAATCGTTGATCGCCTTGGTCAGGTTGGCCGACACCTCGTCGGAGATGTCCCTAGACTCAGTGATGGCGGCCAGAATGTCGGGGTGGGAACCGCCGACATAACGCAAGAGGTGGTCCTGGAACACCCCCACTTTCTCAATCTCAACATCTTCCATAAGGCCTTCGTTGACTGCGAACAAGACTACCACTTCATCTGCCAGGGATAGCGGCACGTACTGTGCTTGTTTTAGCACTTCGGTGGCCAATTGGCCCTGGGCCAACTGGGCTCTGGTGGCTGCGTCTAGGTCGGCTGTGCCGAATTGGGCGAAGGTGGCCAATTCCCGGTACTGGGCCAAAGCCAACCGGAGCTGACCGGCAACCTTGCGGATGGCCCTGGTCTGGGCCGCGCCACCCACGCGGGAAACGGACAATCCCACGTTCACTGCAGGGCGTATGCCGGAGTTGAACAACTCGGGCTCGAGGTAAATCTGGCCGTCGGTGATCGATATCACGTTGGTTGGGATGTACGCCGAAACGTCACCCGCCTGAGTTTCAATGATCGGCAGAGCAGTGATGGAACCACCACCGTTGGCTTCATCCAGCCGGGCAGACCGCTCCAACAAGCGGCTGTGGAGGTAGAAAATGTCTCCGGGGTAGGCTTCACGGCCGGCCGGCCGGCGTAGAAGTAGCGACATTTGGCGGTAGGCCCAGGCATGCTTGGTCAGGTCGTCGTAGACGATAAGGACGTCTTTGCCCTGGTCCATGAACTCTTCAGCCATGGCGCAGCCGGCGTAAGGCGCTATGTACTGAATGGGCGCGGAGTCGGATGCTCCGGCGGTAACGACGATGGTGTGTTCCATGGCCCCAGCAGCGTCGAGGGAACCCACAACCTGGGCCACTTTCCCCTGTTTCTGGCCGACGGCCACATAGATGCAGATCAGGTCGCCGCCCTTCTGATTGATGATGGTATCCAGGGCGATAGCGGTTTTGCCGGTGGAACGGTCGCCGATGATCAGTTCCCGTTGCCCGCGGCCGATGGGAATCATTGAGTCAACGGCTTTGATGCCGGTCTGTACGGGCTGGTCAACGGACTGGCGGGACACCACGTTGGGGGCTACTTTCTCAACTGAGCGGGTGCCAGTAGTCGCCACTGGACCCTTGCCGTCCAGAGGACGCCCTAAGGGGTCAACCACGCGGCCGATGAGCGCATCGCCCACAGGGACCTCGATAATCCTGCCGGTGGACTGGACCCGTTGGCCCTCTTTCACCGCGTTGGGGTCGCCCAGAATGGCTGCGCCGACGATGTCGGATTCCAAGTTCAAGGCCAGACCGAGAACGTCATCCCCGAAATCCAATAATTCGTTGGATCGGACGCCCTGCAGGCCTTGGATGCTGGCAACACCGTCGCCCACTTGGACCACCGTGCCCACATCCACCAAAGTCAAATCTCCGCCAAATTCTTCGATCTGACGCTTTATAAGCGAAACTATGTCCTGTCCTCTGGTAGCCATCAGAGGTACTCCTTACTCTAACGATTAAAAGAGATTGCTAAGCCGAGGCGGCAATCTCCGTGTACAAGCGGTTTCGCAGCCCGTCCAACCGGGCTTTGGTGCTGCCGTCCAGCAGCCGGTCACCGATCTGAATTACCAGGCCGCCGATGATTGACTCATCGACATTTGTGGTCAGAACGACTTCGCGGCGGACCAGTCCGGCCACGAAACTGTTGATACGGTCGGCTTCGGCGCTTTCCAGTGGCACCGCGGTAGTGACTTCAACCCGTTGCCGCCCCAGGTGGTTGTCGAGTAATTCGATATAACCGGTATATACACCAACTATTGAGTCGACTGAGTTCTTGGAGACCAACAGGTCAACCAGGTTGCGCACCATGGCATTGACCCCGGCCAGCACCGTTGCGGTGGCGGCCAGCTTGGCAACGTTGGACATGTCGGCGTGTTTCATGAGAGCGGCGAAGTCGGCGTCTTCAAACGCCTCGGCCACCACTGCCAAGTCCTCGCCCCATTGTTCAACCTGGTTGTTCTCCTGCGCCAAGTCGAAGATGGCCTGTGCGTACCGTTTTCCTGAGAGCTGTTGGGCCATGGGTCCTTTAGCCCCTTCTCAGGGATTCGCCTTCTTCTAATACCTGGTTGATCAGGCTCTCATGGGCCGTGCGGTCCAGAGAACTGCGGATAACCCGTTCTGCCGCGGTTATGGCAAGGTCGCCAAAACTGGCCCGGACCTCTTGAAGGGCGGTGTCCCGCTCCCGTGCGATGTCCGCTTTTGCCCGTTCCACGAAGGCTTCAGCCTCCTGGCGTGCCTTGTCCATCTCTTCGGTCCGGAACCGCTCCGCCGCTTCCCGCGTTTGATCCATGATGCGTTGACCTTCACGCCGGGCCTCGTCTATCTGCTCCTGGATGGCTTCTTGGGCAGACGCAGCTTCCTCACGCGCCCGGTCGGCGGCCTCCAGGCTCTCCCGGATACGCTCCGTCCGTTCATCCAGCATCCGCATCAGGGGCTTGTAGGCGAAGAAGCCAAGGATTCCCAGCAGGAGGATGAAGTTGACTAAGTAAGCGACTAAGCTTGGTAGATTTATCCCTAGTTCGGTTACTCCTAGCAGTAACATGCTAGACCACGAAGAGCAGGATCACCGCCGTGATCAGGGCGTAGATCCCCAACGCCTCGGCGAAGGCGATGGCCAGGATCATGTTAGTCTGTATCGCGGCCGCTGCTTCGGGATTCCTTCCGATGGCGCCCATAGCTCCTGAGCCCAGAATGCCGATGCCGATGCCAGGACCAATCACACCGAGACCGATGGCAATGCCGGCCCCGATGAATTTGCCAAGTTCGCTAAATTTCAGTGCCTCATCAGTTATTTGCAACAGAACTAAGTCCATCACCGTTCTCCTCTTAACCTTTTAAAATTGTTTATTCGAGATTCGGCCGCCCATTTGCGGACCGGAAATTTGGCTATCTATGTGAGTATTGTTATTTAGTGCTCATCGTGGGTCGTGGCCACCGACAGGAATACTACGGTCAGCCCGGCGAAGATGACCGCTTGAATCAAACCTACAAGCAATTCAAGGCCGAAGACAAATTGAGTTGCAACGAACGGTACCAGGAATGTGATCATTACCACCAGAATCTCGCCCGCCGTCATGTTGCCAAACAACCGGAAAGTAAAGCTGATCACGCGGACGAATTCACTGGTTAGCTCTAAAAACCCTACGAAGGCGTCAATCAGCCCAGCGGGTTTGCCGCGGAATAATTTGCCCAATTGGAAGAATTTCTTCAAGTAACCGAAGCTGCCCGCTCGGAAGCCCCAATATTCTACGAATACAAACGACACTAACGCCAGAGCCAGCGGCATGTTGATGTCGGTGCCCGCGGAGCGTATCAGATGGGCTTTAATCTCACCGTCCACGGTGAAGCCTAGGAATTGATAGAAGGGAAGTAATGCAAGCCAGGCATTGAACAGTACGAAGAAAAAGATCGTTGCAACGATCGGGAAAGTACGGCGGGCCATCTCAGCCCCTAGTACAGCGGCGGAGAATCCCAAGACACCCTCTATCATCGACTCGACGAATCCTTGGAATCTTCCCGGGATCACCGAGCGCCTGCGGGCAGCCGTGACGAATATAAGAATTAAAACGATGGTGGTAAACCAGGAAGAGAGGAGTGTGTTGGTTACCGCAAACTCGGTGGCCCCGAGAGGTGAGAAGTGGCCTTCTCCCTTGCCTTCGGCCGCCTCACCGGATTTTCCGCTTGATTCACCTTCCACATGCACCAGTCCGAGGTGTTCATCGCGGGCGGAGGAGGGGAAAATGGGTTGGGGAGGGAGGTGAATCTCTGGCTTATCTAGAAACTGGTCGGTGCCCAACATGGCCGAACCAACAGCACCGAAGACGAAACCAGCCAGCAGCAGAAAAACCAAACCTATTCCTGTGAACAGGAGTAATTTTTTCCCCAATGCGCCAGTCGGCACTATTGTTCTCCTCGACTATCAGTGGATCCGCCGCTTTTCGTTCCGGAGAGGACAGGTTGGATCATCTTGTAGAGACCCCAAAACGCGACGATGCTGCCCAGTACCGTACCCAGCGATGTGAATAAGGGTACGGTGCCGGCTAACTTATCTAAACCAAGGCCTCCTACAACCCCAACCACGATACAGATGGCGACGTACCATCCGAGCCCGGTTAGGCGTAGGGCCAGGACCATCAGATTCATGTCTCAGCCAGAGCGATTTGGATGTTATCACCGGGTATTGTAAAAGTCAATTAGCTTTGAATTTACGAAATTCGTCGGCCTTCTCAACGAAAAAACAGCCCCGTCAATCTGGCGACAGGGCTGTCTGTTTGTCCTCATTTCCCTAAGGCCTTCAACGGGCGCCTGACTGCTTGCCGAAGTCCTCTAGGTCCAGGGAGTCGATGAAGTCGGTGAATGCAGACATGCTCTTCAGTTCTTCCGGCTTCACCTCAGCCTGCGGTTCTAAAAGAGAGCCATCGCTTGCTGTTTCCTGTCCCAGAGGCTTGCCGGTTTCCTTATCCAGGTGGATTCCCGCCTTGTCCAAAACCTCTTCATTGGCGTAGATCGGCACTTTCGCCCTCACGGCCAAGGCAACTGCGTCGCTGGGCCGGCAATCGATCTCCTTGGATTCCCCGTTGGACTGGATGGTGATTTTGGCGAAGAAAGTGTCGTTGTTGAGGTCGCTCACCAAAATGTGGTCTATGGTGCCACCGAGGGAGTCGATGATCGTTCCCAGCAGGTCGTGGGTCAGCGGCCGCGGGACGCTCAGGTCCTGGAGTTTCACCGCGATGGCGTCGGCTTCTGCTGGGCCGATCCAAATCGGAAGATACCGGTCAGATTCCTTCTCTTTGAGGATCACTACGCGCTGGTAGTTCATGGGGCTGACCCGAATGCTATCTACGGTCATCTCGAGCATGCAGTTGGTGGCCTCCGAAAATCGTCCGTTGCTCTGGCAAAATTGTAGACCTAGCGCAATTTGCGTGTCAACCCGAGTCACGCGTGGTTCGTGACTAGCCCGATGTTAGGTTATGTCCATGGACGGCCTAATATCGCCTAACTTGAACTTGGGTGGACATAAAAAATCCGAATCAGCGAGAACGATGATATTGGACATTATCTGAAATTTTAGAGCGAATCAGCCGGTCCGCCAGTTGGGTTCTGGTGGTGTTCTTGGTTTTATGCCCTGATCAGCCTGAAATGTATAATAATGCCCTCAGGGTCATGAATATTGGATTCATCTCTCCAGCGTTCCCCGGAGGACTTGATGCCTAGACGCAAACCCAGCGAATCCACAGAAGGCCTGGCAGCCAGATTCAGAGTGGATTGGGACAAGACCACCTGGACCCACGACGTCGAGTCATTCGACTTTCTGTGCACTGACGAGTTGGCCCCCCTCGACCGTTTTATCGGGCAGGACAGGGCACAAAACGCGATTCGATTTGGCTTGGAGGTGGATAAACCAGGCTACAACCTATTCGTTACGGGCCTCACCGGCACCGGAAAAACCAGCGCGGTCAAGTCCCATCTCCAGAACATTGTCGATGACCTGGACAGCCAGGAGAAACGCCGGCCCATCAGCGACTGGGCCTACGTGTACAACTTCGAGGACCCAGACCGGCCCCTGTCGCTCTGTCTGCCCAGGGGTACCGGAAAAGTTTTTCGACAACAGCTTTCTGCCACGTTGCGGACACTTCAAGTTGAGATTCCCAAGGCGCTCAGAAGCGAAAGTTTCGAGAACCAAGTCCGTGGTCACGAAGAGACGGATCGCAGAGCGACCCAGGAATTGATGGCGAGTCTGGAAAAAGACGGTGCGGCAGAAAACTTCGCTGTGCAGCTCACGCCCAACGGTATCACCATCTTTCCCATGACCGAAGGCCGGCCTATGACTCCAGAGGAGTATCAGGCTTTGGATTCTGAACCGAAACAAGCTATAGACGAAGTTCGCGCACGTCTGATGCAAGAGACCCAGGAGACTATGACAAAGATCAGGGAGCTGGAGAAAGCCTCGAACCTACGCCTTCAGGAACTGGAGCGTAGCGCCGGAAACCAGTTGGTCGACCAGGTCTTGTTCGACCTCCTTGCCCTCTCTCAAGATATCCCAGAGATGCAGCATTTCCTTACAGACCTGGGCGAGTATGTCCTAGATCATATCGGAATTTTCAAGGAAGCTGAGAGCCCTGCGCCACTACCTCCAGGAGTGCCGCCGGGAGCTGGTGCGGCATTGGGTCTGAACCCCTTCCTGCCCTTTGAGTTGAACGTGCTGGTTGATAACAGTTTGGTGGAAAAACTGCCAATCATCGTAGAGCCCAATCCAAATTGGGGTAACCTGTTCGGCCGAATCGAACGCCGTGCGGTGATGGGGACCTACGTCAGCGATCATGGCATGTTGAAACCCGGAGCAGCGCACCTGGCCAACGGCGGTTACCTAGTTCTGAACGCTCGCGATGTCCTTACCGCACCCGGAGCCTGGGAGGGCCTGAAAAGGGCCATCCGAAACCAGGAAGTGCGCTTGGAAGATCCCGCCGAGCAGACCGGGCTCTTCACCCCCCAAGGACTCCGGCCCGAACCAGTGCCGCTTGACCTGAAAGTGATCGTCACAGGCGACGAAAGCATCTATCGGCTTTTAACATCTTCGGACAATGAAGATTTTTGGGACCTGTTCAAAGTCAAAGCGGAGTTCGATTACAGGGTTGACCTCAACGAAGAGAACATGATGGCTTACTGTGCCTTCATCTGCCGCACCTGTGAAGAAGAAAACCTGTTGGCATTCGAGGCCAGTGGCGCGGCCCGCGTCTTGGAGTTCGGCGCCCGGCAGGTTTCCGACCAGACCAAACTCTCAACCAGGTTCGGGCAGATCAAAGACCTGCTGATCGAGGCGGATTACTGGGCCCGCAAAGACGGCGCGGAGACTGTCCAGCACGTACACGTTAAAAAGGCCGTAGACGATAAGATCTACCGGTTGAATCTGGTGGAAGAGCGCCTCATGGAGATGATCTCCGACGGCTCGCTGTTGCTGAATGTTACCGATGAAACGGTGGGGCAGATCAACGGGTTGGCGGTCTACGACCTTGGGGACTTCAGTTTTGGCCGTCCATCCCGGATCACTGCGGAGACTTTTGCCGGCCGGGAAGGTTTCATCAACATCGAACGTGAAGCCTCGATGAGCGGCCGTACCCATGACAAGGGCATCCTGATCCTGAGCGGTTACCTTGGGGCAAAGTTCGGCAAAGACCGGCCTCTCACGCTGTCGGCCAGCATCTGTTTCGAGCAATCGTATGACGGTGTTGACGGCGATAGCGCTTCTTCAACTGAGATATACGCCATTTCTTCTAGTTTGTCGGGGTTGCCCGTCCGCCAAGACATCGCCGTCACCGGGTCGGTGAACCAGAAAGGCGAGATTCAACCCATCGGTGGGGTCAATCAGAAAGTTGAAGGGATGTTTGATGTTTGCCGGGCCGCCTCCACTCTGACCGGAAGTCAGGGAGTCATGATCCCGCATCAGAACGTCAAAAACTTGATGCTCAGGGAAGACGTGGTGGATGCCATCAAAGAGGGCAAGTTCCACATCTACGCCGTCAAGACGATCGATGAGGGGTTGGAGGTGCTGACTGGGACGGCTGCCGGGGAAGCCGACGCGGCCGGAAAGTTCCCGGAGGGGACTGTGAATCATCTCATTGCCAAAAGACTCGGCGAACTAAACGACTCGATGCGCGGCTATTATAAGGGTCTGGTTTCCAACGGCAGCTAGCGGCTTCGAAATCATCGAACAAAAAGCGCACCGCAGACTGATCTCTCCAAAAGGAGGAACCTGCAGTGCGTTTTTTACTAGATACGCTGTGCGGGAAGCCAGGAGCTTAGGTGAGCATACCTGCGGCAGCTTCCTCTTCCTGGGCGTACCGGCGAGTGTTCATGTGGCTGGAAGCCTGCTCGGCTAGAACCTCGATGCCCTTCCGGACTGATCCTGTCAGCTTGCTCAATTCAACTTCCATCGCCCGTAGACTGCGCAGTGCGTAGGCGTCGGCCTCGGTCTTCCGGGACAGCGCTTCGGCCTCGGACTGCTGTAGCATCCGGGTGATGCGCTCTTCAGCGTCCCTGACCGTCTCGGCGGCCCTGGTCTCTGCCTGGGTGACCAGTTCATTGGAGTTCAACCGCTCTCGGAGTTCGTCATCAGCCACGGACTTGGTCCGGCGGGCGTCGTTCTGGGCCGTGTTTAGGATCTGGTCCTTCTGGGACAGTACGTCCTCGGCTGACCGAATCTCTTCGGGAATTGTCAGACGCAGTTGGTCCACCAACTCTATGACCTTTTTTCGATCGACTAGGATGTTGCCGCTGACCGGCACCGATTTACTGGTTTCGACCAGAGTTTCCAACCGGTCGATGATATTTATGATGTCGATGACTGCACCTCTCCCCGGTCACTATCCGTCTCTGACCGGTAATCCAAATTTAGAATAGACCGCTTCTGCAACGTTGGGTGGGACCATATCTTTGATGTCTCCACCAAGCCTCGCTACCTCCTTGAGCAAACTGGCACTGACGAACATGTAGTCTTGGGAAGTCATGAAGCAAACCAGGTCTACCTCCGGCTCCAGCTTCCGGTTCATGAAGGCCATGTCAAATTCATATTCAAAATCCGAGCCGCTCCTCAGCCCCCGGACTATCGCTCCTGCGCCAATGTCTTTTGCGAACCGGACCACCAGACCAGAAAATCTGACGACCTCCACATTAGAAATGTGGCTACAGGCATCCTTCATAAGCTGCTCTCTCTCATCGGTGGTGAAGAGTAGATTTTTAGAAGGCGTATCGTAGACCGCTACCACCAGTTTCTCGAACTGGATCGCAGCCCTGGACGCTATGTCCACGTGGCCCACGGTCACCGGATCGAAGCTGCCCGGATATAGCGCCGTTACCATGACGAGTCCCCGTATTCGCCCTCATCTGAGCCCTCTTCGAGAGTCGCCAGATTTTCTGGCGTTTCATGCTGAGGCTCGAAATCATCTGGATATTGCTCGTAAACAAAAAAGTCGACCACGTTGTCTCCGTATTGACGATGTGAAGTTAATCGCAGGGGTCCGTATTTCTCTTGAAGTCCGTCTCGCTTGGAATGCCCCGCAACAACCACGCCATCATCAACGATCAGTCCAGGCTGGGAAGCGATCTTCTCCAGCAGACTGTCCAAGCCACCCATCTTATAAGGAGGGTCCAGTAGCACCAGGTTGTAGCGTCCGGGCAGAGTTACGAGCGCTTGCAGGACGTCCAGTCTGTGGACGTGACTCTGCGAGTCGAAGCCGGTGGATTCAAGGTTATTGGAAATGACGACGCTTTGCCGCCGGTCCCATTCCACGAAATCCGCCCAAGCCGCTCCGTGGCTCAAAGCCTCGATGCCCAGGCTGCCCGTACCCGCGAAAAGGTCCAGAACCCTGCCGCCCTGGTACTGCTCAGGGCCTAAAATGTTAAAGATGGCCGCCCGTACCCGCTCGGTGGTGGCGCGGGTTCCGGGACTAACGGCCCCTTTGAGCCGCCGGCCCTTAGCATCTCCACCTGCTACACGCATGCGCTTAGTCCTCCTATACGCATGTGTCTAGTAAGGTCGAATTATACATAATGTCAATGGCCATTCCTAGTAAATCGCCTCTCAATTTTAACGAATTTTATATTAGTTTTAGATTATGATTAGTAAAATCGCAAGGGAATCACCCTGCTATTTTGGGTATCGAGAACTCTGAAAGGAGGCCTCGATCCGCTAGATCGCTCCGATGTTAGCCCTTTACTGGCCGCTCTGAAGAATTTGACGCTAATATGGGCCTGTGCTAACATCCAGACCACCTGGAGACCCTTGTTTTACGCTCAAAAACCGCCATTTTATATCCTCAGCCATATGACGATCCGGCAGACTTTCCTGAGATGTTGTTGGACGAACCGAGGAATCACCCCATCTTTCACTGGGACGCCCGAAGCTCGGAGAAACGGCGACGTGGGAACTGACCAGGTATGAGCTATCGCCAAAGATTGGCCGCTTCCGCTCCAGGCAAAGAGACCGTCGTTACCATCGGGGTCTTCGACGGCGTGCATCAGGGTCACCGGCACCTTTTGCGACAAGTGATCGAACTAGCCGGCGACCAATATGTTCCAACCGTAGTGACCTTCTCTAACCGGCCGATAACGGTCCTTAGGCCGGGCACCGAACCCAGTTACCTTACCACGCTCGAACAGCGTATAGACCTCATCAAGGAACAGGGGATCCTGACGGTGATCAGCCTGGAGTTCACGCTTGAATTGGCCCAGGTGACCGCCGCTGATTTTGTCAGCGGATTGTCGGAATCCTTGATGATGAAGGGGCTCGTTGTGGGCCCAGACTCCGCGATTGGCAAAGACCGACAGGGCGACCTAGTCTTCATGCAACAACAAGGAGAGCAGTTGGGCTTCTGGGCGCGGTCCGTGGATACCTTGGAGATTGAAGGGCAACCGGTGAAGAGTAGGCGGATACGCGAAGCCGTAGCCAGCGGAAACTTAGAGGTCTGTCCCGGATTATTGGGCCGGAACCACACTCTCTCCGGAGTAGTGGTGGTCGGAGACCAACGAGGCCGGACCTTGGGATTTCCGACGGCAAACATTAATGTCGACCCTCAGGTGCTGCTACCGGGCGACGGCATATACGCTACCTGGGCAATAATTGACGGGGAGCGCCATCAAGCCGCCACCAGCATCGGAATCCGCCCCACGTTCGGATTGTCGCAGAGGCTGGTCGAGGTTTTTGTCATGGACTTCAATGCCGACCTTTACGGCAAGACCATTGGTGTTGAGTTCATCAAGAAGGTCCGGGACCAAGAGAGATTCGACGGCCTTGACGCATTGATCAAGCAGATCCACCAGGACGTTGATGACTGCCGCCTAGTCTTGGTAGAGAGCGCCTAGTAAGTATGGCCGGAGTAGGAAAGATCAGCCCACAGGACTTGGAATCCGTGATCACCCGTGGTGTCAGTGAGATCATCTCGCGGGAAGAGTTCGTCCGTCTGCTTCAGAGCGGCAAGAAACTCCGCCTCAAGATGGGCTTCGACCCGAGTAGACCCGACATCCACCTGGGCCACGTGGTTGGCCTGCGAAAGCTGCGGCAACTGCAAGAGCTTGGGCACCAGGTGATATTGATCGTCGGAGACTGGACCGCCCAGATCGGCGACCCCAGCGGTCAGTCGGCAACCAGGACCATGCTCTCCCACGAGGAGGTGCTGGAGAACGCCAAGTCTTACCTGCGCCAGTTCTTCAAGGTGGTGGACGAGTCCCAAGCCCAGGTGATCTACCAAAGTGAGTGGTTCGGCAATTTTGACCTGGCAAAGGTGATTGAACTAACAGGTAGGTTCACCGTGGCCCAGTTCCTGCAGCGGGCCGACTTCGCACAGCGGTTCGCCGACCAGAAACCAATCGCCATCACCGAGTTGCTCTACCCGCTGCTACAAGCGTACGACTCTGTGGCCATTGAGGCCGACGTTGAGTTCGGCGGCACGGACCAGATGTTCAACCTACTGGTCGGCCGGGAATTGCAGGGCATGATGGGCCAGACCCCGCAACAATGCTTCATGATGCCCATCTTGGTGGGGACTGACGGCGTCCAGAAGATGAGCAAGAGCCTCGATAACTACGTTGCAGTTGATGAAGCGCCTGTGGACATGTACGGCAAGCTTATGTCGGTCTCCGACGACCAGATAATGTCCTATTTCGAATATCTGACCGACGTGCCGATGCCAGAGTTGGCGGCAATGGCGGCAGATGTCGAAAGCAACGCGCTCAACCCCATGGAACCCAAGAAGCGGCTGGCCTGGGAAGTGACGAACCAATTCCATGACCGCGCCGCCGCCGATGCCGCTCAGGCCCATTTCGAACGGGTGGTGCAAGGCAGAGATTTACCCACCGACATCCCTGAGATGTCCTTGGCGGACCTCCGTAGCCAAGGTGTTACAGAAGGAAATGAAGTCAGGGTGGACGACTTGATGCTGGCGGCCGGGCTGGCTCCCAGCAAGGCCCAGGTCAAGCGGCTGCTGACGCAAGGGGCGGTGGAGCGGATTTCCCAGGACGACGACCCGCAACCGGTAACCGGCGGCGAAGCCGGCTATCTGCTCCAACCAGGCGACCTACTAAAGGTGGGCAAACGCCGCTACGTCCGTCTTACGGACTCCTAGGAATGGCATAAAAATGGCAACTTCACCAGAACTAACCCGCGTCATCGGTTTAATGAAGGCCATCCGGGCCAAACCTCCTGCCGACATCCACGAAGCCCGCTCAGTTCTGGACCAGGCCTTTGCCGAGTTAAAGCCCTCGTCTGATGTAACCGTCTTCGAGATTGACGCCGGCGCTGTTCCCTGCCAGTGGATCACGGCCCCGGACACGCCCCAGGATCGCCTGATCATCTACTTTCACGGCGGCGCCTATGCGGCCTGCTCCCCCACGACTCACCAAGACCTGATTGGCCGCTTGTCCCGGGCCTCCGGCGCTGCTGCCTTGGGTGTGGACTACCGCCTGGCCCCGGAGCACCTATTCCCCGCCGCCGTAGATGACTCTATCGCCGCCTACAATTGGGCGTTGAGCCACGGCTTTGAGCCGTCGAACATAGTGCTGGCTGGGGACTCTGCCGGCGGGGGCCTCGTGCTATCGGTCTTGTTGGCAGCCCGAGACTCCGGAATCGACCTTCCGGCCGCTGGAGTTTGCTTCTCTCCCTGGGTGGACCTGGAGTGCAGCGGTGCGTCCATGGCTACCAACGACCACCTAGACGACTTCATAAAATACGGTGGTCTGTCGGCTAGGGCGGAGTCCTATTTGGGCGGCGCCGACCCGAAACACCCCTGGGCCTCGGCCCTATACGCAGACTTGCGAGGACTGCCACCGCTGCTGGTCCACGTGGGCTCGGCGGAAACGCTGCTGGACGACTCCACCCGTTTGGTTGCGTCCGCCGAACGGGCTGGAGTGGACATCACCTTCAAGATATGGGAGGACATGGTCCACGTCTGGCAGGCTTTTGCATCGATCCTACCCGAAGGCCAAGAATCCATTGAGGAGGCGGGGGCGTTCATACGAAAAAAGTTGGCCTAAAGGTGTCAGATTCGCTTCGTTGACACTCCATCTGCCCCTGCGTAGACTTGAAATCAAGCATTTTGGTATCAGGCGGCGGACCGGAGGTAACCCTTGGACTCCCCTAAAGACCTAGACAAATTTCGGGAAAACAGCGCCCGCTGGCGTGATAAACAGGACCCCAAATCCCAACGGAAACCCGCTTTTAAAACACCCTCTCAAATGACTGTGGACCAGGTCTACACCCCGGAGAACACCTCCCAAGACAGTTACTTGGAGAAGCAGGGACTGCCCGGCGAATACCCTTATCTGCGGGGCGTTCATGCTTCCGGCTATCGAGGTCGGCTCTGGACAATGCGCATGTTTGCCGGGTTCGGCCTGCCTGAGGAGACCAACGCCCGGTTCAAGTTTCTTATGGAACAGGGGCAGACCGGCCTGAGTGTCGCATTCGACATGCCCACCCTCTACGGCTATGACACCGACGACCCCCGTGGCGCCGGCGAGTTCGGCACCTGCGGTGTGGCAGTCTCGTCGTTGGCAGACATGGAGACTCTGTTCGAGGGTATTAAGCTTGACCAGATCACCACGTCAATGACCATCAATAGCCCGGCGGCTATCATCTGGGCAATGTACATCGCCCTGGCCGAGAAGCAGGGTGCTTCCCTGGACCAACTGGGCGGCACCATCCAGAACGACATCCTCAAAGAATTCATCGCACAGAACGAGTACATCTTCCCGCCTGAGCCTTCGATGCGGCTGGTCACTGACACGGTGGAATATGCGACTCGTAACATCCCCCGTTGGAACCCTATTAGCATCAGCGGATATCACATCAGAGAGGCAGGTTCCAATGCCATTCAAGAGCTGGCTTTTACCCTAGCTGACGGTTTTGAATACGTCCGGCATGGTCTGGAGAGGGGCCTGAAGATAGACGAGTTCGCGCCTAGGCTCAGCTTTTTCTTCAACTCCCACAACAATTTCTTCGAGGAAGTTGGCAAATTCCGAGCCGCCCGGCGAATCTGGGCCAGGGAGATGCATGAGACATTTGGCGCCAAGGACCCCAGGTCCCATCAACTGCGGTTCCATGCTCAGACCTCAGGCCAGACGCTTACGGCCCAACAGCCAGAGAACAACGTTGTCCGGGTTTCATTCCAGGCTATGGCTGCCGTGTTGGGTGGATGTCAATCGCTACACACCAACGGCAAAGACGAAGCCTGGGCTCTGCCTTCGGAAGAAGCGGCCCTCCAAGCGTTGCGGACTCAACAGATAATCGCCCACGAGACCGGCATCACCGACACCGTTGACCCCCTCGGCGGCAGCTATTTCGTGGAAACCATGACCAATAATTTGGAAGAGGCCAGCTACGAATATTTCAGGCGCATCGACGACATAGGTGGTGTGATACCGGCCCTGGAAACGGGGTTCCTCCAACGGGAGATCGCCGACGCATCATACGTCTATCAGCTTGAAGATGACCGGAAAGAGCGCATCACAGTGGGCGTCAACGAGTACCGGACTGAAGAAGGCACTCAGATACCTCTGCTGCGGGTTGACCGGGAAGGCGAGAAGAAACAGATCGACAATCTGAACAATATCCGCCGCACCCGCGATAACCGGGAGGTTGCAGAGCGGCTGAAAGCTCTGGAGCAGGCAGCCCGTGGCTCGGAGAACACCATGCCCTACTTGGTGGAAGCTTCAAAGGCCTACGCCACTCTGGGCGAGATGATGGACGTATTCCGGGACGTTTTCGGCGAGTACAACCCTTCCTGGGGGTACTGACCGGGAAATAGAGATGCCGGAAGAAGATAAAAAGATAACCGTGCGCTGTAAAGGGCCCCACCTGCTCCGAGGTGGTATCCCTCTAGTGCGCAAATCTTAAGTCATGTCACCGCTTGGAGAACCGCTATCCTGAAAGGATGAGGGGACGATCAGCGCCGAAGACACCTATCGGCTATGTCGGTGTGGTCCGTCTGGATCGAAACCCTCCTGCGACGGTTCCCACACTAACGTGCGGTTCGACGGCACGGAATCGGCCGACTCTGGTCCAATATCCAATCGCAGTAAGACCTTTAGGTCCCGGAAGATATCTATCCAAGAAGACCATCCAATTTGTGTGCATTCAGGTTTTTGCCGCGACACCGTTTTTGATATCTGGAGCATGCGGCGCCACAGCAGTGATCCCGAAGTGCTGGCAAAAATCATCGACAAGCTGGATAATCGCCCGTCCGGCGCCCTAGCTTACCCTTTTGGAGTCTGGCGGCGAGATAATCGAGCCGGACCTGAGAAGATCAGGGACTCTTACGTTGGACTGAATTTTGGAACCTAGACCGATTCCTCCTCCTTGGCGCGTTTGACGTCTTCGATTACCTTGGGCTCCAGGTTCGCTGGGACTTGGTCGTAGTGGTCGAATTCCATTGAATAGGAGCCCCGGCCCTGGCTCACGGAACGTAAATCCTGAGCGTAACGCTGGACCTCCGCCAATGGCACCTCGGCTTCTATAAGAGTCACTCCGTTGTCGGGGTTCATGCCCAGGATACGGCCCCGCTTGCCATTAAGGTCGCTGATTACCTCACCGGTATAGGCGTCGGGCACCGTAATCGAGAGCTTGACCACTGGCTCCAAGAGCACCGGATTGGCGTCGCCGACACCCTGTTTTAGTGCCTGGACACTGGCAATCTCAAAGGACATGCCCGATGAGTCTACGTCGTGATAGCTGCCGTCGTAGAGCACCGCCTTCAGGTCGACCAGGGGGAACCCGGCTAACGATCCTTCGTCCAGACCCTTGGTTACGCCTTTTTCAACCGAAGGGATGTACTCCTTGGGAATGCGGCCCCCGGTAACCTCAGTCTTGAACTCGAAACCTTGGTCACGCTCCTGGGGCTCAAGCCGGATCAGGACATGTCCAAACTGCCCGTGACCGCCAGACTGTTTCTTGTGGCGGTACTCGCTGTTCGTAATCTTGGTAATGGTCTCCCGGTAGGCCACTTTGGGCATCTTCACGCGGAGGTCGGCGCCGAACTTACGTTTGATCTTCTCCAGCGCGACATCAATCTGCGCATCTCCTAGGCCGGTGATCAATGACTCGCTGGTGCTGGCGTCCCGGCTGAATTGGAGGGTGGGATCCTCTTCCACGATTCTGTTTAGGGCCATGGACATCTTGTCCAAGTCGTCCTTGGATGCTGGGGTAACCGCCATTCGGAAGTAACCAACGGGTTGTGTGATCCTGGGAAAGGAAACTGAATTCTCACGGCTGCACAGCGTGTCGCCGGTCACCGTGGACGACAGCTTTCCGATGGCCCCAATGTCTCCAGCTGTAATCTCGTTTACGTTCTCTTGGTTCTTGCCCTTCGGCAAGTACAACTGCCCGATGCGTTCTGACTGCTCTTTGGTGCTGTTCCAGGTCTCGGAGTTGCTCTTGACCGATCCCTGATAAACCCGGAAAACGGAGAGCTTTCCGACGAATGGGTCTGCGGTGGTCTTGAAGACGAAAGCCGCCAGCGGGGCGGCAGGGTCGACCTCGTATTCCGCCGCTTCTGTGCCCTTGAGGAGTCTGGCTTTCTTCCCGTCAACCGGAGAAGGCAAGAAAGAGCGGGTGGTCTCCAAGAACTCTTCGACGCCGATGGCCTCCGGGGCGGAAGATGTGGCCAATATAGGCACTAATTCGCCGGCTAGTACCGCGGTGCGCACACCGGAGATGACCTCATCAACAGAAAGTTGTTCGCCGCTCAGGTAGCGGTCAGCCAGATCGTCGTCACTCTCGGCCGCAGCTTCGATCAGACGATCCCGGGCTGCGGCGACTTCGTCAGCAATCTCAGCGGGTATATCCGCTGGGGGATTGATGATGCTAACAACGCCCTTGAATTCTTGGGCGTCTCCCAGAGGCACCTGAAAAGGGATGCATTGGCGGCCGAAGGATGCTTGGATGTCTGAGACGTTCCGCGCGAAGTTGGCGTTTTCCCGGTCCATCTTATTGACCACGAACATTCGGGGAATGCCGGCGGCCTCACACATGTTCCACGACCGCTCAGTGCCCACATCGACGCCGGAGGGTGCGGCCAGTACGAGGACTGCTCCTTCGACCACTCTAAGGGCGCTTACAACCTCGCCCAAGAAGTCGTCGTATCCGGGAGTGTCCAAAAAATTAATCTTGGCATCGGCATCGACTATCGACAGCAGCGCTGTCTGGATGCTGCTCCCCCGCTTCACTTCCTCGGGCTCAAAGTCGGATACCGTGTTGCCGTCGGAGATCGTTCCCATGCGGGTGGTGGCTTTGGTCGTGAACAGGGCGGCCTCGCCCAAAGACGTCTTTCCGGATCCGGAGTGGCCGAGGAGAGCCACGTTTCTCAGGTCTTTAGCATCCATGTTTGGCATCGCTCCCTTTCATATTGGTGATGGGGAATGGGCCATCTGGCCGTAATGGCCCAGTGGACGTAGCAACGGGGTTTGCTTTACCTGGTTGTTAATATCCGCCGTCACGCCTGGAACCCGGAATCTCGAACCCGGAATTCAGATGGCGTATCACGAAATGTGGCAGTATTCTATGGGTTTTCCGCCAGTCGCGCAATGTCGCAGTGGAAGCCTGGTTTTGACGGCCATGCCAAGAGGTTGTTTGACACCCCAATGACCAAAGATATAATGGGCAGTTACTAAGACGGAGCAGGTGTGGAATTCGGCCGTCCGAATGGCCGGAGGTGGCGCGGCCCCGCAGTAATAATCGTCGAACAAAGGCAGGTATTCATGCCCAAGAAAGAGATCGTCTCCACCGACAAAGTCGCCGTCGGAGCGGCGCCCTTGTCCCAAGCCACTAAACTTGGCAACCTGGTATTCGTGGCCGGAAACACCGGCCGCCATCCGACCAATGGCGAGGCAGGCAAGGACATCAAAGAGCAGACCAGGTACGCATTAGAACGGATCAAGCTGATCTTGGAGGCCGCCGGCTCGTCGATGGACAACGTTCTGACGAACACGTGCTACGTCACCAACAGGGACGACCTTCCGGGTTTCAATGAGGTCTACGCTGAGTTCTTCACACACGATCGACCGTCCCGGACCACCGTTGTCGTCAACTTTGGGGACGTCAACAACCTGGTAGAGGTCACCAGCACGGCCTATATCTCAGACTAAGGTCCAGGGAATAATGAAAGGCAGGCAAGCTCCGGCGCCGGGTTTCAACCAGGCATTCAACGACCAAGGCCGGTAGGAGGGTTCAATGGCTGCTAGAGCTTATATCTTGATCGAGACCCAGGTAGGAAAATCGCGCGAGGCGGCCGAGGCCCTCCGGTCCTTACACGGCGTGCCGTCGGTGGACATCATTACCGGTGCATTCGACATCATAGCGTTGGTGGAAGCGCCGGATATGATCTCTATGGCCGACTTGGTCACCGGTCAGGTCCAGTCGATCCCCGGAGTAACCCGCACCATCACCTGCGTCGCCGCTTAGATACAAAAATGTTCGCGGCTACGTTACCGTCGGTCTAGACGACTTTTTTATAGATAGTATGCGACCGGTTGGTTGCGTGGGGACGGATCTGGCTCGCCCAGTCTCCCTTCTCTGACTCCGTTACCCACCCTTTAGAGGTTGGGACCTCAGGCGAATCGATATCGTATAGCGCGGCGTAACGGGCCATCCCCTCTTTGTTTGTGGACTCCACTTTGTAACGGACGCAGCCGTTCACGCCCGGCGCCTTCACGATGTTAGGCACGTGTTGTGTGTCGTAGACCCGGTTGAACTCGTCTTCCAATTCAGCGGGTATATCCATCATTACCAGGTAGGCGTATTCTCCCATGTGGGCCCCTTCTCAGTTTTCTTGTTAGTTTTCGGTTTGTCTCCGGGTGTACCGCCCGGTTGACGCTAGGCTAGCCTGGCCGTAGAATCGAAAGCTCAGCGACCGGTTGTGTGCCGCTCCTTCAGCGGTTCTTCCGCCTCGGCGGACCGGCCGCTCTTTTTATCCCGTTCTAGCCAATCAATACGTAAGCGCCGACTTCGTGCCCTCCGGCAGGTCCACATCCAAGGCGTTAAGGGCGTGGGCCAACGTATGGTAGTAGCCGGTTACAGCCAGGATATCCACCACACCCGCGTCCCCAACCATCGCCCTCACCGCTTCAAAGGTAGCATCGGAGATTCGGTGCTGCCGCAACAGTTCAATCATGAATTGCACGATGGCGGCATCGTTGGTGTCCAGTCCATTGGGCGCCCGGTACTCCCGAATGGCGGCGATTACTTCGTCAGGTAATCCAGCCTCTTTGGCGGCGGGTTGGTTGACCGTCCAAACATAGTGCCCGCAAGCTTCCCGCGCGGCTGTGAGGACTGCCAACGCTTTGATCCTGGGGTCCATCGGCGTGTTGTAACGGGCGTAAGTCCCCAGTCCAATCATGGCTGCTGAAGCTTGTGGATTGTTGAGCAGAGCAGCGTAATTGCGGGCAACGCCGCCCCGGCTGGTCTCGATATCGTCCCAGATCGCCTGGCCGGCGGCGTCCATGTTCTCCCTGGTGGCGTACGGTACTCTTGTCATGCTAGCTACTCCTGGTTCCTTGGTTTGATTGTTTAGTTGAGTGATGGCTGAAATAAAAACAGGCCAGGCTCCCGAAAAGGCCTGGCCTGTTTTTGATCTAGCTGGATTAGTCGGCAGCGGCCTGAAGCCCCGCCGGTTCGCCGTCCTTGGCCCACAGGGCCTCCAGGACGTTGCCCGGCGTCATGGGCAGGTGGTCCATTCGGACTCCCGTGGCCCTGGCGATGGCGTTGGCGATGGCGGCCATGGGAGGCACGATAGGCACTTCGCCGACGCCTCTGACCCCGTAAGGGTGGCCTGGGTTAGCCACCTCCACGATGATGGTATTGATCATCGGCAAGTCCAGGCTGGTTGGCATTCGGTAGTCCAGGAAGGAGGAGTTCTCCATCCGGCCATCGGTGTTGTAGAAGTATTCTTCATTCAGAGCCCACCCGATTCCCTGGACCACGCCACCCTGCATCTGTCCTTCGACATAGCTGGGGTGGATGGCTTTGCCGGCGTCTTGCACGATGGTGTAGTCCAAGATCGTGACCTTGCCGGTCTCAGGGTCCACTTCGACATCGACAACGTGAGTGCCGAAAGCGCCGCCAGCGCCTGAGGGGTCGACGGTGGTCTGACTGGAGATTCCGCCGCCCGAACCAGCTAGCTGGCCGGCCAACTCCTTGAAGGTTAGCCTCAGTTCAGGGTCGGTCTTGTGTTGGTAAACGCCTTCGGACAGTTCGATGTCCTCGGAGGATACGTCCCAGATCGAAGCCGCGCGGTCGATCATCTTTTGCTTGATGGCCTGGGCGGTCTCGTAGGCAGCCCAGCCAGTGGCGAAAGTTGTGCGGCTGCCGCCGGTCATGGCGGTGTATCCGATGGAGTCAGTATCGGCCACGCTTGGATGGACATCCTCAGCGGGTATGCCCAGCACCTCGGCTGCCTGCATGGCGATGGACGCCCGGGTGCCACCGATATCGGTGGAGCCTTCAACTAAGCTAACAGTGCCGTCGGCATTGACCGCGATGGCGCAACTGGACTGGAAGCCGATGTTGAACCAGAATCCTGTGGCCACACCACGGCCCCGGTATGGCCCCTTGAGTTCGGTGTTGTATTGGGCCGAATTTTTGGCCGCTTCCAGACACTCAACATTCCCGATTACGGGGTAGATAGGTCCGTCAACTCGGCGGGTGCCCTCCTGAGCGGCGTTCATCAGCCGGAATTCCAGAGGGTCTAGGTTGAGTTTCTGCGCCAAGGCGTCTACCACCTGCTCACCGGCGAATGCGGCATTAGGGGCGGCGGGCGCCCGGTATGGGGCGACCTTGGGTTTATTCACGAGCACGTCATACCCGTCAACGTGCATGTTTTCGATGTCGTAGGGTGCGAAGATACACTGGGTGCCGGCGCCCACCAGAGAGCCGGGGAATCCGCCTGCTTCGTAGGCCAGGTAACCTTGGGCGGCGACGATCTTGCCGTCCTGGGTGGCCCCCATCTTCACCTTTATGTAGGTGCCCGAAGTCGGCCCAGTGCTCTCGAACGTCTCGGCCCGCGTCATGGTCATCTTGACCGCGCGTCCGGTCTTCTTAGAGAGCAGAGCGGCCAGAGGCTCGAGGTAGACCGGTATCTTGCCTCCGAATCCGCCTCCGATCTCCATGGGAACGACTTTTATCTTTGAGACCGGCACATCCAGTAACGGGGCCATCGCGTCCCGGGCTGTGAATGCGCCCTGGGTGCTGGTCCAGATGGTGATATCGCCGTTCTCGTTCCAAATGGCTGAAGCCGTCTGGGGTTCCAAGTAGCCCTGGTGCACCATCTCGTTGGTGAACTCTTGCTCGACGATCACGTCAGCAGCGGCGAATCCTTTCTCGATATCGCCCTGGGTGAACTGAACGTGAGTAGCGATGTTGCTCTTCTTGTCGGTCCGCTCGCCTAGATCGGTGGTCGTCAGGTCTTCTTGAATCAACGGTGCGTTGTCGGCCATGGCGGCGCGGACGTCCATCACCGGCGGCAGAACTTCAAAGTCAACCTTGATCAGGTCCAAAGCAGCCTCGGCCACGTGCTGGTTGGCCGCTGCAATAGCTGCGATAGGGTGACCTTTGTAGACGGCCTTGGTCCGGGCCAGCAGATTGTCGCTGGCCATCTGAGTGCCGCGCGATGCGCCATCTTTGTTGGCGCCCGGCATGTCGGCGCCGGTAATCACTGCTTCCACGCCTGGCAAGGCCAAAGCTTTGCTGATGTCGATGGACTTTATCCGGGCATGGGCGTGGGGACTGCGCAGGACTTTGCCGTACAGCATGCCGGCAGACTGGTAGTCTCCGCCGTATTTTGCCCGCCCGGTCACCTTATCGGTGCCATCGTGGCGAATGGGCCGGGTTCCCACAACTTTGTATTCAGTGTTGGACAGGACGATGTTTTCTGCCATCGAGTCTACCTCACACGTAATTTAGTGCCTAGTTGAAGATGGCGAAATTGTACCACAGCGGGCAGAATCTATGAGAGAATGGCCGTCGAATATTCCCCGTCCGCCAACCACTAAAATGCCCATGGACATCGGGAGAGATATGGAACCTTTGAAAGACATCAAGGTCTTGGCAGTTACTGTGTATCTGGCCGGACCCTTCTGCTCTATGAACCTGGCCCGCATGGGCGCAGAGGTGATTAAAGTCGAGATACCCGGTAAAGGTGACCCGGTGCGTGGCAACGGACCATTCGCCGGGCCGAAGGGCACTAATATCCAACGCCAGACCGATGATGACATCTCCACCCGGTTCCTCAAGCGTACTCAAGGCGTTAAGAGCGTCACCATTGACCTGAAAACGGCCAAAGGCAAGCAGATGTTCCTGGACATGGCCAAAGAATGTGATGTGGTCCTGGAAAATCTGGCGCCAGGCTCCCTGCGCCGCATCGGACTCGGCTACGAGGACGTCGCCAAGGTCAACCCAGGGATCGTTTATTGCTCCATATCCGGTTACGGCCAGACCGGCCCCTACGCTGACAAGCCGGCCCACGACCCGCAAATCCAAGGAATGGCTGGTCTGATGGACATCAATGGTGAAGAAGAACGCCCGCCTGTGAAAGTTGGTATTTACATCGGCGACCTCGTCACGCCCATGTTTGCCTGCTACTCCATCTTGGCTGCCCTGCGGGAGAAAGACCGCACCGGCCAAGGTCAATACCTAGACGTATCGATGATGGACACCCTGGTCTCCATGATGTTCATGGAGAACCTGGAAGAAACTATCGCCGACGGCCTGCCGTTGCGCACCGGCAACATCAGCCGTAGCGGGCCCACCGGCCTGTACGAGACCAAGGACGGCGACCTTTCGTTAACGGTGACCAGCGACGAGCAATGGGGCCGGCTGTCCAGGGCCCTGGACGCTCCGAACCTGCTGGAGAATCCCCTATTCAGTGACTACGTGGCCCGCACCACTAATGTGGAGGCCGCCCGCCAAGAAATACAGCGTTTGCTTGGCGAATTTAGCCTGGATGACGCTCTGGAACGCCTGGAGGAGTTTGATGTTCCCTGCGCCCCAGTGCGCACCGCCGAGCAGGTTATGAATGACCAGCATTTTTGGGACCGGGGTAGCCTGTTGCCCATGCTGAACGCAGCGATGGGTGGCCCAGTAGAAGGCGTTGCCTCAGGGTTTCCGGTGAAATTCTCCGGAGGCGAGCTCCCCATCTTGCCTGGCGCGCCAACTTTAGGCATGCACAACAAAGAGATTTTCGCAAAATTCCTGGGTCTATCCGAAGAAGACCTAAAAAAGCTGACAGAAGAAAACGTAATCTAGCTGAACGCTGACTGCTACAAGCTGTCAGCCTCCGAAGGAGCTCCCTATGGCAACGGCCAGACCGCTGCGGACGTCAATGTACGTCCCAGGCAACAAAGAAGACTGGATGCGCAAAGCACCCCAATACGGGTCCGATGCACTGATATTGGACCTGGAAGACTCGGTGCCGGTCCCCAACAAATCTGAGGCCCGCGTCCTGGTTCGCAAGATGCTCGAAGAGCTGGGCGGCGAGAAGCCTACGCTGACCGTCCGGGTCAACCGCCTGGAGACAGGACTCACGGGCGGAGATTTGGAGGCCATAACCTGTCCGCAGCTCTACTGCGTATTACTGCCGAAGGTTGAAAGCGCGGCTGATGTGGTGGAAGTCGATAACCTGCTTTCCCACTTCGAGCGTAAAGTCGGGATGGAGGTGGGCACGATATTCATCGACCCAGGTATGGAGACCGCAACCAGCATTCGACTGGCCTACGAGATCGCATCGGCTTCACCCAGGGTAGCGCACATGGGGGGCAGCGGCGGCAAGGGCGGCGACACCGCCCGGTCCATCGGATTTGAATGGACCCAAGAGGGACTTGAAACTCTCTATCTGAAGTCGAAAGTGTTAATCGACGCCCGTTCTGCCGGGGTGCCTTATCCCATGAGCGGGGGTTGGATGGACATCCACAATCTGGACGGACTCCGGGCCTTGGCCATCCAACTGAAGCAACTGGGCTACACCGGCATGCACCTAATCCACCCCTCACACGTGCCGGTAGTAAACAAGGTGTTCTCGCCTTCACCTGAGGACGTGAAACACTGGCAGGGCCTGATCACTGCCATGGAAGAGATGCGGGCCACCGGCGGCGCAGCCGTAACTTTCGACGGAGATATGGTGGACATTGCCCACGAAGAGACCGCCCGCACCATGCTGGCCGTCGCCAAAGAGATGGGGGTGGAAGGGGCCTAGGCCGCCCTAGCTGATGACACAAAAGATGGAACGGCGAATAACCCTGGAAGGATGCGTCAATTTTCGCGACTTAGGTGGCTATCGAACTGGTGACGGGCGCACGGTCAAGTGGCGGCGTTTATTCCGAAGTGATTCTCCGAGCTCGTTGACCGACGCAGATGTCCAGACTGTCACCGGTAGCCTGGGATTAGTATCCGTCGTGGACCTGCGCAGCAACGCGGGCACCACCTCCAACGATGGCCGAGGTCTTCTGGCCGAGTCGGGTATCGGGTACCACCAATTCCCGTTTCTGGAGGCCCGTGGGCTTTTGCCGCCAACCTCCGGAGAAGAGGTGGAAAAACGACTGACTGATATGTACCAGTGGATCTTGATGAACGCCGGCGCCCTGGTAGCCCAGGCATTTGCCACGTTGGCCCAGCCGGTGAACCACCCCGCTCTGTTCCACTGCAGCGCTGGGAAAGACCGGACCGGCGTATTGGCCGCCACGACTTTGGATGTTCTGGGAGTGGCCCGGGAGCAGATTGTGGAAGACTTTTTAGCGACCAACGAAGTCATTGACGCCATATTGGACCGGCTCAAGAGGATGCACGGTTTTGCGAACTCCACCAGAGAGGGCATCATGGCCCCCAGAGTTGCGATTGAGAAGTACCTAGACGGTACTCAGAGCGAGTTCGGGGGCTCCGAGGCCTTCCTGCTTCACCACGGCGTCCACCAAAGCACCATCGACAACTTCAGGGAGTCAATGCTGGAGTAAAAGCTGTTAGCTATCAGAAATCAACTTTTAGCGTTGGCGAGAGAGATTGAATGACCACTTTCGTATTGGTGCATGGCGCGTCACATGGTTCATGGTGCTGGGACAAGGTTGTTCCGCTGCTAGAAGCGCAGGGCCATGATGTGGTTGCCGTCGATTTGCCCGGTAATACCTACGGCGAATTCGATATCCCACCTGGCCAGGTGACCCTTGATACTTATGCCCAGCATGCCTGCAAAGTTCTAGACCAACAAGACGAGCCGGTGGTCTTGGTTGGACACAGTTTGGGCGGGCTCACCATCACCCAAACAGCGGAATACCGCCCGGATAAGATTAAGACCCTCGTTTACTTGACTGCTTTGTTGCTTAGATCCGGTGAGGCAATGTTGCCTGTGTCATCACGGGACCCCGAGACTGTCCGTGCGGGACTCCAGAGGGATTCATGGGCGGTTTCGGAGGATTTGAGTGTCGCCATCTACCATGAAAATTCTCTCAAACCCCGGTTTTTCAGTGACTGCTCAGATGACGACACCGCCTGGGCCAAGTCAATGCTGGTCCCCCAGCCGTCCGGCCCGTTGATGGACCCGATGAACACCACAGAGGAGAATTTTGGGAGAGTGCCCAGGGTCTATATCGAATGCCTACAGGACGGCGCACTCGAGCTTGCGTACCAGAGGGACATGCAATCCAACCTCCCCTGCGGCCGGACTATCAGCATGGATACTGGCCATTCTCCGTTCCTGTCCGCGCCCCGAGAACTCGTCTGGCACTTGGTCTCGGTCTAGCCACGTAGCCAAACCAGGTTGGTTTGGTTATCATGGCACCACCTGGACAGGCATAAAATTCAACCGCAAAATCGGAGGCAGCAATGGCTAACAAGAAAGGAACTGGCTTGATGTTGGTTGGAGCCGACATACCTGCCGATAAAGAAGCTGATTTCAACCAATGGTATCAAGAGGAACATCTACAGGAATTGATGGGCGTTCCCGGCATCTTGAACGCGGCCCGCTACGAGGCCACCAAGAGCGGCCCAAAGCACCTGGCCGTCTATGAACTGGAGAGCGTCGATGTGGTTAACACCGATGCCTTCAAGAACCGGCCCCGTACTGAGTGGGGAGAGAAGGTATCCCCTAGTCTCATCGGCACCAATTTCTTCAATCTAGTTCTGGATATGATTCATCCAGGCGCGCTCACCGACGATATCGCCGGCAGTGACATGGCCAACGCACTTCAGATCGGCCGGATGGACGTTCCCGCCGCCAACGACGACGATTGGAACGAATGGTACAGTGGTGTTTACGTGCCTAACTACGAAAAATGCCCCGGCGTAATCCGCGGCCGGCGCTGGCGGGCCGTGCGGGGTGAGCCTCAATACGCCACCGTGTACGAGTTCGAGAACGAGAACGTTTCGGAGACTGAAGAGTGGCTGGAACAGCGGGAGATTCATCCCGACAACTCCCGTATGCGGGACGTCATGACCCATGCGGCAGGCTCGCCTGGAATCTGGAGGAAGACCTTCCAACTCTAGGCCGCCTCTCCGTTCAAGCACTCAGCTTGGAGAAATGCTCCGCGCCCGAAGTCCCTTCAATCCATTCGGGCGCGGACTAACACCGCCCATGGACGCATCGAAACAGCCTATCCTCTCCCATTCGGAGCGTAACCACGGCCACCGCTCGGCCAGCCGGCGCAGCCTCAGCATCTCACTGGTGCTGATCATGGCCTACATGGTTGTCGAGGTGGTCGGTGGGTTGGTCTCCGGCAGCCTGGCTCTCCTAGCCGACGCCGGACACATGCTGACCGACGCCGCCGCCATCGGACTGGCTCTGCTGGCGATCTGGGTCGCCGGCCGTCCAGCCTCCATCGAACAGACCTTCGGGTTCCACCGCACCGAGATTCTGGCGGCAATGCTCAACGCCCTGAGCTTGTGGTTTATTGCTGCTCTGATATTTTTTGAAGCCTCCCGCCGCTTTGACGACACCCTAGACGTCGATGGCGGACTGATGCTGGGCGTAGGCGTCGCAGGGCTTTTTGTGAACATGGCCGCCGCTGGAGTCCTGCACCGATCGGCGGGAGAGAGTCTGAACGTTGAAGGGGCGTTCCTTCACGTGATCGCCGACCTTCTGGGTTCGGTGGCAGTGGTGGCTGCGGGCGTGCTGGTCCTGTCATTGGGTTGGGATATCGCCGATCCGATATTCGGCATAGTCATCGGCGTGCTCGTCCTGGCCAGCTCCTTCCGGTTGCTTTGGAAGGTCGTACATGTTCTGATGGAGGGGACGCCGTCCCACTTGGACCTGCACCAGCTATGCCAGCGCTTGGAGGAACTGGATGGTGTGACCGGCGTACACGATATCCATGCCTGGTCTATCACCACTGGATACGATGCGCTAAGCGCCCACGTCACCGCCGACGCCAGGGTGATGCAAGACCCCAATCCGGTCTTACAGCGGCTGCGGGAAATCGCCTCCAGCGAGTTTGGCGTTGGGCATGTCACCATTCAGTTGGAAGACTCCATGGAGAACTGTGCCGAAGACCACCACATCGAACACCCGGAGGGATTGACCCCGAATCACCGCCATGACGAATCCTGAATCGCGGTGTCACCGTACTACGGTGGGCTCGAACTAAGAAAAATGGGAACCACCAGTATCAAACTCAAAAACATTAGCCTAGTGGCCTTGATCTTCACGCTTTTTACTTTCGCGTCGGTGTACCCTGTGGCCGCCCAACAAGGCGTGCCTATCGATAGAAATTCCGGAGTGGATATCATCGCCGGGCCTCATAACGTCACCGTTGTGATGGTCAACCAAAACCTGGCCGCCGGATTTATACAGATGGCCCTGTTCATCACGGTTGCCGACACTGGAGCAATTGTTCCCGACGCCAGGGTAATAATCATGGCCGATAACGAAGGGCAGGACTATGAAGGGTGGGCTACTGCTCTCAACTCCCCGGCAGACCTTGAGCGGTATGACGTCCGTATGAACCTAGGTTCCACAGGCGAATGGAAGATCAATGTGGACGTTTCTAGTTCTTTGGGCCAGGGTGGTGCCGAGGCGTTGACCTTGGAAGTGCCGGCCTTGAACCGCTACACAAGTGGTAGCATGGTGTTCTTCGGTATTTTCGCCGCAATGATGCTCGGAGTCGCCTACCTCTTCTGGAGCGTGAAACGGAATAACCGCCGGAAGAGGGAAGTCGCCCAGGGTGAGTCTTAAGGCTAGGTGATGACTAGAGCCGGGCGTACCATACTCTTTGCCCTACCCGCTTTGGCCCTGTTGCAGCTGCTGTGGGTCATGCCTGCCCATGCCCACCAGGGTATAGAAGCGGGACAAAACCCCTTCACCGCCTGGAACTGGAATCCCCTGGCGACCTTGCTTATATTGATGGCCGCCTATGTTTACCTGAACGGCCTCAGCAATTGGGATCGGCCTAGCCACCCCATCAGCCGCTGGCAGAGAGCATCTTTCTTCACTGGCCTGTTTGTCATTTTCATAGCGCTCCAGTCGCCCTTGGACAATTTGTCCGATCACATGTTGTCCTTCCATCAACTGCAGCACTTTCTGTTGCGGATGATGGCGCCGCTATTGATACTGCTAGGCGCGCCGTTGACGCCGATGCTGCGCGGGCTCCCGCCCTGGATTCTGCAGGGATTCGTCAAGCCGATAGTGCGCAACCCGTTGGCCCGTGCTGCCTACGAGAAGTTGACCAACCCCGTGATCACCGTACTGATCTTCATGGGAGTGTTGTACCTGTGGCAGTTTCCGGGCGGGTTCAATCTGGCTCTGCGCAACCAGTTTGTCCACGCCATCATGCACATGACCATGATGTCCTCGGGATTCATCTTCTACTGGGCAGTGATTGACCCTGCCCCTCGCCGTTCCCGCGTCCACTACGGGGTCAGGGTCCTGTACCTAGGCCTGATCGTGCTGCCCAACACAGTCTTAGGGGCGGTCATCACATTCTCCAAGGGCATTATCTACACCGGATATGAGGACGTGTACCGACCTTTTGACATGTCGCTGCTGACCGACCAACAGATCGGTGGTCTGTTGCTCTGGGTGCCGGGCGATATGATGAGCATCCTTGTGGCCGGGATCGTCATGATCATGTGGTACGAGCGTGAAGAAGGCGCCAACCAGGCCAAAGCGCCTCCACCTCCCACCCAGCCGACGCCCCAACCCCCATCCTACCCTTCCCCCGGCACGGGGGAAGGGTAGGATGGGGGTTGGAGTTTTGTTTACGATTTGATGGTGGAAAGCACGGATCTCCGCCATCTGGAACCCTGAGTAAAACGAAGGGTCTTCTACGTTTAGATTGGAAGATTCTTCGT
>FAXA01000390.1_pt1 | contig 45468 bp, 39 predicted proteins | sample 734441 | NCBI WGS metagenome assembly FAXA01 (sample SAMEA3597868, study PRJEB11362) | hydrothermal vent metagenome | biome: marine hydrothermal vent biome; feature: marine hydrothermal vent; material: ocean water | place: Atlantic Ocean | collected 2010-09-19/2010-10-04
GGTCTTTAGGCGGGGTCACCGACCACGCAGGAACCTGGGGCTCATCGGCCACGAAAAAGTTATAGAGGTGCCGGGCGATGAACTCGGCGGTGGCCGGCTGTTGGCAGATGATGTCGATGATGTCTTCGCCATTGAAGTTGCCGGTCTCGCCGAGGAACGTTTTCTCGCCGTTATCGTGGTCGGCAGCGTTATAAAGGAACTGAGAACTGTAGCGGCCGTAGGGCTGGCCGGGAATGGCGTTGGCGATGGTCCAGCCGGTGAATGCCTGGGCGCATGCCTTCACGTCGTCCTCAGAATAATTGGCCTGGCCGTCCATGCCAACGCCCATTGCGAACAGCTCCAGGAGTTCCCGCCCGAAGTTCTCGTTGATGGCGTCCTTGTGGCTCATGCAGTTGTCCAGATAGAACACCATGGCCGGGTCAATGGAAAGAGCCAGCAGCAATTTGGGGAAACTGCCCATCCCCAGTTCCCGGAACATGTCCAATTGCTGTTGTATCTGGCGGCCATGCTCGCACTTGGAGTTGCCGACGCAAAAGATGCCGTGCCAGAAGAGGGTCATCTTCTCTTGCAGCGGGCGCTTAGTGTTAATCATGCGGTAGGTGAGATAAGCCTGGTTGACTTCCAGGGCATTCATCTCTTTCCAGTCGATGAAATAACGCTCCAGGATGTCCATCTCCAGGTCCGGCTGCTCCATAGGGCTGAGCAGTTCGTCCACCACGGCCTCGTAGCCCTTGGCGGCGTACTCTTCCAGTTCTTCGTAGGTGGCGCCGAAACCGGCACGACGCATTAGGTGAGCCATCAGCTCGACATCAGGACTGGCCATCGGTATCCCTCCTTCCGCGCAATTTTTTGTGTCCAGGGTAAATCAATTCGTCCAAAGCAACCGGCGCCTAACGTTCCAGTGTGGGCATTAGGGTCGCTGTTCAGCAGATTATAATTATTCTAATATAAGATTGTCTAGCAAGTAAGGCTGGGAACACTCGTATCCGTTCGTGGTGAGCTCCGACCGAACGTCGAGAGTCCCGATGTAATCGGACCTGTCGAGCCACCCTAGCTGGGCAGCAATTTTCATTTTGAACTCGATTTAGGCGCCCCCTTCGCCGGCCTCAGGGCGAGCGGATGAGGAGGTGCTGGATTCCAGACGGCCGTCATCCTGCTTTCGCTAGCACAGCGGAGTCGGCTAACCCAAGCCTTACCCTCGTGGGTGGGTGGCCAGGAAGTCGTCGGCTATCTCGTTGAACGTGTGGAACTCCACTCCGTCGTGGGACATGATGTATGCCGCCAGACGCTCCAGCATCAGCAGCACCTGGGGCCGGCCGCTGACGTCTGGGTGGATGGTGATCGGGAAGACCGCCTCGTCATATTCCCGGTAGACGAAGTCGAACTGGTCCCGCCACATCTGCTCGATGTCCCGAGGGTTGACAAAGCCGTGGCTGTTGGGCGCGGCCTTGATAAACATCATCGGCGGCAAGTCGTCCAAATACCAGTTGGCCGGAATCTCCACCAGGTCGGTCTCCTGGCCCCGGACCAAGGCGTGCATCCAATGTTCGGCCGGCTGCGAGAAGTCGATCTTGGTCCAGTGGTCGCCTTTCCGAACGTAGTAACACTCAAAGTCCTTGTGCATCAGGCTATGGTCATACTTGATGCCATGTTTCTGCAGTAGCTCGTTGGTGATGTGGCTGAACTCCCACCACGGGGCCACGTAGCCAGTTGGCCGCTTGCCGGAAATCTGCGTGATCAAGTCGATGCACTTGGTCAACACCGCCTCTTCCTGCTCCTCCGACATGGCAATGGGGTTCTCGTGGGAATAGCCATGAAGCCCTATCTCATGGCCGCCATTCACGATCATCTGGCATTCAGTGGGGAACGTCTCCATGGAATGGCCGGGAATGAACCAGGTGGTCGTGATTCCCAATCGCTCGAATAGCTTCACCAAACGTGGGGTTCCCACCTCGCCTGCGAACATGCCCCGCGATATATCGTCGGGCGAGTCCTCCCCGCCATATGAACCCAACCATCCGCCAACAGCGTCCAGGTCCACTCCAAATGCGCAAGAAATCTTCTTATCGGCCACGATAATTACCTCCTGGTCTGAATCTAGCTGGCGGACTCGCCGTAATTCGCTTTGCGGCTCTCGGCGAATGCCGTTACACCTTCTCGGCTGGTGTCAGAGTCTCTGAGTGGGACCGAAAGCGCCCGGGCGTACAGATGTGATTGTTCCGTGGTCATGTCTCTCCCGACGAAGGCCGCCTTCTTGGTGGCCACCAAAACCTCGGTGGAGTATTCACCCGTCCGGGCGGCCAGATCTTCCAGGGTGGGGATAAGTTTTTGAGCGGAGACTGCTTTGGTGACTAGGCCGATGCGCAGCGCTTCATGTGCGTCGATCAGCTCGCCGCTGAGCAACATATGCAGGGCCGGGCCGAACCCAACAAAGCGAATCAGCGGATCAGGTGGGTTGGGCAGGGCGCGGCGAATCTCGAAACAACCGAACTGGGCGTTCTCCGAGGCAATTCTGATGTTGCAGGCCAGCGCACGCTCTAGACCCCCGGCCACTGCGTAGCCATTCACCGCCGCGATGGTACCCTTGTCGGTCTTGATGTGCTGGGTCAAGTCGATGACCTTAACGTCTTTCAGGGCCGTGTCGTTCATTCAGTCCACGCGGAAAAGCAAGTTGAGGGGCAGATTCAGGGATGCCAAAATCTAGCAATGTCGTAGCTAAGTGTCAATGCTGGTCGGCTAACTGCCAGTCTCCCATGTGATCAGAACTTCCCGCATTTCTTTCCGCCATTGGGGCACGAAACCGGCTTCACTGGGAGTGAACAGCTCATCGAAGTGGGCCTCGAACACAGACTGGGCCCGTTCGCGGTCATCTGGCTTAATTACACGGTCCTCTACGACCATCTTGATCGCTTCTTCCCGTGTCGGGGGGCGTTGGTTCTCCCACCAAGGCGATTCGGGCATCACCTGGACGTCGGGCAATATCCCCATGTCCCACAGCACTGGCAAGAGCTGTGCCTGACCTGGCAACGCCGCTTGATCTTCGCCGTAGACCAACTGAAAGAGCTTGGAGTGCCGGTTGGGTGGGGGCTCGCTCCAGATGGTGATTATGACCCGGCGGGAAGCTGCAGCCTCCATTTGCCGGATGAAAGAGGGAATGTCCCGAACGAAGTAGGTGACATCGGCTGTGAATGAGATGTCTCCCTGCGGCGCTTGGGCTTCCGCCAAGGAGGACGGGACTAGGCGTGCGTTTCTGATTCCCGCCTCCTGCGCTAAAGACTCGAACTCGGCGCCCATACCCGGCGACGGTTCTACATTCAGGGCTATTTTGCACTTCAAAGCCAGAGGAAGGCAGACCCGCCCGGCCCCGCCGCCCACGTCTATTACAACATCTTCCGGGCCCACATACGATGCGATGACCTCAATGTTGCGGTCCAGATCCCTGTGAGGATCAAACCGGAACCGCCGCGCCGACGCCCCGCCCCAGGCGTCACCGGTAGGAGATGGGCCATAGATACGGGCATTCTGCGCCTGCACGGCGTCGAGGTGGGCTGCGTATGTTTTTGAGAGGGTCAAATCGTCACGGTACTGGAATTGGCGTTATTTCTAAAATACGCCTCCATTGGCTCGAAATAATGCTCCACTCGGCCGGTTTTATAATGCGTGCCATTGCCCATTAAGTTTGTGTATTTCAGGGTCAGCCGGGTGCCTGTTCCCTCGAGTTCCAGCGTAATTTCCAGCTCTGAGTCAGCGGATTGCTGGGTGAGCCACGACTGGCGAATCAACTTACCCGGGCGCAGCTCCAGATTCTTGCCGTTGATGTCGCCGTCGTGCACTGGAAAATCGCCCCCAACCTCGTTTCTGGCCGTGACGGGGGACCCGGTTATCGCGGCATGGCCTTCCGAGTCCAGCCAGGTATCGTAGACCACTTGTGGAGGCGCCGGGAGCAAATCCGAAATTTCAAAATCCACGGCTAACCTCCAGTCGTTGAACTTTCAGGCTACTGGCTCGCCAGGTAGGCGAACTTGTCGTTGGCCGGGCTCTTGATCCGGTGGTGCTCAATGAATGCAGCGGTATTCTCCGCCACCTGTTCACTGTCCAGGTCGGCCACCAGAGCAAGGGCCATATCGATGCCCGCAGAAACGCCAGCCGATGTGATGATGCCCTTACCGGTGTTCTTGTCCACCAGGTCAACCCAGCGGGGCGTGACGTCCCATTCGACCTTCTCTCCCTGGCTGAGCACCCAGTTCCAGGCCGTCTTGTTGCTCGTCGCAGCTTTGTTGTCCAGAATGCTGGTCTGGGCTAGGAGGGCGGCCCCTGTGCAGACAGACGCCACAACATCGGCGCGTTCACAGGCGGCTAACAATGACTTGATGAACGATGGGTCGGCAACCAGGGCCCGCGTTCCACCGCCTCCAGGCACCAGCAGAATGTCGAAATCGAAGTCGTCGTTGATACCGTGTTCCGCAACCACCACCGGTCCGGCGCCGTTGGCCCCGGTGGCCACCCAGCCCTTACCCCTGCCCACAGTGATCACCTTGTAAAGCGGCTTGGTTGTGTCCGGCCGGCTGGGATCGTCCTCCCGCGGTGTATAAGCCGCGGTAAACACCTGTATCGGCCCAAACAGGTCCAAAGGCGCCATGCCCTCAAAGATTAGAGCGGCAACGGTTTTCATAGAGGATCCCTCGGGATTATCAAAACGTGGAATTCGAATGCGGTCTGGACGATGGCAAGAGAGCATATCATACCCCGCGTTCTTTCTGTGACCTAGCTTGAGCGGTTCGTTGTTGCTGGCTATCTTCCGGTTCCACAACCAGGACGCTTTTCAGCATTGAAGTTAACCTGCTTACGAACTCCTCAAGCTAGATAATCCCTGGTCCACCACCAAGTTCTCATAGGTGTGTACCGAGAGAAGCCCCCAGGCGAGGTCCGTCGCCTCCGTTCTACAGCGAGCGCTGATTGCAGTGTGGCTCATCTAGGCTGAAGGCATGGCCTTCAAGCTGTTGTCTCTATCCCACCAGTCCAATGGTGAGCCTAGGACTAGGCAGGCGACATTCAGCGCCAAAGTCTAATTCCGAGGCAGCTTCCCATTCGACAGATGGCCCCGTTGGTTGATGGAAATACACCGACGGGGCCGTATCATTTTCGACGATGGTCTGTTCGATATTGGTGGGCCCGGTTGGTATCGAACCAACTACCAGTCGGTTATGAGCCGACTGCTCTACCAATGAGCTACGGGCCCAGATAAAATCGTGGTCTTAGAAAGCTTAATCCTGGGCTTTTAGGAGTGTCAAGGACATCTAAATAAGCCTAAGCGAGGCCCAGTTTTTGGAGATAGTCGGGGTCCCAGCCGGCTAACAGTCCGCGCTCCAAAGACTCCAACTCGGGCACCCTTGGGGTCGCCTCACCGGTGGTCGGCACTGTAGCCACCACCGCATCATCAACCAGACTCTGGTAAGCATCGACATCCACACCCAACAGTCCTTGAAGAACGTCCCTGTTGTGTTGGCCAAAGGTCGGGGAAGGCCCCTGGATAGCAAGCGGGCTGTTAGAAAACTTCCAGGGCCGACCGATGAACATTCGGGAGCCCATGTCCCTTTCCTTGGGATAATCTACTCGCTCTAAAAAGCCGCGGCTCTTGAATTGCGGGTCGTAATGAACATCCTTGCTGTTCAGCACCGGGCCCGCCGCTATGCCTATTCCCTGAAGAGCGTGCATCAGTTCGTAGCGGTCAACCTCAGAGGTCCAGGCCGTGATGATCTCGTCGATCTGGTCGTGGTTCCGCTGCCTGGAAAGCAGATCAGCATACATGGGGTCCGTTGCCAACTCGGGCCTGCGCATCAGCCCGCACATCCCGGCCCATCCTTCATCATCTCCCACTGAAAGTGTGATCCATTGGTCGTCGCCCAAGGCACGGTAGCAACCCTGGGGCGCCCGGTAGGGGTGGCGATTGCCGATGCGGCCTCCCTCCCGGCCGTTGACCTGGGCGTCCATGATGTACTCGGACATGAACATCACACCCGCTTGGTACATGCCGATGTCGGCCCACTGGCCCTGTCCCGTCTTGTTGCGGTAGCGCAACGCTGAGCCGATGGCGAACAGGGCCGTCCAGGTGGAGAGAAAGTCCACGAAGGACGCACCTGCTTTGGACGGCCCTTGGTCTTTGTACCCGGTTATCCAGCAGTGGCCGTGGGTAGCTTCTTGGGTTGTGGCCTGGGCGGGATAGCCAGAGTAGGGTCCGCCGCCGTGGCCGTAGCCGGTGTTGGAGACCATGATGATGTCCGGCTTTAGCTTTTTCATGTTGGGGTAGTCAAGGTCCCAGCTGCGCATGACCCTGGGAGTAAAGTTCTCCATCACCACGTCACTAACCTTGATCAGGTCACGGAACGCGTCCCGGCCCCGGGAGTCGGTCATGTCCAGGGTGATGGACTGTTTGCCCCGGTGAATCAGATTGTAGGTAGAGGGACGGTTCCACCAATCCTCCCCTATGTCGTTCTCCGGAAACTGCCCCGCATAGCCGCCGGTGCGGGTGACGTCGGGGCGGCCAGGCCCTTCAACCTTGATAACCTCGGCGCCCATATCCGCCAGCAAGCCGCCAGCATAGGGCAGCGCAAACACGTAGGTTGAGTCGATTATTCGGATTCCTTCCAGGGGTAGCCGTGCCATTTTAGTTCCTTCTTATCTCCGTGTGATGTTACGGCGTGGAGGCTATTCCTCATTCTAACCTACCCCCAGCGCGGTAGATGGGATTCTTAGATTACGTCTAGCTGCCTTAGGCGGACAAAGTCCTCCCGCGAATATTCGAGGCCGTCAACGTAGATCTCTGAGTTGTGCTGGCCCAGCGTTGGGGCCGGGCGGGTGTACTGGTATGGGGTCAGGCTTAGGTTGAACAGGGACGCCGGCACTTTCACCTTGCCAATCACCGGGTGGTCTATCTCACGGTAGAAGTCCCGGGACTTCAGTTGGGGACATTCCAGCAGCTCCAACGGCGTCTGCACCAACCCAAAGAGCATCCGGGCCTCGGCCGCCTTGGTGAACAGGTCCCATTTGCCTCTTTCCTTAATCGAGTCCAAGACCACCTGGTCCAGTTCCACGGTGTTACGGAGGCGCTGGGCCGGGTCGGCGAACTTGGGTTCTTTCAGTTGTGGGTCGCCAAAGAATTCGGCGATGGTATCCCAGGTGGCCCCACCGCCGGTCTGCACGATGATCCAGCCGTCCTTACAGGGCATTGGATGGCCGAAGTTACTCCCCGAAAGACGCCTTCTCGGCAGTGTGCCGCCCATGAAGGTGTAAGTAGTCTGAGTAGCCATGGCCGTGGAAGCGACGCACTCGGTCACTGATATGTCGATGTGCTGGCCCTCGCCGGTGTTGCTTTGCATGAACAGGGCCATGGAGGTAGAAGCCGCTCCGTTGAGCCCGCCTTCATATTGGGCCTGGAAACCGCCGTGTTTCAGGGGTTCTTCGCCCTGTATGCCACTGATGCTCATGATCAGACCCATGGCGTAATTAACCACTTCCTCGCCCTTGTACTGGCTGTACGGGCCGGTTTGTCCGAAGGGCGTAATAGACGTCATAATCAAGGACGAGTTCTCCGCCACTAAGTCGTCGTATCCCACACCGAAGTCGGCGAGATAGCCGGGGCGGTAGGATTCGATGACCACGTCAACATGGGGGACCAGCCGTTTCAGGATGTTCCGTCCGGTGACGGTTTCCAGGTTCAGCGTCGCACCCTTCTTGTTCAGGTTCATCAAGAGGTAGAACAGGCTTTTTTCGGGGTGCGGATCGTCGCCGAAGAATGGGCCCATCCGGCGCAGGGACGCGCCTGTTGGCGGCTCCAATTTCAGAACATCGGCCCCGTAGTCAGCCAGTAGCCGGCCACAGAATGACCCGGCGATGTCCTCGCTCAGGTCCAGCACTTTCACTCCATCTAATGGTCCGTGTGAAGGTGGGGCCTGCTGCGATTGGGTGGAAGTCAATTTACGCTCGGTCTCCTCGGGATCGGTCCAGTAGGTAAGGCGGGCCGCCAGAATTGTAGCCGACGCCAGCAGACGTGGCAATTCAGCGCCCGGTCCATGCCTAGGACCCGAAGTGCTGCGCCAAGACGGCGTTGAACTCGTTCATGGTGAAGCTGTATTGCTGGGTGCCCCATTTACGCACCGCATAGTGACCGGCCACATTGCCCATCTGCACGGCCCGCTCCATGGACTTGCCCTCGACAATGCCCTTGATCAGGCCGCCCCTGAAGGCGTCCCCGGCGCCCGTGGGATCAACAGCGTCGGAGGCCGGCACCGCCGGCACTTCCACCGTTCCAGCGGTCGTCAGAATATCGCAGCCTTCAGAACCCTTGGTCACGATGATAGTCTCCACCATCTCGGCCACTTTTCCCCGGGACATGCCGGTGGTGTTGCTGATCATCTCCATCTCATAGTCGTTGCAGACTAGCATGCGCGACTGGCCGATGACCTTGGCCAGAGCAGACTTCTCCCAAGCCGGCAAAGATTGACCGGGGTCAAAGATGGAATATATGCCGCGCTTCTCGTGCTCGGCGGTGTAATCAGCCATGTCTCCCAGGTTGCCAGGGGCCACTATGGCCAGGCAGGCTTTGGAGTCGACAGTTTCGAAATCGAAGCCAGACTGCTGCTTCATGGCGCCGGGGTTGAACCCGGTGATCTGGTTGTTCTGGGTGTCGGATGTGATGTAAGCGCCGGCAGTCAGTTCCTCTTCCACCACGCGAATATCTCCGGTGGGCACGCCAATCCGCTCCAGCCATTCAAAATAACGGTGGTAGTCCTGGCCGATAGTGGCCAGGATACGTGGTTTCTCGCCCAACAAAGACAGTGAATAAGCGATGTTGCCCGCGGTGCCGCCGAAATTCTCGGTGAGGCTGTTCACCGTGAAGCTGACATTGATATTGTCCAACTGGTCGGGCAAGATATGTTCCGAAAATTTGCCCTCAAAGTCCATGATTCGGTCGTAAGCCATCGACCCGGAAACCAGGATATCCATCTGTTAGGTCCCTCGCTATTTTTTAAGTACCCAGGCTAGCAGCCGTACGTTCCGGCCAGCCCTCCCAGGAATTCCACTGTGTCGCCAATTACCAGTCCTAATTCTGCCGCCTCGCCGCCGTTGATCTCCAGGACGTATTGGGCCGGCGACTCGGGGGAGTAGCGGGGTAGTTCGTCCAACGGAGTGTCCGGGTCGGGGAAGGGAACATCTTCCGACACGTCCACCACCCGGCAATCGGAGCTGATCCAAACGATATCCAGTGAGATCTCCATCCCCCGCATCCAGAAGCGAAGCCGCTCGGGGTCTTCAAAGACGAACAGCATGCCCGTTCCGGCTTCCAAGAATGGGAGGCCGGAAAGCCCCTTGACACGCTTCTCTGGGTCCGCCGCCAACTCGACCAAAAATTCAAGGTCTCCCACCTGGGCGATCGGTCGCTGGATGACCGGCCTTTTGGTGAGTGTTTCGGAAGAAGCTGGTACGGCAATCGATACAGCGTCCGGTGTTCCCGGTGGGATTTCAGACGGAAGTCCCGCCGGAACACTTGTCACATCGCTCCCACAGCCAATGGTCACGGCCAGCAGACCGGCCGCTACGGCCAGGATCAGATTTCGGGCTCTGGTCAGCAGTCTGACAGGGCGGTGACGCTCCAATTTAATCCCTAGATTTTCGTTCGAAATCCGGCTAATTATCGTTCCCGGCAATCCGAAAGTCATGTTATCTCAGCCCTGTTGAATCCACAAGCAGAGTCCGCTATACAGACCCTCTTTCGACGGAGTTTTTGACGCCTTTGTTGACGAATATGGGAGCCTGGGGTAGGCTGAGTTCGTCAATCCACCGGAGGGAAAGGCTATGACTCAGGAGGCCCAACAAAACGCCCAGGCCGAAACTGAATCGGTCCTCACGCCAGAGGTCAAAGCCATGATCGGTGTGGCAGGCGAGTTGATCGAGTCTTGGGGGACCGTGGACGTTGAGTATCTACGGCGATTCACTCAGGCAGTGATGGACCCAGACCCCAGGTACTGGGATGAAGATTTCGCCAAGTCCACCCATTACGGCGCGATCATCGTGCCTCCAATCATGGTCAGCTACATGACCCAGCGCATCCGCCCCGACGCGGAAGACGCCATTACCAAGGCATTTGAAGAGAACCCCATGTCCGACGGCATCGGCTCGGTCCGGCGGCCCGGGGAGCTTCCGGAGATTCCCACTCACCTCGTGCGGACTCTGAACGCCGGCAACGAGATCGAGATCTACCAGTACCCCAACATTGGGGACGTAATCTTCTTCCAGAACCGCTACCACGACATCCGGGAAAGAGTGGGACGCGACGGCAAGGCTTTCTTGATCATCACCCGTGAGATCACCTACACGAACCAAGACAAAGCCCTGCTCTGCATCACCCGTCAGTCATCGATTCGTCGTTAGTCCTTCAACTATCTAACCCCCAGAGGTTATCCGTATGAGCGCCCTACTAGAAGACCTGCTAAAGATGACGCCTGAAGAAATTCAGGCCCACAACGAAAGGCCCACCGCCGATCAGTTGCGGAACAAGATACAAACCTATTATGAAGACGTGAACGTGGGCGATGAGTTGCCCAAGTACATCTACGCGCCTACACCCACCCACCTATTCCGTTGGAGCGCGGCCATCGAGAACTTCCACCGGATCCACTACGACCTGGACTTTGGGATGAACCACGACAAGAACCCAAGCATCCTGGTTCACGGTTCCTGGAAGCAGAGCGTGGTGCCCCAATACTTAAAGGACTTTACCCTGCCCAAAGGCTGGCCTTGGAAAGCTGCTTTCGAGCACCGGGCAATGCTGGTTCCCGGCGACACCCTGATCGTCTGGGCCACGGTGACCAACAAATACGAGAAGGGCGACATGGGCTTCATCGAGATGGACCTGGGCATGAAGACCCAGGACGGAGTGGAGAGCATGCCCGGCAGCGCCACAGTGGTACTGCCCTTGAAGGGTGGGGCCGACATTCCCTATCCATTCACTCCGCCACAGGACTAGCTGACAGCGATCAGCTCTGAGCCATCAGCTTTTAAAGAGGTAAGGACCGATATGGCCCGATTTCTAGCGATACATAATGTTTCCGGACTTACGGAAGAGCAGTTCCGGGAGAAACTGAGCGCCGTTAACCAATGGCGCCCCGACCGCCGCACCACTATCTTGAAAGTCTACGGCGACCTCCAACGTGGCAAACTCGTGACCGAGTGTGAAGCTGTGGAGCAAGAGCATTTCGAGGATTGGATCAAGATGACCGGCTGGCCTGCCGAGTCCATATTCAATGTAGACCTGGTGATGCAGGTGGGCAATATCTGGAAGCTTTAACCCCGGAGCAGAGGCCGCCACCTGGCTGGCGGCCAACACCGGAACCAAGCCCGCCCCTTAATCAGCCTAGCGGGCACCGGCCCAAAGGCCCGGCTATCGTTGCTGTCGCCCCTATTGTCACCTAGTAAGAAGTACTCATCAGGCCCGTTGAACCACTCCCCGTCTTTGGAGTCGTCCGCCCCCTGGATATAGTCCTCGGCTAACAAATCGCCGTCGATGTGCACCGACCCTCCGGCGATCTTGACGTCTTCATATGGCAGTCCGATAACCCGCTTTATAACTGTCGCTCCACTAGCGGTAGGGCGCTCAAAGACAGCCACATCTCCCCGCCCAAGTCTATTCCACCTGAACCGCGTCCGGACCAAGAACACGGACTCGCCATGCCGCAAAAACGGCAACATGCTATCCCCTTCGACCCGGAAACGGGCCGAGAAAAAGACGTTTACGATCCCTTGAATTAAAGTGGTCAGCGCCCTCATAGACTCTTTGGTCCATCCAACTCAACAACCAGCAGTATTCTAGTACCACCCGCCGCCTATGGACTAATTCTGACCTCTATCCTAGAATTAGTCGGATTTAATCCCAGACTGAGAAACCGTGCCGTTAAGGCCGGGAGGGCAACTATGGAGAACGGAATAATTCGCGTTGGGCTGATCGGCGCCGGCGCAAACACCCGCTTGAGGCATATACCCGGCCTTCGAGAACAGGAAGGCGTTGAGATAGTGGCCGTAGCCAACCGGAGCCGCGCGTCCGGCGAGGCCATCGCCAGCGAATATGAGATTCCCACTGTCTACGACAACTGGCTGGAACTCATGGAGGCCGACGACATCGACGCCATCTGCATCGGCACCTGGCCCTACATGCACCGCACGATGGTTTTGGCCGCCTTAGAGAACGACAAACACGTCCTCACCGAGGCCCGCATGGCCATGGACGCCCAGGAAGCCCACGAGATGTTGGACGCCTCTCGCCTGTTCCCTCACTTGGTCACCCAGATCGTCCCGGCGCCCGCGACACTCCAGGTGGACCAGACCATCCAAGACCTAATCACCGAAGGCTACTTGGGCCAGCTTTTGGCCCTGAATCTGAGAGTCAGCGATGGCCACGGCCGCGCCGACAGATCAGACACTTTCATCAACACAAAGGCCCCGCTCCACTGGCGGCAGAACCGTCAGCTCAGCGGCTACAACATCATGGGCATGGGTATCTGGTACGAATCGCTGATGCGCTATGTGGGACCGGCCACCAAGGTTATGGCCATGACCCGTGTCTTCACCAATCAGCGGAAGGACGAAGACGGCGTCCTGCGCGGCATAACGGTGCCCGACCATGTGAACGTCATATGCGAATTCGCCGCCGGCGTCCAGGCTGACCTCACTTGGAGCACGGTTACCGGTCTGCAAACTGGCGCGGAACTGTGGATCTTCGGCAGCGACGGCACCATCAGAGTGGAGGGTCCGCCCTTCGACAAGGTCTTTGTGGGAAAGAATGGAGACAAGGAATTGAAGGAACATCTCATCGCCGACGACAAACGTGGCAAATGGCGGGTCGAGCAAGACTTCATCGAGTCCATCCGCGGTGCACCCGTGACCCTCACCCCATTCGACGTGGGCGTGCAATACATGGAGTTCACCGAGGCAGTCACCCGCAGCGCCCAATCAGGGCAGGCTATATATCTGCCTCTTTAAATCGATCTCGATAATCAAAACCCGTTTTACCCAGGGAGTGCAACCATGGCGTCAGAAGGAATAAGACTTGGCCTAATCGGGGCCGGGAAGAACACCCGAGACCGACATATCCCCGGTTTCCAGGATGTAGACGGAGTAGAGATTGCGGCGGTAGCCAACCGCAGCCGGGCGTCAAGCCAGGTGGTGGCCGACCAGTTCAACATCTCCGCCGTCTACGAAAACTGGCAGGAACTGCTGGAGGACCCAAGCATCGATGCAGTCTGCATCGGCACCTGGCCCTACATGCACCGCACTCTGACCCTGGCCGCCCTTGAAGCCGGGAAGCACGTTCTCTGCGAAGCCCGCATGGCCGCCACCGCCCAGGAAGCCCAGGAGATGCTGGACGCCTCCAGGCAGCGACCGGACCTGGTCTCCCAGATCGTCCCGTCTCCCCTGACATTCAAGATCGACCGGCTGCTCCAGGGAAAGATTTCTGAGGGTTACATCGGCGACATAATCGGCGTGTCGGTGCAGTCTTTGGGGAACGCCTTCATGGAACAGGGCGGGCCCATGCACTGGCGTAACGATCGGGACCTCAGCGGCTACAACATCCTGAACATGGGCATCTGGTACGAGGCAATGATTCGGTGGGTAGGCCGAGCCACCAAGGTGACCGCCATGACGTCGATCAACGTCAACAGCCGAAAGGAGGAAAACGGTGAAGTGGTTGACGTTTCCATCCCCGACCACGTGAGTGTCATCGCCGAGCTGGCCAACGGGGCCATGGCCAACATGCAGTTCAGCGCCGTGACCGGCCTGTCATCAGGGAACGGTGTCTGGATCTACGGCAGCGAGGGAACGCTCCACGTGGACGGCGCCCAAAACGTCTACGGTGGCCAACGGGGGGACGACAAGCTGCTAGAGATCAACAACCCCGAGGAGGGCCGGGCTTACTGGCGCGTGGAAGAGGAATTCTGCAACGCCATCCGCGGTCAAGAAAAGATCACCCGCACACCCTTCGAAGTCGGCCTCCACTACATGGAGTTCACCGAGGCCGTGACCCGAAGCGCCCAGACCGGCCAGACGGTCGCCCTGCCGCTTTAGGTCCGCAAACCATGCTTGCCATGCTCCGCTCGTTCTGAGCCCGCCAAAGGATATGCATATATCCTGGTTGGGTCTGGAGAAATACTAATCACTTTAAGCGATGGTTCGACAGGCTCACCATGGGCGGGATTAGGACTATCGGCGGACTTAATACTCCACCCGGTACACCCGTTCCGCAGTGGCTTGGAACATGGCAGCCCGTTCGGTGGCTGAATAGCTCTTGGACAGGAGTTTGAAGGCGTTATAAAGCACGTTGTAAGAATGGCCTACTTTGTCAGGTGGGAAGTTGCTTTCAAACATCCCGCGGTCCGGCCCGAACTGCTCGATAGCGTAGTTCATGTACGGCGCCATCAGCCCCGCTAATTCTTCCGATCCGATAGGTTTTTCTCGGGCGTACCAGTCATACCCTGTACGGGGCTGACCAATACCGCCAAGTTTGACGACGACGTTAGGGCACTTGGCCACCGCCGCCAACCCTTCCCTCCAAATGGGCAGCACCTCTTCGTCGCGGTCGGCGTACGGCCCGGTGCGCAGCACGCCACCGATATGGTTCAAAATGATGGTCAGTTCGGGTATCGCCTGGGCAAACTCCACCAGCTCAGGCAATTGATGAAAGTACATCCAGGCGTCGAAAGACAACCCCATGCGGGCCAAAACCCTGGCTCCCGCCTGGAATTCTGAGGTCGCTAATTGGCTTTCCAGATCCCAGCGGTTGCTCTGAATCCCCGGATGACGGTCCCAGGTGAGGCCGTGGCGTATCCCGCGGAAACGATTGGGGCTCGCCGCCACCAGCGCTTCCAGGACCGGCGCGACCCTTTCCCCCAGGTTTAGGTTGGCGTGTCCCACGATGGCGGCCGCGGCTTTCGCCTCACCGTAAAGACCTGTCGCAGCGGCGGCGGCCATTCCCTGGACAAACTCAACCTCACCCACCGGGCGCATCTCCTTTGGACCGTCGACACGGTACATCGCGTTGGTCTCGACAAAAACGGTAGAACGCACGTTGTGGCCGCTGTTCAAATCAGCGTACAGCTCATGCAGCAGATATGTTTGGTAAGGGATGCGGGCGGGTCGCTTGTCCCACAGATGGTGGTGGGGATCGCAGATAGGAATCTCTGGCTCCAGCGTCGGCTCTTGTGTTAACGCGAGCCAGTCGTTACCCCCAAACGGCATCTTCGTGCCTCCATTCTAAAATGCAACAATCTAACCTACCACGAAATCGGAGGGGCCGCGGGGAAGCCGCTTCAGTGCCCGAATCGCTACGAGTGTCCTCCGTGACCATGCCCGGTCTTTTCGAACCTGGCCACTTGTCCGCGATGCCCCGGCGTGAAATTGACCTGCGCCTCTGCCGCGATGTCTTCGCCGTTCTCCTCGACCCACCGCAAGAGCGTGTCGATTGACAGGTCTTCCAGAGGCGGCAGCAGTTCGGCTAACGCGCGTGCGCTCAACCGGTTGCTTTCCTCAAGTTCCTCTTGAAGAAATCGTAAAACGTGGTCGTGCCGTTCGATCACACGCTGACTTTCCGGACCGCGGTTAAGCTCATCGACCACGACACCTTGGACCGGGATGTTCGTGTACCGGGCTAATGTCCTGATAGGACCAGGGCGGCAGCCTGGACCAGAACAGTTTATGGGCCGCTGTGATCAAGTTTGGGCTCGTCTATGGGCACGTCCCCGCTCTCCCGCTCAATCATAGCTTCCAGACCGTCCGACTCTCCGAAGCTCAAGTGATCCCGCAGATTGGCGACCAAGTTTTCGATTTCCGATGGGTCGGTATGAAATCGATACAGAGAGTGGCGCAGAATCTCTAGGCCGGCCTCCATCTGAGGCCAGACCACTTCCTGCACACCCAGTTCCTGGAACCGTTCTCCCTCGTCCCGCCAATGGACCCTGGCGACAATGTCCAGATCGGGCGCGATGCGGAGGGCATGTTGGGCGGTGAGCCAAGCCGCTATGGGGTCCCCGACGCTGATGACCATCAATCGAGCATGTTTGACCCGGGCAACATCCAAAACCGTCTCGCTGTCGCTCGACCCGTGAATCACTTGATGTCCCGAATTCTTCCATTCAGCCACCACGTATGGGTCCAGGTCGATCCCAATGATCGGAACCTTGTGCTCGGTGAGTTCCTCGGCGACGAGATGGCCTACCCGGCCCAACCCACACACTATTGCGTGGCCGTACATCGGCGGGACTTGGTCCTCTGCGCTTTGGCTGCTCAGCCGGTGGGGCCGCAAAATAGCCACCCGGTTCCCTAGCCGGTCGACGGCTTGAGAGCCCCCAGCCAGGATGAGAGGAGTAAGCGCCATGGTTATGACCGCCGAGACAACCGTCAAGGTTAAGAAATCTTGAGTAACTATCCCAAGCGCCGTGGCAGACCCAACAAGGATAAAGCTGAATTCTCCGATCTGCCCCATACCAAGACCGGTCAACACCGAGGTGTGAGGAAGGAACCCAAAACCACGCACCAATAACGCTGTGGTCACGAATTTGACCAGTATTATGGACCCGACCAACGGCAGCACCAGGTCAAGGTTATCAGCCAGGAACGATGGATCGGTGAGCATGCCTAACGAGACGAAGAAAAGGGCGGAAAAAGTGTCGCGCAGGGGAACTACTTCCGATAGAGCCCGGTGGCCGAAGTCTGTTTCGCTGAGCAACAGTCCAGCGACGAAAGCCCCCAGCGCGGCGGAAAGCCCTAAACTCTCGGTGGCTGCGGCAGCGACGAAGGTAATGGCGACCACCGTGACAATAAATATCTCCCTGGACCCCAACCCAGTGATCCGGGCGAGCAGCCACGGAATCCCTTTACTGCCAAGAATGATCATCAGGCCCAACAGAATCACTGCTTTGAGGAGCCCGAAGCCCAAGTCGGTCAGAAAATCCTCCCCGCTCAGAGCTGGAAGAAGAGCAATTATCGGAACAAAGGCGAGGTCCTGGATCAGGAGTATTCCGGTGAGAATCCGCCCGTGAAGACTGTGAAGTTCACCGCGGTCGCTTAACGTCTTCATTACAACCATGGTGCTGCTTAGCGCCGCCACCAAACCCAGGACCGCGGCTTCTTCGTGACCCAAGTCCAGAACATAGAGTCCAAGCGGATATACAGCGGATGCTGTGAGAACTATCTGAATGACGCCTGCTCCTACTACCACGCGGGTGAGCTGGTAAACCTCCCTGAAAGAGATTTCTATCCCTATGGCAAAAAGGAGCAAGATAACGCCAAGATTGGCAAATGTTTCAACGCGCTCTGGATCATCGACGAATCCCAATACGTCGGGACCAATCAAGATGCCCAGAGCAATGTAGCCAACCAGGGCCGGTAACCGGAGCAGTCGGGCCGTCAGGCCTCCCCCGGCGGCGACGGCAAAAATCACAACAAGGTCGGTAAAAAGGCCGCCTTCAATATTCATTGAGGAGGGTCCTTTGTTCTCTGGCGGGGTTGATCAGCACGTGATACGAGACGAGCTGGCCGGGGCTAACTACCGCAAGATCTTAGCGAACTTCTGGCGGACCTTGGCGACCTTGGGGCTGATGACCACTTGGCAGTACATGCTCCCAGGGTTGTTCTGGTAGAACTGGCGATGCTCTTGTTCAGCCTCATAGAACTTTCCGAACTCAGCGATCTGAGTGACCACCGGCCCAGGCAAATCGCCGGCTGAGTCCAGTTCCTTGATGTACGCCTCCGTCTGATCTTGTTGTTCGTCACTGGTGTAAAAAACCACCGAGCGGTAACGCGCGCCATGGTCGGCGCCTTGGCGGTTGAGAGTAGTGGGGTCGTGGGTGGCGAAGAAGATCTCAAGCATTTCCGGGAAGGTTATCTGTCCGGGGTCAAACTCCAGACGCACCGCTTCCGCGTGTCCGGTGGTCTCACCGCACACCTCATAATAGCTGGGGTTCTCCACGTGTCCGCCTGAATAGCCGGATGCGATGGAGGTCACCCCTTTTATCTCCATGAACACGGCTTCCACGCACCAGAAGCATCCACCGCCGAATACTGCAACCTGCCTATTGTTCTCCATCTTTATCTCTCACTACCGGTTTAGTTCGTTGAATGGTCTAGCCTACGATGTCGGCCAGGCGGTCTAGCTGGCCCATCTCAGCAGCCGTGGGCAAAAATATTAGCTCGTCCATGCCGATTCCTTCCAGGTCGCGGATCATGCCGGTGAGCGCCTCAGTGGACGAAACCGCATTCTGGGCCATTTGCTCGGCGACCGGACCCAAGAACGAGTAATAGTGCCTGATGTAATCGCCCGCAACATTGGCGGCGTTGGGCCCAAGGGCATAGGAGGCCACAGCGGCCAATCTGGGCTTGCCAGGTTTGCCAGCCTCGTTCCAAGCGTCAACCGCCATCTTATATGATGCTTCTACCGACTCGGGCTGAGTTCCCGCGGCCAAAAATCCGTCGGCCAATCTGCCGGCCCGCGCGATGGCCTGGGGCGTGCCGCCGCCGATCAGAATCTCAGGTCCGCCTTTCTGAACGGGCGGCGGACCCATGGGCCCAACGTCGTTGTCGGAATCAACATCCTCGCCAGACCATACGCGTTTCATATAGTCGATCTGGGCTTCAAACCGCCGGCCCCGGTTGTTGTACCGGGCGGGCGCGGCTTTGTAGTCGTCAGGACGGCGGCCTACGCCAAGGCCCAAGATGAGGCGTCCGTTTGAGATAGCGTCCAGGCTAGCTGCCTGCTTGGCCAGCACTCCCTCATTTCGGAGTGGGGCCAGCATCACGCCGGTCATGAGCCTGATCCTGGTAGTCACCGCCGCGGCGGAAGCCAACATTATGAAGGGCTCGTAGTTCTGGTAGACCAGGCGGTCGATTGTCCCCAATGTGGAGAACGGGCCAGCGTCAGCGCGCTGAGCCCATTCCAATATGAAATCCCCCTTAACACCCGGGACGTTCCCAGGCAGGCCGATACCAATCTTCATGTCAATCCTTGATTAGTTGCTTCTAACGAAGTCTAGAGTCTCGTAGTTGCCGCCGATGGCGGTTTGGGCATCAAGGCCCAGCCACTTGTCTACGATGGTTGAGTAGACGCTGCGGAAGTCGACATTGAAGAGTAAATCGCCGTCCAGTTGGTCTTCTTCTTTTAGAGACGGGTAATCTCCGAGCGTGCCTCCCTTAACCGGCTGGCCGATGAGATAACAACCGCCGCCGGAGCCGTGGTCAGAGCCGGAACCATTGTCTTTGACCCGTCGTCCGAACTCGGTGAACACCAGCATCATCACGTTGTCGGCCGCGTCGTGTTCGCTAAGATCGGCGAAGAAATCGCCGATTCCCGCCGATAGGTCGCTGAGGAGCGGGGTCTGCACCGAGACCTGGCTGGCATGGGTGTCATAGCCACCCTGAGAGGTATACAGAACTCTCGTACCAAGGCCCTTAAAGATCACCTGTGCCATACCACGCAAACTCTGCGCGATGCCCGTTTCGGCGTATTCAATGGTTGAGGTGTAGCTATCAGCAGCAGTTTTGAGGATTTCAGCCCCTTTCAGGGCGTCCAGTCCGGTGCGTCCCAAGTAGTCCATCGTCGCGCCTGTCCCGATGGCCGGGGAGTACATCCTTTCGAACACGTCCAATGCGCGGGCCCGTTGTTCCTGACCGCCTATTCCGGTCAAAACACCGTAGCCTTCCAACACGGCCACGGACGCCACGGGCACTCCAGTCAAGGCCATGGCCCTGGGCAACCCTCGGCCAAAGTTCACGCCGGTGAGCACGTTCTCGCCGTGGGGATCGATGTCGCGGATGACCCGGCCCAGCCAGCCTTCCATGGCGATCTTCTCTGGCTCACAGGTGTGCCAGATATCCATGGCCCGGAAGTGGGAACGGTTGGGGTTGGGATAGCCAATGCCGTTGACCACAGCCACTTGGCCCTGGTCAAAGAGGTTTTTGAACGAACCTAGGGTTGGGTTGAACCCGAACTGGTCATTGATCTGGAGCACATCTTCGGCAGGTACCCCCACTGTAGAACGGTTATCGTAGTAGAGAGGGTCGGCGTAGGGGACCACCATGTTCATGTAGTCGCTGCCGCCGGTCAGTTGAACCACCACTAAGATGGGGTCTTTTTTGGTAGATGTCATGAGCTCACTCCCAACTAGGTCCACTGGATGAGGATTCACTCTAGCAGTGGGGCAAATGAGCGTCAACGTTATGCCGTCCCAGAAGGCGTCGGGTCGCCTGCGACAGACTGATATTGGCTATGATCCGCTTGACAGTCGTTCAACCGTGGCCTTACGATTCAGGTTGGCTCCCTTGCGTTTAGGTGAAGGCCAGAAGGGCCTTGGGATGTGCCTAGTTGGGAATGTCTGGCGGGAAGGCATGGGGATATAGCTCAGTTGGGAGAGCGCGGCGTTCGCAATGCCGAGGCCGAGGGTTCGAGTCCCTCTATCTCCACCATAATGCCCCTGTAGCTCAGCGGATAGAGCGGCGGCGTCCTAAGTCGCGCGTCGGGGGTTCGACTCCCTCCAGGGGCACCACAAAAATTCACGGACGGCGCTGCGCGTGAACGGGCCGTCACCAAACAGATAGGCGCCTCTTCTAGGGCGCCGCACATCGCAGGAGCGTAGCTCAGTCTGGCCAGAGCGCTGGTCTCCAAAACCAGTGGCCGGGGGTTCGAATCCTCCCGCTCCTGCCAATTTTCGCAGCTAAACCGGGGTCTAATCGCCCCGGTTTTATTTTTGGATTCCCATTTTGCCGACATTTTATTCGATTTTGAGTTCGAAGGGCGTTGACTTCTCTGGGTTTTGGTTTGGTGGAACAATCTCAGGGGCCACATTTTACACATCTAATTAACAGTGTAGACTACCGCCATGCGCTACCTATCTTCCATATCATTAGCACTCATCTAGGGAGAGGTCGATGATTTGCCCCGAATGTGGTGCTTACGGTTTAGAAGGAGGTCCACAGTGACCATTTACGATGTTATCGGGACGCCTGTAACTCGAGCAGAAGGACCAGATAAAGTGTCCGGAGCCCATCTGTACCCAGCCGATGTGCATCTTCCTGGCATGGCATTCGGAAAAGTATTGAGAAGTCCCTTTCCTCATGCCAGGATCGCCAGCATAGATACTTCCAAAGCGGAGAGATTACCCGGAGTACTCGCCGTGATTACCGGCCAGGACTTGCTTGGAGTACGGGTCGGGAGGTTCCTTAGGGACGTGCCTCCTCTAGCGGAAGATAAAGTGCGGTTCGTTGGCGAGAAGGTGGCTGCCGTGGCGGCCATTGATCCAGATATCGCTGAGGAAGCGCTCATCTTGATAGATGTTGAGTACGAAGAATTGCCAGCTGTATTCGACCCGATAGAGACTATGGAGCCCGGGGCGCCAGCGATCCATGAGGGGTCTCCATCCTATGATAGTCCATCAGGTCAGGTTACGCCGGACGGCAATGTCGTTTATCACGATTCCTGGTCAGGCGGAGATATTGAACGAGGTTTCAAGGAATCGGACCTGGTCTTTGAACACACTTTCACTACTCCTTGGGTCCACCAAGGCTATATGGAGGCGTATAGCTGCATAGTTGATGTTGACGATTCTGGTCGGGTCCAGGTCTGGGCGAATAACAAACAACCATTCATGCTAAGGAGGCAACTGGCGAGTGGCCTGGGACTACCCGAAGAGCAAGTCACGGTTAATCCTACGGGGATCGGTGGGGACTTCGGCGGTAAAGCAGGCGCCATGAATGTTCCTGTTGCTCATGCCCTCGCCCAAAAATCCGGCAGACCAGTACAGATGGTCATGAGTTATATCGAAGAATTGATGGCTGGAAATCCTAGACATCCGTCCGTTATCACGATTAAGACAGGGATGAAGAATGACGGGCGATTCTGGGCTCGGCAAGCTCGTGTGGTCTACAACGGTGGGGCCTATGGAGGTTTCCGGGGCTCACTCAACCTTAATGGGAGTCGTCAGGCTGGTGGTGGCCCTTACCGCGTCCCGAATTTCCAGATCGATAGCTATATGGTCTATACAAATAACGTGCCTTGTGGCTCTTACAGAGCACCTGGCGAGCCACAGGCCGTGTTTGCAGTAGAGTCACATACGGATATGATTGCGGCAGAAATGGGTATAGACCCCTACGAACTACGCCTTCGGAACGTGGTCCAGGAAGGAGATGTTTCAGGGACTGGCCAAAGGTTCCGTAACTTGCATGGAGAGGAGACTCTTCAGGCAGCCGCCGAATCAAGCGGATGGAACGATCCGAAACCCAAGCCTAATGTTGGTCGTGGTATCGCATTGGGCCAACGCCCGCAGGGGCGAGCGGTCTTCAACGCCAAGGTGAGTGTAGATGGAACTGGTCGAGCCACTGTTTTTTCATCGGTCCCTGATACTGGAGTCGGGTTCCACACTGTAGCTTGTCAGGTGGTAGCAGAGGACCTAGGAATCCCAGTTGAAGATGTGGATCTGGTTCAGGTCGACACCGGTAAGATCGATTTCGACACTGGTGCGGGAGCAGGTACTAGCGTAGGGGCCGCACATGCTGCTCTAGGTGCGGCTCAAGAAGTGAGAGGGAAACTCACCAGACTTGCAGCCGAGTTTTATGGATGGGGCGAGGAGCGAATCGTGTTCAAGGAGGGTCGTGTTTTCGTTGATGGAGAACCAAACACTGGGGTCTCTATCCAAGAGTTGGCATCACGATCTGTAGCCGCATTAGGGACCGACGTCACAGGCGATGTGACCACCTCCGCGGAAGAACCAGACGTAACGTCATTCTGCGCTCAAACCGCTGAAGTGGAGGTAGATCCGGAGACTGGCGAGATTCAGGTGAACCGAATCGTCACATCACACGATGTCGGCACAATCTTCAACCCGTTAGGACATCAAGGACAGATTGATGGAGCCGTCATTCAGGGTTTGGGGTACGCCTTGATGGAGGAATTGCAGTCTGAGGATGGGAGGATCTCCACATTGAGTTTAGGTGACGTTAAGATCCCGGCTATCCCGGATGTCCCAGAATTGATAACGGTTCTGGTAGAGGCTGCTGATGGTAATGGCCCTTACCAGGGTAAAGCGATTGGGGAGAACCCGATTTCACCCGTCGCGCCTGCCATCGCTAATGCTGTCTTCGATGCGGTAGGGGTACGGATAACCGATTTGCCGATTACGGCCGAAAAGGTGGTCGCCGCTCTAAAACAAAAGAGCGCTTAACTTTGCATCGAAAAGGGTGCTCGCACGGTTCAGGAACACTGACGCCTGAAGGTAACAAAGTCCATTAGCAAGCATCAATGAATAAATAGGAGGACATTCGATGCCTACTTATGTTTATGTCGCATCGCAGGACGACAACAAGATTTCTGTATTCACCTTGGATGCTGGAACCGGCAAGCTAACGCCGAAGGCTGAAGTGCCCATTTCCGATGGGCCACACTTGCTGGCGATTAGCCCAGACCGGAAAGTTCTTTACGTCGGACAACGCGGCCTTCCAGGGATATCCAGTTGGCGGATAGACCACAACACGGGAGATATTACGCAGAATGGATCAGTATCGACTGACGGCTGGTCTGCCTCTTTATCCACTGACCGCAACGGCAAGTATTTGCTATCCGCTCAATATCAAGCCGGGCATGTATCAATACACCCCCTAGGTGATGACGGATCGTTGGGAGCCCCTGCCACCGAACAACTGGCGACAGACATTGGCGCTCACGCTATCTATACCGACCCATCCAATAGATTTGCTTATGTGCCTCACATCGCCCGATTATTTGATAACGTACTAGAACCCGTTAAGGACGAATTAGGGCCAAATGTGATTTATCAGTTCCGTTTCGATGAAAACACCGGGCATCTGACTCCAAACTCTCCTCTTAAGGTTGAACAGGATGGGAACCTCGGTCCTCGTTACTACTGTTTTCATCCCACCCGGGACATAGTCTATTTTTCTGATGAGCAGGGCTGCAGTGTCACCGCGTATCATATGGACTCTTCTGCCGGGACCCTGTCTGCCTTTCAAACGATAACGACCCTTCCCGAGGGTGTCACCCAAAGGAACACCTGCTCTCAGATTCAAATCTCTCCTTCCGGCAAATTTCTTTATGTTCCCAACCGTGGTCACAACAGCATCGCGTGCTTCTCCGTCGACGCCTCCACCGGTCGCCTGTCGGAAATTGGACAGGTGCCGACCGAAGCTGTGCCCAGTGCGTTCAGCCTCGACCCTGAAGGAAAGTTCGTCTTCGCCGTTGGTTCGGCGACCGGCCGCCTTGCTTCGTACCGCATAAACAGTGATATGGGTGGACTTACACCATTAGAGACCTATTCAGTGGGCGCGAGACCAATGGGGGTGCTGGTCACATCGCTGTAGGTTACGCTCCTTCTAAATTCGATGCCATGGTTTTCATACGCAGATAGCCAGGTCGACATGTACAAATCGCTCGAGGACTTAAGACGCATGCTTGTCGTGCCAGTGTCTGGATCTGAACGGAATCATTGGTTCCAACAAAGAATCGGTAGCCCAGGAAATCGGATGTTTGAAACTGATGGTTACGACATCAGAGAGAAAGTTGAAGCAGCCCGAGAAAAGGTCAACGCCTTTTGGGCCGGCATGGCTGAATTCTTGACTGATGAATCCAGGATATTTGGAAGGAGATTTCGTCTACGGTTTCAGACGATAAACCTATCCACACCACGTACATCACTAAAAAGAACCGACTCAAGCAAGAAGGCTTTTATTGTTTCAATGAAGGAGATTAGACGACTCTTGCACTCGTGACTAATATAGCCTCCGGCCCCAACCCCATTTTACGATCGAAGGACGGAATGTTATTTCGTATAACTGCTACCCATGACAACTTGAGTTGCGGAGGAGTTCAAGCGCGGAAATCAGGGATAGATATCTCCACTCGAGGGTATCACCCGATGGATGGATGGTAATGATAAAGTGAAGGTTATCGTTGCGTACCAGAACCAATCCTCTCATAAGTCATTCGTTATAGATTCCTGAGCCGAATCCCCTCACTCCCCCACCTCCGGCACCAACACCACCAGCCTCATCCCCTTATCCACCCGGTCGCCTTCCTCGACCGACACCCTCTGCACAACTCCGTCGCGTGGAGATTTGACTATCTGCTCGGTCTTCATGGACTCGACGATCACCAAGTCTTGGCCGGCTGTGACGGTGTCGTCCGCAGCTACGTGGACGGTTATCACTACTCCTGGCACCGGCGAGACTATGTCGTCGCTGGCTTGTTGGCCTGAGCGTCGGGCGCGGGCGATTGGGGTTGGGGGGCTGAAGACGTAGGACTCGCCGGAAATCCAGACGTGGACCTGCTGGCCGTAGCGGTGGGCCAGGAAAGGGACTGTGCGCCCGTCGTGTAGTTGGACGCTCCCCTCCCAGCGGCTTGGCGAAAAAAGCTTTACCTCGATTTCGGCGCCATCGCTAGTGGGCGCCTCGATCGTCTCAATCGGTAGGGACAAATCGCCTTCACCAGACCCCGGTGGGTGTACCTGTTGTAACCTTCGAGTGGTCATGGGAAGGTGCTCTTGGGGAGCCCTTGCCAGGGGCCAGGCATGTCCTGCAGGGTTGCAGATCCACGGCCTTTCCCGCTGACGGGGCCTGAGGACTGCCAGAATCGCTCGGCTATCTGTGCCGCGGCCCCGCTCAGGCTAGCCGATTCCGGTGGGGAGGTCAGTTCCTGGTATTTACCGATGAAACCGGTGTCATAATCCCCCGATTGGAATTCCGGGTGGCTGATGGCTCGAATCAAGAAAGGTAGGTTGGTGGTAACGCCCAGCACCGGGAAAGATTCCAGTGCCCGGAGCATCCGCCCAATAGACGCCTGCCGATCCGTTCCCCAGGCAACCAGCTTGGCTAGCATTGAGTCGTAGTAAGCGGTGATCTCCTGTCCCTCAGTAACGCCTGAGTCCAGGCGGATGCCCATCCCCGACGGCGGGCGCCAGGCCAACAATTGCCCTGTGGCGGGTGCGAAGTTGTCGTAGGGGTCTTCGGCGTAGATACGACATTCCAACGCGTGACCTTGCGGCCGGATATCGTCTTGAGAGAAATCGATCAGCTCCCCAGCCGCAATGCGTGTCTGCCATTCGACCATGTCCAACTTCAGGGTCTCTTCCGTGACTGGGTGCTCTACCTGAATGCGGGCGTTCATCTCCAAAAAATAGTAATCTCCGGTCTGGGCGTCCACCAAGAATTCCACGGTGCCGGCATTGGTGTACCCGGCCGACTTGGCCATCGCTACCGCCGACGCTGCCATCTTATTTCTCAGGTTCTGGTCTAGGGCTGGCGATGGCGTTTCTTCGATGACTTTCTGGTAGCGGCGTTGCACGCTGCATTCCCGCTCGAGGAGATGGATGGTGTTACCAGAAGAGTCGGCCAGCACTTGGAACTCCACGTGGCGGGCCGCCGGTATGTACCGTTCCAAGAATACCCGGCCATCACCGAAGGCCGAGGCGGCCTCACGGCTGGCCGATTCCAGGGCTGGATACAAGTCTTGGACCCGTTCCACTACCCGCATGCCTCGGCCGCCACCGCCCGCTGCCGCCTTTACCAGCAAAGGAAAACCGATCTCCGCAGACATGTCGTCCGCCTGAGACTCTCCGGGCACCCACATGGGTGAACTCGAAACCACGGGGACTCCGGCTTGGACCGCAGCGTCCTTGGAGCGAATCTTGTCGCCCAGTAGCTCGATGGTCTCGGGGCTGGGGCCAATGAAAACTAGCCCGGACTCGACGCACTCTTTACTAAAAGCCGGGTTCTCCGCCAGGAACCCGTAGCCAGGATGCACCGCCTCCGCGCCGTATTGCAGAGCCAGTGCGATGATCTTCCGCCGGTCCAAGTAGGTTTCCTCAGCGACCGACCCGTCCAAGGCAAATGCCTCGTCAGCCAGCGCAACATGGGGCGCATTAGCGTCGGGGTCCGCGTAGATGGCGGCCGTGGCGATGCCCATGGCCTGCAAGGTCTGCAGCACCCGAACGGCAATCTCTCCCCGGTTGGCGACTAAGACTTTGGAAAACAAAATCACATCCGGAAAACGCCCCAGCGGGACTCTGGAACGGGCGTGTTCATAGATGCGGCGATGGCTAGGCCAAGCACGTCTCTAGTGTCTTTGGGGTCAATGATTCCGTCGTCCCAGAGCCGGGCCGTGCTGTAGTAAGGGCTGCCCTCCTCTTCGTACTTTTCGATGATGGGGCGTTGCAGACCCTCTTTCTCCTGTTCCGACAACGTGTTTCCTTGGCGGGCTGCCTGGTCGGACCTCACCGACAGCAAGACCCCCGCCGCCTGCGGTCCGCCCATGACCGATATCCGGGAATTGGGCCACGACCACAGGAACCGCGGCTGATAGGCCCGTCCGCACATACCGTAGTTGCCGGCCCCGAAGGAACTGCCAATAATGACGGTGAATTTGGGCACGGCGGCGTTGGCCACGGCCATGACCATCTTGGCCCCGTCCTTGGCGATTCCCCCAGCCTCGTATTCCCGGCCTACCATGAAGCCGGTGATGTTCTGCAGGAAGACCAACGGTATCCCGCGATGAGCGCAAAGCTCGATAAAATGTGTCCCTTTCAACGCGCTCTCCGAAAATAAGACGCCGTTGCTGGCTACGATGCCCACGCGGTAGCCCCAGATACGGGCGAAACCGCAGACCAGGGTCTCACCATAGTTCTCTTTGAATTCCTGGAACCGGCTACCGTCCACCACCCGGGCGATGACCTCCCGCACGTCATATTGCCGCCGTGTGTCAGCCGGTATGACCCCGTAGATCTCCTCCGGATCGTAAATGGGTGGCTCAGGCTCGAATATCTCAAGGTTTGGGTTGCTGGGATAGACGAAGTTCTCAGCGATATTGCGGGCGATGGCCAACGCATGTTCGTCGTCCATGGCGTAGTGGTCGGCCACTCCCGACTCCCTGGTATGGACCTCGGCGCCACCCAGGCTTTCGGCGTCGACCTCCTCTCCGGTGGCCGCCCGGACTAGCGGTGGCCCCGCCAGGAAGATAGTGCCCTGCTGGCGAACGATAACCACCTCGTCGCTCATGGCTGGGATATAGGCGCCACCGGCGGTGCAAGAGCCCATCACCACCGCCAACTGGGGGATGCTTTGCGCCGACATCTGAGACTGGTTATAGAAGATGCGGCCGAAGTGATCCCGGTCCGGGAAAACATCAGCCTGCAGAGGCAGGAAAGCGCCGCCCGAGTCCACTAGGTAGATGCACGGCAGCCGGTTCTCCAAGGCGATCTCCTGGGCCCGCAGGTGTTTCTTCACAGTGATGGGATAGTAGGTGCCGCCCTTGACCGTGGCATCGTTAGCTACTACAACCACCTGCTTGCCGTGGATGCTGCCGATGCCAGTAACGATGCCGCCGCCGGGGTCATCCCCATCGTACATATTCCAGGCGGCCAACGGGCTGAGCTCCAGAAACGGTGTTCCAGGGTCCAACAACGCCTGCACCCGGTCCCGCACCAACATCTTCCCCCGGCTTCGGTGAAGCTCAGCGGCGGCGGTGTCTCCAAGCTCCCGGACCGAACTCAGGCTATTCGCAAGCTCGGCGGTCAAGGACTTCATATGCTTGAGATTCTCTTGGAAATCAGGGTCTTGGGTCCGGATATTCGACTCGATCGCGTCCATTACTATGATCCATCGCTTCAGATGAATGGGTGGGTTGCCCAGCGTTGCTATATTATGCGTCCAAATACGTCGGTTGCTCAACGCAAGCCGTATGGCTTGGTGTTGAGTTTATAATGTTTCGGTCCGGGGAAGACGTAGCGAGTCCGCACCGGCCAAAATGCAGACAGCAAATAGGAGCAGGACATGGATATCGAACGCCGAGACTATCCAAACTATGCAGCGCCCACCGGGGCTTTTCACCATTCGGTGCGCAGTGGCAACATGTTATTCATCGCCGGCAGCACTGCTCGCGGCACATCTGCGGAAACCGGTGACATCGCCGCCCAGACTGAAGCTATCCTTGATAAATTCCAGCACATCCTCGAAGAGAATGGCGGCTCGTTGAGCAATATAGTCAGGGTGACTAGCTTCGTCACCGATCTGAGGGAGGCCGGCGCTGCTGGAGAAGTCCGGCTCAAACGTTTTGCCGGGGCCTTTCCGGCCAGCACCCAAGTCCAGGTGGCCGCACTGGGAACGCCGGACCTAAAGATTGAGATCGACGCAATCGCAGTTCTTCCAGACTAACAACGCATATTAGGGAGAAGACCATGACCACCACAGATTGGGGCGGCATCTATAAAGAATTGGGAGCCAGGCCGGTGATCAATGCCACGGGGAGCGTGACCATGCTGGGCGGATCAACCCCGGCTCCAGAGGTCAGGGAGGCCATGGACCGGGCCGACGGCGCCTACGTTCCGCTGATGGAACTGGAGGAGCGCGCTGGCGAAGCCATCGCCAAGATGGTGGATGTCCCGGCAGCGTACATCACTTCCGGAGCTGGTTCGGCTCTGACCCTGGCCACCGCTGCCTGCATGGCCGGTGACGACGACGCCAAGATTCAACAACTGCCCGATACCACCGGCATGAAGAATGAGATTCTGATCCAGGCCCGGCAACGCTACTGGTACGACCGTTGCCTAGAGTTGGCTGGGGCTAAGCTGGTCATGTTTGGGACTGAACAAGGCACTTCTCGTGAAGACCTGGAAAAGGCCATTGGCCCCAACACCGCCGCGGTCCATTACTACGCCGTGACCCAGGAGCCAGACCCCCAAGCCTTGTCCCTGGAAGACACGATAGAGATCGCCCATGCCAAGGGTGTCCCGGTCCTGGTGGACGCGGCGGGCCAGATCTACCCCCTAGACCTATTTGGAAGCTTCGTGCGCAAGGGCGCAGATTTCCAGTGCACCGCCGCCAAATATATGAGCTCTCCCCAGTCTACGGGACTGGCCTTCGGCAGCACAGACATGATTCGGAAGCTGGCACTGCAGTCCTTCGTCAGCTATGAAGGCCGGCGTATCCGGGGCGTTGGACGTCCGCAAAAAGTCGACCGGCAAGAGATGGTTGGCGTTGTCGCCGCAGTCCGCCTGTGGATGACCATGAACCATGAAGAACGTTTGGCCGACACCGAGACGAAATGCCGCAATATGATGGCGCCGCTCCAAGGCATATCAGGAGTCACAGTCGAACTTAGCGACAACGTCATCGGCCACCAGCCCTACGGCGTAACCATGGAAGTGGACTCCGCGGTTACCGGAATGTCCGCCCAAGATGTGGTCGACCGCCTAAAAGCCGGAGACCCGCCCATCTGGACTCGGGTAAGGGAGGGAGACACCGGAATCATCCTCCACGCCTTTGGCCTGAACGAGGGCGAGGACAAGGTGGTTGGAGAACGTATAGCCGCACTTTTCGGAAAATAAAGGCCTCCCGGCCGCCGAATGACTCAACCAGAACAGCAATCTGCCAACGACTTCGTTGACGCGCTCTCTGAAGACCAGAGGACGGCGTTGATCGCCGTCAGAAACGTAATTTTGGAGAACTTGCCGGATGGCTACGAAGAGACCATCCAGCACGGCATGCCAACACACGTCATCCCGTTGGCAACCTAGCCGGTGGCCTACAACAAGATGCCTCTGGCGTTCGCCGGATTGGCTTCCCAAAAGAACTACAAGACCGTCTAGCTGATTAATATCTACGGAAACCCGGCGGACGAGGAATGGTTCGTCGGACACTACAAGGCCACCGACCAAAAGCTGAACATGGGCAAGTCTTGCGTCCGGTTAAAAACGCTGGATGAACGGATACCCTGCCGCAGCATTTCAGTTGCATGGGCGTGCCGACAATCATGGAACCTGAGTCCGGGTAGTCCTGCCCGAGCAGCTATCCTCTGAAATCCGTGGCTGAGCTATATACTCTCGGGCCCCGTAACAGAAGAAACACCCGGAACAGTTCCGCCTGGCTGACACGGCCAGTCTAGTGTCCCGTTCCGGGTGTTCCGAGTGTTCCATCGATGCCGGTGGTCCCGGCGGTCAGCGCCGCCTGCATCGGCATGGTTTACGCCAAGGGGGAATATTCCCTGTGAATTAATCGACCGTTTACGGAAGTTGCGGAATCTCTTCAGGCAGATAATGGGTCGCCCGAAAGACCCTGTTGACCACTGCATTCTCGGTATCTTCATGGTAATGGGGGTTGATGTACTCCCAGACGATGTCGCCCTCCGGTGTGACCTGGAACATGCGGCCGAACATACCTTCTGTGATTAGCGTATTGCCGTTAGGCAGTCGTCTTGCTCCAGAGATGTAGGGGCTGAAGAAGTTATAGGCCGGATTATCGAAGTATTCCCACACGGTCCGGTTAGACTTGGGGTCGACTTCAATCACTCTGGAGAATGGCAGCGGATGGTGGTCGCTATGGGAGCCGTTGTCATAGACCAAAATGTTCCCGTTGGACAGCAGGCTCGGGTCATGCTGCTGGGCTAGCGCCTCTCCACCAAGTCTCCAGACTATCTCTCCGGTGCCCTTGTCGATGATTCCGATGGTCGAGAGGTTCCGGAAGCTGAACATGACCCGGTCGCCCGAGAGCGGAACAACGGTGTTGCCATGGCTCCACTCGTCCCGCGAGTCGTTAAACGTGATGATGTCACGCTTTGGATCCAGGTGCTCCATAGCATGCCACTCCCAAATTCGCTTACCCGAGGCGTCTACTTCCACGATCACGTCCGCCCACATCCCGTTCTCGCCCGTCACCGGGTTCCCGCCTTTGACCTGGGCCGCCAGTCCTTCCGGCACCCGCTCAACTGTCAGGTAGATAGCCCCGCCCGACTCGGTCCGCCTGGCATCGTGGTGATGGTCAATGTCGCGGTGCTCCCAGACCTTATTCCCATTCCAGTCAACCTCCATCATGACACCGCCCTTGAACCGCTTCCAAGACTGGAACCGGTCCCACATTTCATCCCGTAACTTTCCACCGTAGAACAAGTTGCCGTTGGGCAGCAAGTAGCCGTAGAGGCCGGGCGGGTCGGGCATAGCCCAATGGTGCACTTCTTCTCCGTCCAAGCTGAGCAGGTAAACATCTCCTGGCCCGTTCATAGGGGCGTAGAGGGTGTAGCCGGGACAGGCCCGCTCCCGGTCAAGGGCGGTCAGCCCGGTCTTGGTGCTTCGCCGCCGAGTTTGGTCATCTATGGTCATTTCATTATCCAATCATTAGATTAGCGAATTGCTCACTTGCCCCAGAAGGTTACCGGCAAGTGGGCTAGAGACCGAATTGAGTTGTTGGGACGCCAAACGGTCTCCCCGGCAAGTTCAATGGACTCAACTTTCTTTGCGATGGACATTAGCACAGCGTAGCCTTCAGCACGCGCCACATTCTGACCGACGCAGGCGTGGACTCCAACCCCGAGGGCCAGATGCTGAGACGGACGGCGGTCTATATCGAATTTGTCTGGCTCCGGCCAATGATTCTCGTCTCGATTTGCTGCTGCCAAGACACACAGTATCTTTGTGCCTTCGGCGATCTTGATCCCGCTGACTTCGGTTACCACGTTCGCCGTGCGGTAAAATGAATGCACCGGTGAGGTAAAACGCATCGTTTCTTCGAAGGCCCAGCGTGCTTTATCGGGTTTGGCCTTTAGGAGATCGAACTGGTCTGGGTTGTTGGCTAGGCACCAGATAGCGCTGCCGAGGGCAGTAACCGTGGTGTCGACTCCAGCCGATAATAGCGAGCGGACCAATAATCCGGCTTCTTCTTCAGTTATTTCACCAGTATCGGATGCAGCGTATATCGTCGAACCGAAGCCATCCAGTGTAAGTTGTTCCCGCTGGCATCGCTCCATGATCCAGGGAACGACCTCGGGACCTTTGGCCATAGCGTTACGGCGAAGTTCATTATTCGGGCCTAATGCGTTGAACACCATCTCGCCATAATCAACCAGACGCTGGCGATCAGTTTCCCGCAATCCTACAGCCTCTGGAAACACTGTCGTGGGGTAGGTCTCAGCCAGCTCTTCCATTGCTTCGAAGGTACCCTTCTCTAGAAGCCCGTCAATCAGTTTGTCTGCCGCCGTACTGTATGTCTCCTTTTGATTCGCCACGGACCTGGGAGAGAGTGCACGTTCGATTACCGCCCGCGTCCTAGTGTGCTCGGGAGGGTCAACTTCTAAAACTATGCTCAGCGGCCGCCATGGTTCCTCCAGGTTGAAGTCTTGGATTCCGACTCCGCGAGATGAGACGAACCGCTCCCAATCTGAGAATACTTCCTTGGTCTCTTCGTATCGTCCGCAGGTCAAGATTGAATATTTTGGGATGTAAGCAAAGGGACCTTTCGAGCGTAACTCCGCGTAGTAGTCCAATGGGTCGGCTAGCACCGCCGGATCATAGGGGTCGACATCCCACACAGGCACATCCGCAGGAACCTCGATCTCTTTATGGCCTTCTAGCATCTTGCGCTACCTCCAATCCTAAGAGGGTCAGGTCCAGCCCTGGCAGAACTCTATGATACCCGTTCCGGGAGTCCGGCCATTTGAGAAGGCCAGTTCAACCCCACGCTCGTCTGCCCAAGACCTTTTTACGGCCTCGACATAACTCACACCCGTCTCAGACTATCTATAAGCCAGATTGGTAAATACTGAGCCTAACCGCCAATTCTGGATCGCTCGAGGGTTTCATGCGGCGCAATAACGTAATCAAATTTTCATTGGTCTTGTCCGTAGCACTGGTAATCGGAGTGACAGCGCCTCATTTCGACCCTGGGGCGCGACGCGCAGCACAGTATCGAAGTTCCGACTATCAGCGCTTTCTGACCGAGAATATGCCGTGGTCCCTCCATACATTATATCTGAGGCGATACCGAACTAGATCGAGAATGCCACTAGGCACCGTAAGATTCGGATATCCATCCAGACCATGATCGGATCATATCCAGAATTCGTGGCCTCGAAACTGATTCCACCAAAGGCGCTATCGAAATCATTCCTTAACTCCGATAGTATTGGCTCCAATTGAGGTAATCTTTTGCCACTTTCCCTCTCTGATTAGATCTCAATTTAGATCGGAAGCACGAAAAGTAAGAGACCCCCGGATCAAAACCGGGAGTCTCTTACTTTTCTCTGAATATACTTAACAGCCTATGTCGGCCAAGGATGAGATTCCTCGGGTGGCGGAGGCGAACCCGGCGGGGCCGGCTCCAACCAGTCTTCGGAGATCGTCTCCGTGATTCCATTATCGATGGTGACGTAATACTCCGGAGGAACGTCGGGCTCCCGTTCTAAAAACGTGCCGGCCCATTCTTGAAATAATTGGGGCGCAATAACTCCCAGTGCGCCTTTCGCCCCTTCCGACGGCGGCATGAATGGTCCTCCGTCACGGCTTCTGATCAGCACCCGTTGGTCAACTTTGTAGATGTGGTGTCTTATCACCATAGTTCTGTCTCACAAGACATTCGTGCTTTCCCGAAAAAACGATTGGCTAATGCATCGGTGAAAAACTGGCCGGCACCATAATCTTGTTTTCCTGCCGGACCCGGCCCGGCGCGCCGGAAGGCCAACCTTCGATCTTCTTCGCCCTTATCTCGGCCCGGTGGTTCAGGTCCTTGTACGGCCAGATGTGCATCCAGCGATTTAAGCCGCCAAATTCAGTGTACATACCCGCAGCCAGGGGCGAATGCTTCTCCCGTCCTGGAAGAGACGCCTCCCAGCGCTTCAGCAATTCGGGGATGGAGCCAGGCTCATAGGTGTAGGTCCGCATCTCATAGATGCTGCCCAGGGCCTGGTCGCCACCCATCGGCTTCATGAATGGGGCTGGGTGCCAGATCTCGGAGTTCATATTTAGTATGTTGCCAGGTGTGATCTTGGGCGGCCAGTTTGGGTCTTTACTTGCCTCTGCGCGAATCTTTTCGCGGTCGTCCAAACTATCGTAGCCCCAGACATGAATGATCTGGTTCAACGGGCCGATCTCAGTGTGCCAGAATGCCGCAATGGGCGAATACTTCTCACGATGAGGCAAGGCTTCTCCAAAGGCTTCCTCCGCTTGAGGAATGGCTCCGGGCTTCAAATCATAGGTGCGTACTTCGTAAATCATCTCGCTCTCCGTGACAATTTTGTCTTTGATATGGCCTTGAAACAAGTAGATATCATATCCCACCCGGCTTCCCAGCCGCCAGTGTACCAAAAATCGGAGAGCGTCCTAGGTGCGAAGTCGCAAGTAACCGTAGATTTCGCGCGGGTGGTCTGCCGGGCGTTAGTCCCTGGCGCGGACTCCGTCGCGGCGGGTGCGCTTGCGGTCCAAGGCGGAAAGGTCCATCTTGCGTAGCCGGTAGTTCTTGGGCGTGACCTCCAGCAACTCATCGTCGGAGATGAATTCAAGGGCCTCTTCCAGGCTCATGATGACCGTGGCGTTCAGGCGCTTGGCAACGTCCGCCGTGGACGACCGCATGTTGGTCAGCTTCTTCTCTTTGCAGACATTGATCTCGATATCACCCTCGCGACGATGGGAGCCAACAATCATGCCTTCGTAAACCTGAGTGCCTGGGTCGACGAAAGTCTCGCCTCTGCCCTGGGCATTCAGCAGGCCGTAGGTCACGGCGACGCCGCGCTCCGAGGCCACTAATACGCCACCCGGCTGGGCCTTGATCTCCCCCTCCATGGGCTCGTAGGCGGTGAAAGCGCTGCTCTTAAGTCCGTCGCCCCTGCAGATGCGGAGAAAGAACGAGTTGAAACCGATCAATCCCCGGGTCGGAATCTTGTACTCCATGTGAACGTAGCCGTTTTCGTCGTAGCGCATGTCACGGAGATGGGCCAGGCGGCCGGACAGGTACTCGGTCAAAGCGCCAACGTATTCTTCATTGGTACTGATGTTCAATATCTCGTAGGGTTCGTAGATCTTTCCGTCGATCACCTTGGTGACGGGCTCAGGTCGAGAAACCTGAAACTCAAACTGCTCCCGGCGCATGGTCTCCACCAGTATCGATAGGTGCAGCTCTCCTCGTCCGGCAACGACAAACACGTCGGAACTGGAAGTTTGTTCAACCTGCAGGCTGACGTTGGTCCGCAGTTCCCTGAATAAACGGTCGCGAAGATTCCGAGAGGTACAATGGTCCCCCTCTTTACCCATGAACGGAGAGGTGCTGACGCCGAAGGTCATACGGACGGTCGGCTCTTCGATGTCGATGACCGGCATCGCCTCCGGATTTTCCAGAGATGCGATAGTGTCGCCGATGGAAACCCCTTCAGGTCCGGTGATGGCCACGATATCGCCGGCCGTGGCCTCGGGAACTTCCACGCGTTCCATCCCTCGGAATACGAAGATTCGCTCCAGGTTGTGAGCGGACGTCTGTTCGTCGCGGGCCAATAGCGCCACATTATCACGTAGCTTGAGAGTACCCCTGGTGACACGGCCTAAAGCCACTTGTCCCAGATAATTATCGTAGTCCAGAGCGGCCACCAACATCTGCAAAGGGGCGTCCGGGTCGCCTGTGGGCGCCGGCACCGATTTCAAGATCGCATCAAAGAGGGGAGACATATCGGTCCCCTCCACCGTCAAATCAGTGGTGGCGTAGCCGGACTTGGCCGACGTGTAGATGACAGGGTACTCAAGTTGCTCGGCATTGGTGGCCAGTTCCAAGAACAGGTCTTGAACCATCTCCTCTACTTCAGCCACACGGGCCTCAGGCCTGTCGATCTTGTTTATCACGACCATTGGGATGACGTTTTGGCGCAGTGCCTGGCGCAGCACATAGGTCGTTTGTGGCATGGGCCCGTCCACCGCGTCCACCAAAAGTAAACAGCCGTCGGCCATGTTCATGATCCGCTCGACCTCGCCGCTGAAATCGGCGTGACCCGGCGTATCGATGATGTTGATCCTCACACCCTTGTAGGCGACGGAGGCGTTCTTCGCCAGGATGGTGATCCCGCGTTCTCGCTCAAGCGGGTTGGTGTCCATAATCAGTTCACCAACCTGCTGGTGAGCGCGGAAGACCTGGCCCTGTTTCAACAAAGCGTCGACCAAGGTGGTTTTGCCATGATCAACGTGTGCGATTATGGCCAGATTGCGAATGTCGTTATTCTGGAAATTTCCCAAATTAATTTACCCTACCCACCATGATAGCATCCAGCCATCTTTATTGCAGGACTTAACATATCCAGTTACGGAAGCCAGGCGGCAGGGTATGTCCCTGATTCGGATGCTTACGTGGGCCCAGACGAGATTCGCTGTCGTTTCGCAAGCCAAATACCCGAATTTCGATTCATTGGTGTGACGGCTGAAGGGGAGTGGGCCGGACTCGCGGAAAGCATAGCCTGGCTAGGCTCACTAACTCACCTGACGGTCACAGATTCCACGCTTTGCTCAATTCGCGCCAAGGGGGAGTTAGGGCCGTCTCTAACCCGCTGACAAATCCAGGATCCTGGGCTAGCTGGAGAGATACGGCAAGCCGTTTTAGGTGTCCGTTCTCGCCGATTATCGGGACTGCCCCATCATCAGGGGGTATGGCATAATCCCCGTGGCTTTCAAATTTGCTCCCGCTTAGGCGGGAGGTCTACGGAGACGTTCATGGATGCCGTTAAATTTATCTCAGACTGCCTGGCCGAAGTTCACCTCAGGTTAATGGCCGCCTGCGACAACCTGACCAACGATGAACGCCCCTGGCGTCCGGCCCCAACAGCGAACAACATTGGTTCCATCGTGTGGCACCTGGCCAGAAACGAAGACGCACGCATCACCAACACCGGCAAGCTGGACGAGGACATCTGGGCCACTGAACTCTGGTACGAGGGATTCGGTCACCCGATCACGGCTCCTGACTCAGACCGGCCTGATTTCACGGTAGCTGGCTCCCTCCGTCATCTGGTCACCCACAAGAACAATCACCACGGACAGATAGACTACCTGCGTGGCCTCCAGGATGAGGCTTGGGATTTGCCGCGAGGCACCGGAATAGTGCTTACCCGGCCCTGATACCCGCTGATTAACCCTACTGGATCGGACGCTAGACCAACGGAGTGAAATATGGCCGCCACCGCTACCGCCATCGGACAGTCGATAACCAGGGGAGAAGGCCCGGACAAAGTCTCCGGCAAGGCGATCTACGCCGCGGACATCTCTCTGCCGGGGATGCTCTGGGGCCGGGTGCTTCGCAGTCCTTACCCTTACGCCCGCATCGTCAGCGTCGACACCTCCCAAGCTGAGGCTTTGCCCGGCGTCCACGCCGTTGTCACCGGCCAAGACATCCCCGACGCCAAGATCGGCCGCCGCATGGTTGACATGCCTATCTTGGCCCAGGGAGTTGTCCGTTTCGTGGGCGAAAAAGTGGCCGCCGTGGCCGCCGACGACGAAGATATCGCCGACGAAGCACTGCTCCTGATCGACGTCGTCTACGAACAACTGGATCCGGTCTACGACGCTGAAGAAGCCATGAGCGACGATGCTCCAGACCTCCATCCCGAGATGGAGTCTTATCCGGGCCTGCCCCAACCTCCATCAGGAATTAAGAACACCTTTGCCCACATCACCTGGGAGAAGGGCAACATCGAGCAGGGTTTCAAGGAATCGGACTTGATCTTTGAGCATTCTTTCAGCGCCCAGCTGATGCACCAGGCGTACATCGAGCCTCACGCCTGTGTGGTCAGCGCCGAGGAATCAGGCCAGGTACAGATATGGGCCAACAACAAAGATCCCTACATGCTGCGCGACCAACTAGCTTCGGCCTGGGGTGTTACCGCGGAGAGCATCGTGCTCCACCCTAGCACCATCGGCGGCGATTTCGGCGGCAAGGGCTCGTTCATGGACGTGCCTCTTTGCTACTACCTGTCCAAGCGTTCGGGCCGTCCGGTGAAGATGGTCATGGATTACATCCAAGAACTGATGGCCGGCAACCCGCGCCACCCGGCGGTGATGACCATCAAGACCGGGGTGATGAAGGACGGGACCATCAAGGCCAGACAGGCCAGTGCGGTATTCGATAGCGGGGCCTACGCCGCTTTCAAACCCACCGTCTATCTTAGGGGCGCCGACCATCTTTGCGGCGTCTACAAAGTTCCTCATGCCAGGATTGACAGCTATACCGTCTACACCAATAACGTCCCCCGCGGCCACATGCGCAGTCCCGCCAAACCCCAGGTGGTCTTCGCCGTGGAGTCGCACATGGACATAATCGCCCAAGAACTGGGCCTAGACGCATACGAGTTCCGGCTGAAGAATGTCATGCGCGAGGGCGACGCCTCACCCGTAGGACACCACTGGCAACAGATCAAGGCGGTAGAGACGCTCGAGGCGGCGGCCAAGGCGGCAGGAATCACCGGATCCGAAAGCGCGGCCTTGTCGCCCAACACCGGTCGCGGCATGGCCATGACCGACCTGGTCCAGGGCACGGGCCAGTTCGCCGCCAAGATTGGACTCACCGACGAGGGCAACCCACAACTGCACATGGCCTTCTGGGACACGGGCACTGGCTCTCACACCGTGCTACGGCAGATGGTGGCCGAAGAATTGACCCTGGACACTTCTGATGTGGAAATAGTTCTAGAAAACACGGCCAATATGCCCTACAGCTCTGGCTCCGGCGGCAGCCGGGTTACCTACACCGCCGGACAGGCGGTAGTGGGCGCCGCCAGAGAATTGCGGGCCAAACTGGTTGAAGCTGCATCGCCGCTGTTGGACGCTCCGGAGGACCAAGTCTCCATGCAGAACGGTCTCCTGGTGGCGGCCGGACGCACCATAACCATCGCCGAGGTTATCGCGCGCACCGACGGAGAAGAACTAACGGGGCAGACCAGCGTGACTTCGGAGACCCCTGAACTAACTTCCTTCTGCACTCAGGTGGCCGAGGTCCACGTAGACACGGAGACCGGCGAGATAACGGTCAACAAGATCGTCACGGCCCACGACATCGGCGCGATCCTGAACCCGTTGAACCACCAGGGCCAGGTGGAAGGCGGCCTGATCCAGGGTCTGGGTTATGCCTTGATGGAAAAACTAGAACTGGAAGACGGCCACATCTCCACCCTAAGTTTCGGCGACTACAAGATACCCACTTCCGCCGACGTCCCAGTGATGGAAACGGTATTGGTCCAAGGCGACGCTGGCCCAGCCCCCTACGAAAGCAAGGGCATCGGAGAAAGCAGCAACATCCCCGTAGCCGGCGCCATTGCCAACGCTGTCTTCGACGCCGTGGGGGTGCGCATAACGGACCTGCCGGTTACCGCAGAAAAGGTGCTGGCCGGGTTGCGGGAATTAGGGAAATAGATCTAGACCAAGGTTAAATGATGCGATTTGGAATGTTTGGTAGCGCTCAGGCTGGCAGGGGTGGACCCGATACCGATAGCGGGGCCGGGTTCCGGGAGTTCGTTGAACGCAACATTGAAGCAGAGGCGCTGGGGTATCACAGTACCTTTCTAGTGGAGCACCACTTCACCGGCTTCGGGCAGGTGTCTGCGACCTTAAACCTGCTGACCTGGATCGGCGCTCTCACATCGACGCTGCGCCTGGGCACGGCGGTCACGGTTCTACCCTGGCACAATCCAGTGTTGCTAGCGGAGCAGATCGCCACTCTGGACCTACTCTCAGAAGGCCGGGTCGATGCCGGAATCGGCAAAGGCTACCGGCTCAAGGAGTTCGAGGGGTTCGCCATGCCCGTTGAAGAGGCTGACGCCCGTTTTGAAGAATGCCTAGAGGTTATGCTCAAAGCTTGGACTTCGGACTCTCCATGGTCACATCGGGGCAAATACTGGCAGTACGACAACATCGTGGTCGAGCCCCCTAGCACCCAGAAACCCCACCCCCAGCTATGGATGGGCGCCGGCAGTCCCCGGTCGGTGAAACAAGTTGCCCAGCTTGGCTTCAACATGCTACTGGGCCAGTACGATTCTTTCGATATGATCGTAGATGAAATTGCGATGTATAAATCGGAGGTCGAGTCTTTAGGCCGAACCTTCGACCCACTGAGCGTGGCGGTAGCCCGATCAGTGAATATCGTCAACTCCAATAACGATTATGAAGAGGCTATGAACAACCGTATGGCAGCGCGCCGTCGGACCCAAGAACACGCCCTTCAATCCAGTTTCCAGGACACTCGCGAAGCAACTGAAGCGGGTACCATCTATGGATCGCTGGAGCATGTGACAAAAGAGATCCAGACGTTGCGGGACGTTGGAATCGAATACGTGCTTCTCAATTGCCCAGCGGGTATATCCACTCTGAGGCGTTTCGCAAAAGACGTGATTCCGTCATTCGCCTGAAGTTTCGATACCTTAGGAGCAGACCCCCCAGGCCTGAAATAGAAAAAGCCCCTCCTATCAAGGGGCTTCTTATGCCTGAATGCATCGGGCAAAAAAAGAGCGCCTTCAGTAGTCTCTGAAAACGCTCCGCTATTCTAGCATGTGGGAACCTGTTTAGAATTTCTTGGATTTGCGTCGAGCCTGTATGATCGTTATGTGGACCCGAGCAGCGTAACTCACATAATCGCTAGAAATCAATCGCAATAAGGGGAGCTATGATTCCAAAGGTTAAATTCGGCTTAACACTCTCCAACAGGGGCGTGCTATTAGGCCTAACCCAACCCGAAGAGATTTTGGAGATGGCCGAGCTTGCTGAATCCTCTGAGGCATTCGACCACGTCTGGGTCGGAGATTCGATAATGGCCAAGCCTCGTATGGAATCAATTACCCTGATGTCGGGCATCGCTGCCCGGACAAAACGGGTGAAGATTGGGGTCGCGTGTATGGCCAGCTTCCCTTCACGGGAGCCTATTACCTTGGCATATCAGTGGGCCAGCATGGACCTGCTGTCGAATGGCCGGATGATTTTGGGCGCTTGCATGGGCGGGAGCATCGGCGAACAGGAACATCGGGCCGAGTACACTAACATGGGCATCAAGGGCTCCGACAGAGCGCTGCGTATGGAGGAGAATATCGAAATCCTGCGAAAATTGTGGACCGAGGATAAGGTCGACTATCAAGGGCAATTCCACACACTGAAAAACGCGTTTATAGAGCCAAAGCCAGTGCAAAGCCCGCCCCCGATCTGGGTCATAAGCAATCCCCGGCTCGCCACAGGCAAGCCCCACATAATCGAGAGGTCTTTGCGGCGAGTGAGTAGGATGGGAGACGGTTTTATGACTACCGCTAATCCTGCGGATCAGTTCGGGGAATTGCGAAACCGCGTCATGAAGTTCGCCGGAGAATACGGCCGTAACTTTGAAGGACTGCCTTGCTCTCTTTATTACAATATCAACATAAACGAAGACAGAGAGGCGGCATTTCAAGAGTCTAAAACCTATTTGGATCAGTACTACTCGGTAGACTACAAGCGAGAGGTGGTGGAAAACTGGGTAGCCTTGGGGTCTCCGGAGCAATGCATCCAGCAGTTGCAAACTTTTGTGGATGCCGGGGCGACTGACATCTTGCTCCGTATCCCGTCCTGGGATCAGAGAGGACAATTCCGGCGCCTGGTGGAGGAGGTGCTACCTCATTTCCTGTAACGGCGATGTATTAGATTGAGGACAACCGGCCGTCTAAAATCTGTTTGTTGGGGCTCCAATTACTGGTCGTTTGACATGCCAATCGCAATTAAACTGTGTTCCGATCCTTATACGAGTTATTGCAGAACCAATCGGTGTCACGGACGAAAAAGTCTACTGCCCAAGGGTAGGACTTGCCAAGGGACTCGGCAAGAGTATTCACCCTGTGAGCACACCCCACGGTCACCAGTACCTTCACCCCCTATGCCTTTCCGATGGGGGGTGTCGTTTTGGTCCGGAATTCCGTTAGTCTGCAGTCCATAATTAAAAGGGTAAGGCTCCACTTCACCAGGTCAGTAACCAACTACGCAGGCGAGAGCGATGACAGGTAAACGCTCCGCTATATCGAATCGAACGAGGATTATTAAGAATGCCGTTTTTGACGTTGAACGGTTCCCGATTCCACTACCATTGGGACGACTATACCGAACCTTGGCGATCCAAAAGCGTGGTATTGCTCCACCACGCTGCGGGAGGCAATCTTCATCGTTGGCGGGCCTGGGTGCCGACGCTGGCACGGCACCATAAAGTTCTCAGGTTCGACATGAGGGGACATGCGGGCACAGATGGTCCTTCGGATGGGAACTTCACACTGCCGGGGTTGGCCGCTGATATCACGGCGGTCTTGGACAGCTTGGAGATTGATAAAGTACACGTGGTGGGAGCTTCAGCGGGCGGTATCGTAAGTCTACAATTTGCCCATGACTTCCCAGATCGTACTCATAGCCTGAGTCTGGTGGCATCAACGCCCAAGCTCGCCCAGATGGGAGCGGCAATCGACGCCAGCGTTTGGAGGCGGACTTTGGAAGAACAGGGAACCAAGGCTTGGCTCGCGTCTAACTCGAAAGAGCGGTTTGGCCCAAACTTTGAGCCTGAACTCGTTGAATGGTACGCGTCCTCCGGCGAGAAAACTGCGGCGGAGATGGTCTTGGGCTTGCAGGGATGTCTACTGGCTCAGGACCTCACCTCTCTGCTGCCCCAAATCTATGCGCCGACTCTAATCATGGCGTCCAATCAAGACGAAATCACGCCTTTGGACGCCCAACACCTGATGGCGGAGAATATTCCTAACGCTTGCTTGAAGACCTTCGATGGTGTGGGTCACAACATGAAGGTAGAAATCCCCGACATTCTGGCTCGTACCGTCATGGATTTCATCAGGAAGGTCGAAACTGACTAAACGGCGGCTCTTGGGTCATGCTAGTGTCGCCATCACTGAAGATATCCACTCCCCTACCCTTTAAGTACCCACCCCGGTGCCTTCCCAATGGGGGGTGTCGCTGACACAAGAGAATCCCCTTCAGTTCGCCCATATCTATCTAGCTATGGGCGTTCCGACGCGGATTGATCGGGATAGTGAAAGGCCAAGACAAGTTAAAACCGGGGTTTGTACTCACCACTGAACAAACATCGGGATGCCATTCCGATGGCTATTACAACTTCAAGGCAATCTACTTTATGAACCCACTAGCTGTACAGGTGATAGTTACTAGCACGCCAATGGTGTAACTTATACGCAATATAAGAGATAGGCCGCTAGTTGTAGCGGCCAACATCGATCTGTAGGGGAGACCAATATGACCACAGAAAGCAACAACACTTACGTTTACGCCGGAGCCGAGACCACCGGCATCTTCCGATTGTCGCCCGGCTCCAACCAATGGGAAGAATTGATCAATGGATTGCCAGCAGACCCCATGGTCTGTGGGATCACCATCCATCCCAACGACCCCGAGGTGATCTACGCCGGAACCCAAGACGGACCCTACCGTAGCACCAATAGGGGGAATAACTGGGAGAGATTAGACTATCCCAAGACCGGCGCCCCGCCTTGGTCTTTCATGTTCCGGCCCGGCGATCCCTCCGTCATGTACCTTGGCACCGCCCCCGGGGAGATATACCGGAGCACCAACAGCGGAGACTCATGGCAGCAGATCACCAAGAATATGGGGTCGGCCGAGATCTCTATGGCATTTCCCACTCGGGTCGTCGCTCTCTGCGCCGACCCCAATTTCCCGGACGAGATGTATGCCGCTCTTGAGGTTGCCGGAGTGATCCGGAGCGCCGACGGAGGCGACACCTGGGAGGAAATCTCTGGGACGCTGGCCCCCAGTGAAGATACCCTGGATCTCCACGGCGCTCAGTGTTCGGCCGCCATGCCTCACACGGTGTTCATCACCACCCGGCAAGGCCCCTTCATTGGTCCAGACCGGGGCAGCGAGTGGATACCAGTAGAATTCGGTAATTTCTCGGAGATTACCTACACTCGAGACCTAAAAGCCGCTCCCCACGATCCTAACATGATGTACGTCTCTATCGGCGCGGCTGCTAGGAGCACCCAAGGCGCCCTCTACCGGAGTCGAGACCTGTTCAAGACCTTCGAGCAAGTGGACCGGAGCATCGCCCCCAACTCAACCATGATGACGGTTGCGGTGGACCCTAGGGCTCCCGACCACGTCTTCTGCAACTCACGGGACGGCCAGGTGTTCGGTTCACTGGACGACGGCGCAACCTGGATTACTTACGACCTGCCAGCCAAAGCCAAAGAAGTAAGAGCCTTAGCTGCTGGCTAGCGCAATCCAACCACGTTTTCATACAACAAGGCCCTGGCTAGAGTAAATGCTAGCCAGGGCCTTGTTGTATGAAAACGTGGTTGGATTGCGCTAGCCAGCGGCTAAGGCTCTTACTTCTTTGGCTTTGGCTGGCAGGTCGTAAGTGGTCCAGCTTGCGCCATCGTCCAGTGAACCGAACACCTGGCCGTCCCGTGAGTTGCAGAAGAGGTGGTCCGGAGCCCTAGGATCCACCGCAACCGTCATCATGGTTGAGTTAGGGGAGATGCTCCGGTCGACTTGTTCGAAGGTCTTGAACAGGTCTCGACTCCGGTAGAGGGCGCCTTGGGTGCTCCTAGCAGCCGCGCCGATAGAGACGTACATCATGTTAGGGTCGTGGGGAGCGGCTTTTAGG
>FAXA01000355.1_pt1 | contig 44698 bp, 52 predicted proteins | sample 734441 | NCBI WGS metagenome assembly FAXA01 (sample SAMEA3597868, study PRJEB11362) | hydrothermal vent metagenome | biome: marine hydrothermal vent biome; feature: marine hydrothermal vent; material: ocean water | place: Atlantic Ocean | collected 2010-09-19/2010-10-04
CCGGGTGTCCGATACCACGTAGTCCGCAGCGCACTCGACTGTGAGGGCGTGCCGGACCGCCGGCGTGGCCGCAGCAAGTACGGGGCAGTCAAGCCTCGGGACGGCGGCTAACCGGTTACTACCGCTTCCATCTCCCGATTTGTCCATGGACCCCTACGGGGAGTCCTTAGAAATGTTGGATTAAAACGCAGGTGTGAATACCTATGTCTAGAAGACGGCGTGCAGAAAAAAGAATAATCTCTCCTGACCCGCGTTTCAACGATGCGGAACTGGCCAGGTTCATCAATCGGTTGATGTTGAAGGGCAAGAAGAGTGTCGCCCAACGCATAACCTATAGCGCTTTCGATATCATTCAGGAAGAATCTAACAGGGAACCCCTGGAGATTTTCCAACAGGCCTTAAGAAATGCTACTCCCGCAGTGGAGGTCCGCCCCAAACGTATAGGCGGTTCCACGATTCAGGTACCCACGGAGCTCCGTGGGGTACGCAGCGAGGCGCTTGCCATGCGCTGGCTCATTAGAGGAGCCAGGTCCCGGAATGGGATGCCTATGCGGCGGGGACTGGCACAAGAATTGATGGATGCTTCCCGGGGCGAGGGGACGGCAGTCCGTAGAAGGGAGGAATTGCACCGGATGGCGGAAGCCAACCGGGCCTTTGTGTCCTACCGTAGGTAATTTTATCTTTAGATAATCCCCTGTAGGCCCCAGCGCCCAGTCTTCATTGTAAGTATCCAGTGCCCAGTCGAATGGAAGCGACCTTCCCCATTGAGCAGATTCGCAATATCGGGTTCATCGCCCATATTGACGCAGGAAAAACTACAGTAACCGAACAAGTCCTCTTTGCCACCGGACGCATTCACCGCGCCGGCGGCGTGGATGACGGCAATACCGCGATGGACTGGATGCCCCAGGAAAAGGAAAGGGGTATCACAATCACAGCCGCGGCCACCACCACCTACTGGCAAGAACACCGAATCAACGTCATCGACACCCCCGGCCACGTTGATTTCACCGCCGAAGTAGAACGCAGCCTCCGTGTTTTGGATGGCGGCATCGTTGTGCTTGACGCAGTTGCCGGAGTTCAGTCCCAGTCGGAAACGGTCTGGCGGCAAGCCGACACATACAAGGTCCCCCGCATCTGTTTCGTGAATAAGATGGACCGCGTTGGCGCTAGTTTCGAGCGGACCATCGAGTCCATCCGCCGCCGTTTAAATGGAAACCCCGTTGCGATCCAACTCCCCATTGGCGTCGAAGACCAGTTCGCCGGGATGATTGACCTGATTTCTGGGAAAGCAGTTACCTATCCCTTGGGCAGAGTCAACGAGGGCAATGCCGACCGACCCGACGAAGTGGATATGCCGGCCGAGTATCAGGAACAATTCAATCTATACCGCCAGGAAATGATTGAGAAGATCGCCGAGACAAACGATGACCTCCTTATCAAGTATCTGGAAGGAGAAATGATTGGCTCGGATGAGCTCACAAAAGCGCTGAGGCAGGCCACTCTCGACCAGAAGGTCGTCCCCGTACTTTGCGGCAGCGCAATGTTCGCCAAGGGTGTGCACAACCTGCTTGATGCCATCATAGATTACCTGCCTTCCCCCGCCGATGTGCCTCCAGTGGAAGGCGTCAACCCCAGCACCAACGAGATTGAAATCCGGAACCCCGATTCCTCCGAACCGCTGGCCGCTTTAGCCTTCAAGGTGGCGACGGACCCCTACGTGGGCCGGTTGGTGTTTTTACGCGTCTATTCGGGCACCGTTAAAGCCGGGGCCGTTGTTAGCAACCTCACCAAGAACGGCCGGGAGCGGATGGGACGCCTGCTCAGGATGCACGCAAATTCCAGGGAAGAACTGGAAGAGGTTACGGCGGGCAATATATGCGCCGCCATCGGCCTGAAAAACACCTTCACCGGAGACACAATTGGGCTGCAGGAGGATGGAGTCATCCTTGAACCACCCAAATTCCCCAAACCCGTGGTCTCAGTGGCCGTTGAGCCGAACACCAAAGCAGACCAAGACCGCCTGTCCGATGCCCTACGAAAGCTGGCTGACGAGGACCCGACCTTCGTGGTCTCGGTCAACGACGAAACAGCCCAAACCATCATCTCCGGAATGGGAGAACTTCACCTTGAAGTCTTAGTCGACCGGATGCGCCGCGAGTTCAACGTGGTGGCCCAGGTCGGCATGCCGCGTGTTTCCTACCGGGAAACGCTGACCATTGCCAAGGAAGTTGAAGGTAGGTTCGTCAGGCAGACCGGTGGCCATGGCCAATTTGGCCACGTGATCCTGGAACTAGAACCACTGGACCGGGGCGAAGGAATAATTTTCGAAAACAAAATCACCAGAGGAGCGATCCCCAGAGAGTACATTCCCGCCGTGGAGAAAGGGGTGCGGGACGCTCTGGACAATGGCCCTCTGGCCGGGTATCCTCTGGTGGACTTGAGAGTATCTCTGGTGGATGGAAGCTTTCACCAGGTAGACTCGTCTGAGTTGGCATTCCGGAGCGCCGGCATGTTGGCCATCAGGGAAGGTACGCCCAAATGCGCCCCAGTCCTGCTTGAGCCGATCGCCGATTTGGAAGTGGTGACACCAGGCGAATACCTGGGTGAGGTCATCGGGGACCTGGGGACCAGGCGGGCCCAAATCCAGAGCATCGAGGGTCAAGAAGACCTACAGTCAGTGCGAGCGTTATTGCCATTGGGAGAAACGTTCTCGTACACGACTGCGCTCCGTTCTCTGAGCCAAGGGCGCGCCTCGTATTCCATGGAATTCAAGTATTACGAACCGGTCCCGGAACACATCATCAAGAGTTTGACGCCAGCCTAGGCCCGGACCCGGCAAAGAATCAAGTAATTAGAACACGAATATATAAGGAAGAACGAAAAACAAAAGTATGGTAACTCGGCAAAAAGTACGAATCATATTAAAAGCGTTCGACCATAAGATGCTGGATCTCTCCACTGGACAGATAGTAGAGACGGCCGAACGAACCGGGGCGCGTGTCGCCGGGCCAGTTCCGCTGCCAACTCACATCCGCCGTTTCTGTGTGATTCGCGGACCTCATGTGGACAAAGACTCCCGAGAACATTTTGAGATTAGGACCCACAAACGCCTGATTGACATACTTGAACCGACTTCCAAGACCATCGACTCGCTGACGAGGTTGAACCTGCCGGCGGGCGTCGATATCTCGATAAAACTCTAACCACATAGATAGGAAAGGCTACTAAAGATGCTCCAGGGATTCCTGGGAAAGAAAATAGGGATGACTCAGATCTTCCGTGAAGACGGAAGGGTCGTACCTGTGACTGTTATTCAAGCCGGCCCTTGCGTCGTCACCCAGGTGAAAACCAAGGAGACCGACGGCTACGAAGCGGTCCAATTGGGATTCGGCGACGTCAAACGTCGGAACAAGCCCGAAAGCGGCCACCTGAAGAACAGCCGCCTCAGCCAATACCTCCGTGAAGTTGGGACCGACGACACCAGTGAATTCGAGGTTGGTCAAGCGATCGGTGTCGATATCTTCGAGGCGGGGGAAAAAGTTGATGTGATCGGGACATCCAAAGGCCGTGGTTTTGCTGGCGTCATGAAGCGCTGGAATTTCGGCGGCGGGCCCCGCACTCATGGTCAGTCGGACCGCGCGAGGGCGCCTGGCTCCATCGGCGGAGGCACGACCCCAGGTAAGGTCTACAAAGGTCTGAAGATGGGCGGGCACATGGGAAACCGTCGGATCACCGTCAAAGGCCTGGAGATTATCGAGATTGACACTGAACGGAACCTGCTCTTGGTCAAAGGCGGGATTCCCGGCGCAACCAACAGCCTGGTCCAAATTCGGAGGGCTGGCGCCTAACCGCGCTGAAAGAAAACAAATGCAAGTATCAGTTAAGAATCAGAATGGCGACGCTCTAGACAGCATCGAACTCAGCGATGCCGTCTTCAACGTGCCGATGAACCAATCTTTGGTGCACCAAGCCATGGTCATCTACCAAGGCAACAAGCGCCAGGGCACCCATGACACAAAGACCAGGGCCCAAGTTTCCGGAGGCGGCCGCAAGCCTTGGATCCAGAAGCACACCGGCCGCGCCCGTCAGGGCAGCACCAGGGCTCCCCAATGGCGTCACGGCGGCGTGGTCTTTGGACCCCATCCTCGTAGTTACCGGGCCGCGCTTCCCAAGCGGATGAAAAGACAAGCGTTGCGTTGCGTGCTTTCGGAAAAGGTCCGACAAGACCGTTTGGTCTGTCTTGACTCCACCGACACCATCGACGGAAAGACCAAATCAATGGCCCAACTGCTGGCGAATCTACAGGTTGGCGGGTCGGCGTTGGTAATCACCAAAGCCACCGACAAGACCTTAGTCCAGGCGGCTCATAACTTAGAGAAGATCTGGACCCTCCCAGCCAATCAATTGAATGCCCAAGAACTACTGGCCAAGGACTTAGTCATCATGACTGTGGAAGCTGCCAGGTGGGTGGAAGAGATATATTCCAACGAGCCCCACGGACGGCGTGGCGCAAAATGGACCAACGGATCCCCGGTAGCGGGTACTGCCGAGCCGGAAGCCGTAGCCGATTCCGTGCCTGAATCGGTCGTCGAAGAAACAGAGGTGCCGGCTGAAGAAGACGCGCCAAAGCCGGTCCGACGCCGCGCTGCCGCAAAACCTGGAGCAACTGCTGGAACAGCGACTGAAACTTCAGGTGACGCTCCTGCTGAAGAAGCTCTCAAGCCAAGGACTCGCCGGCGCCGGACCGCAGCCAGCACGTCTGATGAACCAACGTCCGAGACGGCAATTCCTGACGCCGATACTCCGGAGGAGGAGGCTTAGATGGACATTCAACATGTCCTGCTCAAGCCTACCATTACGGAAAAAAGCACTTTGTTGCAAGAATCAGGCAAGTACACCTTCCAAATCGCCCCACGGGCCAACAAAGTAGAGGTAAAAGAGGCCGTCGAGAAGAACTTTGGCGTTACCGTGCTTGATGTGAATATTACTAAGTTGAAGGGCAAGAAGAAGCGTTACGGCCCGCGGGTTAAACAACGTCCCGACATAAAAAAAGCGGTTGTCACCCTGAAATCGGGCGACCGCATCAACCTGATTGAGGGGCTGTAGAGACCTCGCTATGCCATTAAAGAATTTGAAGCCTAGGACGCCGGGAACCCGGAACGCGGTGCGCGCTTCTTTCGAAGAAATCACCGCAACAAAGCCGGAGAAATCCCTGCTTGAGCCCAAGGCGAACCATGCTGGACGCAACAACCGGGGCCGCATCACATCGCGGGGCCGAGGCGGTGGGTCGCGGCAGATGTACCGAAAGGTAGACTTCAAGCGGATCAAGGACGGCGTTCCGGGCCGGGTAAAGTCTATCGAGTACGACCCGAACCGGACCACCCGCATCGCCTTGGTCTATTATGTCGACGGTGAGAAGAGTTACATATTGGCACCCTTCGGCCTTGAAGTGGGCGCTTTCGTCCAGTCTGGACCGGACGCCGAGATTAGCCTGGGCAACTGTTTACCTCTGACCAACATCCCAACGGGGACAGTCGTCCACAACTTGGAGTTGACTCCGGGACGGGGCGGCCAGATCGTCCGCGGGGCCGGCACCGGCGCCCAAGTCCTGTCACGGGAAGGCGAATACGTCCTGATGCGCCTGCCCTCTGGTGAGATGCGCCGGGTGCTGCTACGTTGCCGTGCCAGTGTCGGGCAACTGTCTAACCCCGATCATAAAAATGAAAGCTTGGGTAAGGCGGGAGCATCCCGTCACCGGGGCCGCCGCCCCCACGTACGTGGTGTGGCCATGAACCCGGTGGACCATCCTCATGGTGGTGGCGAAGGCCGTTCCCCCATCGGGATGCCGGGGCCCAAGACGCCGTGGGGCAAACCGACTTTGGGCTACAAGACACGCCGCAAGAAGAAAGCTTCCAGCAAATTCATAATGCGCAGGACCAGGAGACGCTAGGATGTCCCGTTCGATAAAAAAGGGACCATACGTACATCCCAAACTGATGAAACACGTAGAGCAGGTCCAACGCTCCGGGGCCAATACGGTCGTCCGGACGTGGGCTCGCGCTTCCATGATTATGCCCGAGATGGTCGGACTGACCATCGGAGTGCATGACGGACGCCGGCACGTGCCGGTGTTTATCACTGAGAACATGGTTGGCCACCGGCTGGGTGAATTCTCACCCACCAGGACCTACCGTGGACATATATCTAGGTCCGAACGGACCAGCCGGGTGAGGTAACCAATTGCCGCCGGTAAGAGCATTAGCCAAATCATTGGGCGCCTCCCAAAAGAGGCTCAAGCCCATCTTAGACCTGGTCCGAGGCCGTAAGGTGGATGACGCCCTGAACCAGTTGAATCTGCTGCCTTCGCCTTGGGCTAAGACTGTGGCCAAAGTGGTGGCGTCAGCCGCGTCGAACGCCGAGAACAACATGTTGATGAACCGGGACGATCTTCGGATTGTTCACATATCGGCGGACAACGCAAAGTCGATCAAACGGTTCCGGCCCAGAGCCAGAGGCCGCATTGGAAAAATAGTCAAACGCTCCAGCCACGTAATGGTGGTTGTGGACGAAGACGGTGATAGGAGCTAGGCATGGGGCATAAGACCCACCCTTACGGGTTCCGTCTGGGTATCATCAAGGACTGGAAGGCACACTGGTACGCGCCGAATAGCGGTTCCTACCGTGCCCTTGTAACCCAGGACCTTAAGTTACGCGAGAGCATCAAGAACGAGTACAAAGCGTTCTCCGATGCGGGCATCGCCAAGGTCGAGATTGACCGGGGCGCTCAAGACAGCGTGATAAATATCCATTCGGCTCGCCCTGGTATCCTGATCGGCCGTGACGGGGAACGGGTGAAAAACCTGCGCGCCAAACTTGAGGCCATCGCCGACAGCCGCATACAACTGAATATTATCGAGATCGAACAACCCGAAACCAATGCCTATCTGGTGTCACGAAATGTGGCCGAGCAGCTAGAACGCCGGGTTGCCTACCGCCGGGCCATGCGCCAGGCAGCTCAACGGTGCATGCAAGCCGGAGCTCAAGGGATCAAGATCATCATCAAGGGCCGCATCACCGGCTCTGAGATCGCCCGCGTAGAAAAACTCATGATGGGCCAAGTGCCCCTGCATACACTTAGGGCCGACATAGATTACTCCCTGGCAGAAGCGCACACTGTCATGGGACAGGTTGGCGTTAAGACCTGGGTCTATCACGGCGAGATTCTGCCTCCTCAACCGGAAGAGTTGGAGGAAGAACTGGAAAATATCGAAGTAACTGTCCAGGCCGAAGACATCGAAGATGCCCTTGAGGCCGTCGAATTAGAAAACCCCGAATAGGGACCGAACTAGGAGCAATTCATGCTACAGCCCAAGCGAACAAAATTTAGGAAGCAATTCCGTGGCAAGATGCGGGGAGCCGCCACCACGGGAAGTTCCGTTTCCTTTGGCGAGATTGGGCTTAAGGCGATGGAGGCCTCATGGATCACCTCCCGCCAGATAGAGGCTGCCCGTGTCGCCGTAACGCGTCACCTGAAGCGTGGAGGGCAGGTCTGGGTCCGGGTTTTCCCCGATAAATCAGTCAGCAAGAAGCCTGCTGAAACCCGGATGGGCGGCGGGAAAGCCGCTGTAGACTACTGGGTAGCAGTGGTTAAACCCGGCAAGGTTCTTTTTGAGGTGGCCGGCGTGCCCCACGATGAAGCGGTTGCGGCATTGCGTCTTGCCTCCCGTAAATTGCCCATACCCACCAAGACAGTGGTTAGAGACAGGTTGGCCGCCGCAGTGGCCAATGGCTTGGTTTAATTCGATATGCGTGTTCACGAAATAAGAGAACTAAACAACGATCAGTTGTACGAAGAATTGGTGAAGGCCGGTAGGGAGCTGATGAACCTTCGGTTCAGTGCGGCAACCAACCAATTGACCAACACCAACGAACCTAGTTCTGTGCGAAGGACCATCGCCAGGCTCCGGACAGTGATCAGAGAACGGCAAATTCAGGAGGCTGGTTAGTGGCAAAATCCATGCGCAAGGTCCGCGTCGGCGCTGTCGTGCGGACCAATCAGGACAAAACCGCCATCGTAGAGATGGTTTGGAAACAACGTCATCGGCTCTACCGGAAACAGATGCGTCGAGTAGCCCGTTTCTACGTCCATGACCCAGAGAACCAATGCCGCTTGGGCGACACGGTTCGTATTGAAGAGACCAGACGAATCTCCAAGAACAAACACTGGCGCCTCATGGAGATTCTCGAACGCAAACAGATTGCCGAAGTCCGTCCCATTGATCTAGAGACAGACGTCGCTCCAGAGATGACCCAGCCGAGAATCCTTGCCGCTGAAGCCAGGGCAGAAGCCACTTCGGCGGAAGCGTCGGAAGAACCCGAGTCTGAAGTCGTCGAAGAAGAGGCAATGGAAGACCCTGAAGCCGAAGAAAAGACTCGTGAAGATGAGACTCCTGAGGAAGACTCTGTAGAAGAAGAAGTTGCGGACGAGGAAGCAGAAGAATAACCCGAAGCTGCTGAGGAAGAACCGGCCGCGGACGAACGTCAAGAAGGCGAGGTCGAAGACGACGAGCCCCCAACAAAATGACACCGAGGCCGACGAGAGTTCGGACTCTGAAGAACCGGACGAACAGGAAAAAGAGGAATGATTCAAACCTATACCCGGCTGAGGGTGGCTGACAACAGTGGGGCTAAAGTGATACGCCTCATCAACATCCCTGGCAGCGGCAAACGAAAATACGCTCACGTGGGCGACATCATAGTCTGTAACGTAAGGGAGGCCGCGCCCAACTCCCCAGTACGCAAGGGCGAGATAGTCAGGGCTGTAGTTATCCGCCAAGCCCAAGGCAGGCGCCGACCGGACGGAACATACATCAAATTCGATGACAATGCCGCCGTGCTGATCGGCGAAGACCAAATGCCCAGAGGCACTCGCATCTTTGGCCCGGTGGCCCGCGAGCTTAGAGACCAAGGTTTCATGCGAATCGTATCTTTGGCTCCGGAGGTCGTCTGATGCGTATCCGTACGGGAGACACTGTCCTGGTAATCGCCGGTAAAGAGAAAGGCAAGACCGGCAGGGTCGAGCGGCACGTCACCGGACAAGACCGGCTGGTTATCGAGGGTGTAAACTTGGTGACCAAGCATATGAAGGGGCGCCCAGGCGTCCAGCAATCGGGCCGAATTCAGAAAGAAGCGTCCATCCATTTATCAAACGTGGTTCTGATCTGTAATAAATGCAACGAACCCACCAAGCCCAAGACCAAGTTCTTGGACACCGGAGCTAGGGTTAGAAGCTGCGTCAAATGCCAGGAAGTAATCGACGATGCTCGATAACGAAAGACAACAACCTGACGAGTTAGAAGAGTCAGGAGAGAACGAAGAGTCCTTAGAAGCCGTTGGCGAAGTAGCCGACAGCGCAGAGGCTGTGGAGTCTGGTGACTCGGCTGCCGAAGAAGACGTTGGCGAGAACGGCGAGGCCGAAGAACAGGCGCCCCGCTCGCAACGGCGTGAGCGTGGTGGCGGACGAGCTGCAAGGGAAGCCGAAGGAGCACTGGAGCCGCCGACTGAACCTCCGCCTGCTCCGCGTCTCTACGAACAGTTCAAGAAAGAGATAATTCCCGCGATGGTACGGGAATTTAACTACGGGAATCCCATGGAGGTCCCGCGGTTGCAGAAGATCGTGCTGAACATCGGCGTAGGAGAAGCTCTGACTAACGCTAGAGCCATGGAAGCTGCCAGCCAAGACCTCACTGTGATCAGCGGCCAGAAGCCGATTATCACGCGGGCTCGGAAATCCATTGCGAACTTCAAGGTTAGGGAAGGGAACCCTATTGGCACCGCCGTCACCCTTCGCGGGGCCAGGATGTACCATTTCCTGGACCGTCTGGTGAACACGGCCCTGCCTCGTATCCGTGACTTCCGCGGCCTGCCCAGGCGCGGACTGGACGGGCGCGGCAACTACACTATCGGTATCCGGGAGCAGATAATCTTTCCAGAAATTGATTACAATCAGATAGACAAGATTCGCGGGTTGCAGGTGACCATCGCAACCACAGCCAAGAACGATACAGAGGCGATTCGACTCTTGGAATATTACGGTATGCCTTTTATCAAAGAAACGGTTGAGGCCTAACGGAGGCGTCGTTGGCAAAGACATCAACAGTCCAGAGATGGCTTAAAAAGTCTAAATTCCCGGGCCGGGAATATAACCGGTGCAACCGCTGCTACCGGCCGCGTGCCTACAACAGGCATACCGGCCTGTGCCGCATCTGCTTCCGGGAGATGGCCCTGAACGGTGAATTGCCCGGCGTGCGGAAGGCTAGCCTTTAACCTGGTGTTCCAGATTAGATTCGATGAAGAAATTCTTAAACCTTTTAACTTTAGGCGGAGACGGGAGATAGACCAAAAATGCCGGTAACTGATCCGTTGGCAGACATGTTGACCAGGATTCGTAATGCTATACAAGTGCGACACGATTCTGTCATCCTCCCACACTCTAAGCTGAAGTTGGCCGTCACCAAGATTCTTAAAGAAGAGGGCTTCATCCGAGACTTTGATATGCCTCGGGGACAGGCCCACCCCTCTATCCGTATTCATCTCACCTACCGGGAAGGACGGCAACCGGCGATCTCCGGTCTTAAGCGCGTCAGCAAACCCGGACTGAGGGTCTATGTAGGCAAGGGAGAGATTCCTAGGGTCTACGGGGGAATTGGGCTGGCTATCGTATCTACCTCCAAAGGCGTCATGGCCGGGCGTAAAGCCTGGCGGGCAGGCGTCGGTGGAGAGTTACTCTGTTTCATCTGGTGATTCCGCTGTGAGCGAAAAAAAAGAAGAAAAAACCCTCTCTCGTATCGGCCGGAAGCCCATAACGCTGCCTAGCGGTGTTCAGGTTGAGGTCCAATATGGTGGGGTAAAAGTCACGGGCCCCATGGGGACCCTTGAGCAGAAATACCACCCGGAAGTGGTGGTCAAGGTTGAAGACGGGGTAGTTTTGGTGGAGCGTCAATCAGACAACAAATTCCATCATTCACTGCACGGCCTAACCCGAAGCCTCATTGCCAATGCAGTCACCGGAGTGTCCGAAGGATTCACTCGGTCTCTGGATCTGATGGGGGTCGGCTACCGTGTCGTTGCAGCCGGTGATGGAATTACTCTGAATGTTGGTTACAGCCATCCCGTGGAGATTCACCCAGGACCAGGGGTGACCATGGAAGTGGAAGGGGCCAACCGGATCCATATTCGCGGTATCGACAAGCAGAAGGTAGGCCAATTGGCGGCCCAGGTAAGAAGGGCCCGTCCGCCCAACGCCTATAAAGAAAAAGGCATCAAGTACTCCGACGAAGTACTTCACTTTAAACCAGGGAAGGCGGCGGCTAGAAAGGCCTAATCGCCTACTGCCCCGAGCTAAATAGAATCAGTAATGCCTAAAGATAAGAACGCAAAACGCCTCAGAAAAGTAAGGCACATCAGGCTAAGGAACAAAGTCTCCGGCACGCCTGACCGCCCCAGACTGGCCGTGTTCCGCAGCCTGCGTCATATTTATGCGCAGGTGATCGACGACACCACCGGGCATACTCTGGTCGCGGCCTCTAGTGCCGACGCAATCAAAGAGACCGGTGCGCCCATCGTGCCCAAGATAGATGCTTCCACAGCCGTTGGTAGACTAGTAGCCGAAAGGGCACTGGCTGAGGGAATCACCCGGGTCGTTTTCGACCGGGGCGGTTGTAAATATCATGGCAGGGTTAAGGCCCTGGCCGAAGCGACCCGGGAAGCCGGGTTAACGTTTTAATAGCGGAAGCGATCGTCCGCATAGACTGGGAGGTCTAGCCAGGTTATGGTCCAAGCCCCTAACAGGTTCTTCAGCGACCGAGACCGCGACCGAGGCCGTGGCAGAGAAGAGGACACGGGAGGTTTTTCCGAGAGGGTCGTTTTCACCCGCCGTATCGCCAAAGTGGTGAAAGGCGGCCGTCGTCTCCGCTTCAACGCGTTGGTTGTGGTGGGAGACGGTCAAGGCGAAGTTGGAGTTGGTCTTGGCAAAGCGTTGGTAATTCCAGACGCAGTCAGGAAGGGCAACGCCGTTGCCCGGCGTGACACGGTCAAGATTCCTATCCGGGGAACAACGATTCCTCAAAAGATCACCGTCAAAAAGGGCGCAACCATCGTAATGATCAAACCGGCCGGCGAGGGCACTGGAGTCATCGCCGCCGGCGCCATGCGGGCGATACTGGAACTGGGCGGCGTTAAAGACGTGGTCGGAAAATCCCTAGGGTCCCGGAACCCCATCAACATCGTCTACGCGACAATGGAAGCCCTCCGTCAATTGAAAGACCCTGACGTTGAACTCAACCGCCGGTTGGGCCGGCCGATGCCGTCAGAAGCAACTAAAGTTGAGACGATTCCTGTTGGAGCCAACCCGGATTCCGCCCAACCCGACTTGTCCCAACTCGAGTCCAGCGAAGTAGTTGAATCACTGATGAGTCAAAGACCCGGCGAAACCCTTGAGGGAGATTAAAGGCCGGGCTCCTTAAACGGAACAACGGTCGAGATATTATGGCGGAAATCAGAATCACTTGGACCCGGAGCACCATTGGGCGGCCCCAGAATCAGCGCAGGATCATCGAGTCGTTGGGCCTGCACCGCTTGAACCATAGCGTGGTCCATCAGGACTCACCGACCATTCGTGGGATGGTTAATAAAGTCAGCCATTTGGTGAAGGTTGAAATAGCCTAACCGACCGTTCTCACTGGCGCGTCAGGAGAAGGATTTCCTTTCGCGAAAGACAACTAGATGCCTGTAAAATGGGCGTAAGCCTGGCCACTGTGGCTTCCAAACTGGTATTTCGGCCACCGCCAAACCGTTTACCAGCGGTTGCGATACATCTAAAATCATTCTAGTCGGCGTAAGAGTTGAAAGAGGCCGCTCCATGATGGAACATCTATTGGCCCCCAGCAAGGGAGCCCGGAAAAACAGAAAACGAATTGGCCGCGGCGACGCGGCAGGACAAGGGAGCACCGCAGGCCGGGGTAACAAGGGACAGAAGTCTCGGTCCGGAGGCGGCCCACCCGTGTGGTTTGAAGGCGGTCAGTTGCCGTTGATCAAGGGACTGCCCATGAAAAGGGGCTTCCACAATAGGTTCAAGACCTATTATTCCCTGATCAAGGTAGAGACCTTAGAGAGTTTCGACGCCGGAGAACGAATCACCCCAGAACTTCTCTTAGAGAAAGGCTATCTGAGGAACCTCAACCTACCAGTGAAGATCGTTGGCGACGGTGAGATTAGTAAGCCTGTGACCGTTGTCGCCGCCAAGTTTACTCAGTCAGCCAGAGCGAAGATCGAAGCAGCGAAAGGAACTACGGAGGAAATCGCGGCGTAATGATGAACGCCGAGACCCAGGCCGGCAAATTCCCCAAGCTGATACAAGCGGCGATCGACGCCTTCAGCCTACCTGACCTACGGGCCAAGATACTCTTCACCTTGGCTATCCTGGCCCTTTACCGGTTCATTGCCCACATCCCCCTTCCGGGTATCGACCAAGTACAGCTAGATAACCTTTTCCGGAACAATGAGCTTTTGGGCTTCTTAGACCTGTTCAGCGGCGGCGCATTGAGCCGGATGAGCATCGTAGCTTTGGGCGTCTTCCCCTATATAACATCGTCGATCATCATCCAGTTGCTGACTCCGGTGATTCCCGCGCTTCAGGATATGTCCCGTGAAGGCGAGGCCGGCCGGGCCAAGATCAATCGTCTGACCCACTGGATCACGATCCCGATAGCCTTTGCCCAAGGGTATGGACAATTGGTCCTCTTGGAGCAGAGCAACGTTATCGCCGATGTTGGATTCTCCGGTGATGCACTTCTGCCGACCGTTGCAGCCTTGTTCTCCATCGCAGCCGGGACCATGTTCTTGGTCTGGCTTGGCGAGATGATCACTGAGCGGGGTATCGGCAATGGAATCTCGTTGATAATCTTCGCCGGCATAGTTGCCGGGTTCCCCAGGTTACTGACCCAAGGATTCCTGGACCGCGACAACGTATTAGGTATCGGGTTCTTCGCTTTGATTGGAGTTCTGATCATCGCTGCCATCGTAATGTTCAATGAGGCACACCGTCGCATCCCTGTTCAGTATGGCCGCAGTATCTTCAGGGGCGGGAGGATGTACCGCCAAAGCGGAGCCACCTATCTACCATTGCGCATAAATTCGGCAGGTATGATCCCGCTGATCTTTGCATTTTCCATCGTCATTCTGCCTGGGACCATTGCGACATATTTCGCCACCAATACATCCTGGGTAGGAGATGTGGCCAACTTCTTTGCTGATTTGTTGATACCCACTTCGCCGCTATATTGGGTGATGGTGTTCGTGCTGGTGGTGATCTTCACATTCTTCTATACTCTGGTAGTCTTCAACCAACAACAACTGGCCGAGAACCTCCAGAAAAACGGCGGATTTGTGCTGGGAATCAGGCCTGGAAAGCCGACCCAGGACTATCTCAACAGAGTAATTGTGCGTATTACACTTGGTGGTGCGCTTTTCCTAGGCACTATCGCGATCATGCCCTATATTGCATCGCTCATCACCGACGTTCAAGCTATTTCCCTAAGCAGTACCAGCCTCTTGATTATGGTGGGTGTTGGCCTAGATACCCTGCGTCAACTTGAGGCGCAATTGATGATGCGGAATTACGAAGGGTTTCTGAGATAAACATGGCCCAGGGACTGCGATTGGTTTTATTCGGCCCTCCGGGAGCCGGAAAAGGTACTCAGGCGCAACTGCTACGTGACCGTTTGAAGGTGGCCCATATCAGTTCGGGGGACCTTTTCCGCTACCATCTGGGAGAGAGGACTGCTCTCGGGCTTCGGGCCAAAGAGTACATCAATAAAGGCGAATTGGTCCCCGACGATGTCACCTTAGAAATGATTTTGGACAAGGTTATGTCCTTTTCCGATGACGAGGGGTTTATACTGGACGGGTTCCCTAGGACCCCACATCAGGCTGATGCGTTAGAGAAGAAACTGGCTGCTGAGTCCAGAATTCTGGACAAAGTGGTCCATTTAGATGTCTCGGAACCGGAGTTGCTACGCCGACTTGGCGGCCGATACATCTGCCGTTCCTGCCAAGCTCCTTACGCCCTTGTCGAAGGCGATGAAGGCAAGAAGTGCGACAATTGCGGCGGAGAACTCTACCAGCGTGACGACGATGCCCCGGTGGCAGTGAGGAGACGGATTGAGGTCTACAACGCGCAGACCATCCCAGTCCTTGATTTCTACCGAGACCGGGGAGTACTGGTCGATATCTCTGGCGACGAAACCGTTGACGAGGTCAACAAACAGGTTTTGACGGCCTTAAACGGATAAAGGACCTGAATCTCGCAGTCGAACACGGAACTCAGCGTTGTTGGGTTCCCAAGATAGCTAATCGGGAGTAGAATAAACTAGTGAATCGCGGCCGAAAAACAAAGACCGCTTCTAACTCGCCGTCCACCTACTCTGGGGGGATCACAATAAAGTCGCCCCAAGAGTTGGACTCCATGCGTCGTGCAGGAGCGATCGTCGGCGCGGTTATCGACTTGCTGAAAGCTGCGGTAGTCCCAGGCATGACCACCCTGGACTTGGACAAGATAGCGTACAAAGAGATCACCAGGCAGGGAGCCAAACCCACGTTCATGGGTTACCAGGGTTTCCCGGCCAGTATTTGCACGTCGGTTAACGAGGAGATCGTCCACGGCATACCCGGTGACCGGGTCTTGCTGGAGGGCGATATCGTCAAAGTTGACGTGGGTGCGACCATCGAAGGCTTTATCGGTGACGCTGCGGTGTCACTGGCTGTGGGCGAAGTAACGCCTGAGGCTACAGAGTTAATGGAACACACGCGGATCAGTTTGGAAGTAGGTATCAAAGCGGCCCAGCCCGGTGGGCGGGTAGGAGATATAGGCGCCGCGGTTCAGGCCTACGGTGAGAGTCGGGGCTATGGCGTAGTTCGGGAGTTCGTGGGACACGGCGTAGGCCGATTCCTACATGAGGACCCCCAGGTGCCCAACTATGGGCAGGCAGGCATGGGCCCGTTGCTCCGCGTTGGAATGTGCATCGCCATTGAGCCCATGTTTAACCTAGGTGATTGGCACACCAAGATATTGGATGACCAATGGACCGTAATTACTGCCGATGGCAAACTCTCGGCCCACTTTGAACATTCGATAGCTATAACCGAGGACGGACCGGAGATTTTGACCGTCCATAGTTCGGCTCACCGCCTGCTCTCGGAGTAATTTGGAGTGGCGGAAATATGCGCATAAAGAGGGTTTATGGCGAAAAAACAAGCGATTGAAGTCGAGGCCAGCGTAAAAGAGGCCCTGCCCAATGGAATGTTCCGCGTGGAGTTGCCCAATGACCATGAGGTTTTAGCCCACGTGTCAGGCAAGATCAGGATGCACTTCATCCGGGTGTTACCCGGTGACCGGGTGTTGGTAGAACTTTCTCCATATGACCTGACCCGGGGTCGAATTACCTATCGATTCAAGTAACCGGTCAAGTAGCCCGGTGTAGATTAAAAGGCATTATTCATGAAAGTATCAGCATCGGTTAAACCAAGGTGCAACAACTGCCGTGTAATCAAGCGAAAGGGCGTAGTTCGCATTATCTGTTCCAACGCCAGGCACGCGCAACGGCAAGGCTAAATAAGTAATATTCGGTTAATCAACGGAAGAAACAAGGAGGCCCGGAGTGGTCCGTATCGCTGGAGTAGACGTCCCTGACCGGAAGAGGGCTCACGTTGCCCTTAGAAGCATCTATGGCATCGGCCCGAAGATCGCGCATGAGATCTTGATCAAAGCCGACCTAGACCCAGTCATACCCCCACGTATGAATGAACTTAGCGAGGAACAGGTTGACCGCATCAGGGAACTGGTGGACCAGGACTATATTTCGGAAGGAGACCTACGCCGGGAAGTTACCCAGAATATCCGCCGTTTGATCGATATCGGTTCTTACCGTGGCCTGCGCCACCGCCGGAACCTGCCCGTGGCGGGCCAGCGCACCAAGACCAACGCCCGGACCCGCAAGGGTCCCCGTCGTACCGTGGCCGGCCGAGGTAGGCGCAGCGGCGGCAAGTAGTAAACGATCAAGGCTGAGTGAGATTTACTTATGGCTAGACCCAGGACCAGGCGACGCGAGCGCCGTTCAGTCCCTCAAGGAAGGGCCTATATCTATTCCACCTTCAATAACACGCTGGTTAGCCTGACGGATCCCCAGGGTAACGTCATCGCCACCGCCAGCGCCGGGACAGTGGGATTCAAGGGCTCTCGAAAAGGCACTGCCTTCGCCGCACAGCGTGCCGCGGAACAGGCTGCCCGCAAGGGTATGGATCAAGGCCTTCGCCAGATAGACGTGCTCATCAAAGGCCCAGGCGCAGGACGAGAGGCCGCGATCCGGTCTCTTCAGGGCGCCGGGCTCTTTGTTACCAGTATCAGGGACGTGACGCCCATCCCTCACAACGGATGCCGCCCGCCAAAACGAAGGAGAGTGTAACTCCAATCCCATGGGAAGATATACAGGACCATCCTGCCGCCTTTGCCGGCGATCTGGTGAAAAACTATTCCTGAAGGGTGACAAATGTTTCACGCCCCGATGTGCGTTTGAGAAGCGGCGCAATCCGCCCGGTGACATATCACGCCGTCGACGACGGCCTACGGACTACGCCGTCCACCTGCGTGAAAAGCAGAAGGCGAAGTACATCTATGGCGTCATGGAAGGGCAGTTCCGGCGCTACATGACCGACGCGTTCAACACTCCGGGAGTAACGGGCATGAACCTGCTCCGCGCTTTGGAACGGCGTCTGGACAATGTGGTGTTTCAACTGGGCTTCGCGGACTCCAGGAAACAGGCTAGGCAGAGCGTTCTCCACGGCCATTTCCGAGTCGATGGCGTGAAGACCGATGTGCCTTCCTACCAGGTGAAACCCGGTCATGTCATCTCTTGGAAGCCGTCCGTAAAGACCACCGATTTTTATGCGGGACGTATCGAAGGCGTTCCCAAACGTCCGGTTCCCGCCTGGCTGACATTGGACTCGGGCGACATGGTAGGAACAGTCGTATCTTTGCCTGCGGATCAAGACCTTCAGGCGATCGTAGATTCAAGGTTAATCGTAGAATTTTACTCGAGGTAGTCGTCCATGCTGGACACCCTGATCTTAACTCCGGGTACGCCGGAGATTGGTGCGGAAACGCTAAAACCCGAAATTCGGGTTATCGAATCAGAAGAAACTTACGGGAAGGTGGCCGTTGAGCCGCTTCCCCGCGGTTTCGGGCTCACAATTGGCAACCCTCTCCGGAGGATATTGCTCAGTTCCACCAACGGCAGCGCAATCACGTGGGTGAAGATAGACGAAATAGTCCACGAGTACGCCGCTGTGCCTGGCGTGAAAGAAGAGGTCATGGAACTTCTTCTCAATGTCAAACGAATCCGGATTCGCTCCCAATCGGAGCGGGCCGGGAAGATGCGCTTGGATGTCACGGGCGAAGGACGAGTTTGCGCAGGAGATATTGCAACGTCAAGTGACTTCGAGATTGTAAATCCTGAACTCCATCTGGCAACGCTGGACTCCGACAGCTCCCATCTCTCCATCGAATTCAACGTCGAGCAGGGAGTGGGTTATCAGCCTGCAACCCAGGCCGATGGCACCTCCAATCCGCCTGTGGGCGTTTTGCCGGTAGATGCGGTGTTCAGCCCGGTGCGAAAGGTCAACTACAACGTTGAGCGGACTAGGGTCGGCCAAATCACGGACTACGAACGTCTGATTATGGAAGTCTGGACCGACGGGACCATCCGTGCCGTAGAGGCGATTCAGCTGGCTGCGGAGAACCTAGTCAACCATTTTTTCCTGTTCAGCAACCTCAATAGGGTGGCTGAGGAAGGCTTAGAGCGAGTACCCCTGGTCGTCTCTCCGGAAATCTACCAGACGCCCATCGAAAAACTGGAATTGTCGCCACGCACTCTGAACTGCCTGAAACGGTCTCACATCTCCAAGGTTGGAGAAGTGTTGGAGATGTCTGACGACGAGCTGCTCAAGATACGCAACTTCGGCGAGAAATCGCTGGTTGAATTGAAAGAGAAACTAGCCGAGCACGGTGTCACAGACCTAGGTGATTTTGCCGCAGGTTCGGTGCCCGACATCTCGCCCGAGGACCTTGGCGAACTCATGGGTGACGAACAAGAGGAATTCGACTCGCCCGCAGACGCTCCTGGGATGTTCATCGAAGAGACTGAGGAAGATGCGGCCGATGGCGATGATAACGACTACGAATCAGACGAGGACGAAGAGTAACCATGGCTTCCCATCGAGTAGCTGGCAGAAAGCTTGGCCGGTACCGGGACCAACGCGTGGCATTGCTGCGCGGTCTGGTCGCAGAACTTATAACCCACGAACGTATCACCACCACGCTGGCCAAGGCCAAAGAGACCCGGGTCATGGCGGAAAAATTGATTACCCACGGTAAGAAGGGTAGTCTGCATCACCGCCGCCTTGCCTTGGCCCAGGTGCCCAACTCCCGCGTGGTTGCAAAAGTGTTCGACGATGTTGCCGGACGATACGCAGAGCGTCAAGGCGGCTACACCCGCGTATTGAAACTTGGACCCCGTAACGGAGACGCAGCCGAGATGGCCATCATCGAGCTGGTTTAGCAAAGAGGGCAATCAAGGTTAATATTTGAACCAGAGGTAGTTTTTAGATAGAAGAACGTATAGCTCCAAACTCAGAAGGCGAGTCAGAAACCGGAACCGGCGGGCAAATTTGGCGGGCCGCCCTTCTGATTGAATACCAAGGGACGAGCTACGCCGGATTCCAACTTCAAGCAGATCATCCGACGATCCAAGGGGAGTTGGAAAAAGCGATAGCCCTGTTCACTGGCCAACAAACCAGGATCAGGGGTGCCAGCCGCACCGATTCCGGGACCCACGCCAAGGGCCAAGTGGTCGATTTTCTGACCTCTACTAAGCATTCACTGGAACGATTCGTCCCGGCGCTGAACCATCATCTCCCTGAGGACATCAACGTTCTTGAGGCCTACCGGGTTGACGATGATTTTAACTCCCGAAGATGCGCTCTGAGCCGGACCTACCAATACAGCATATTAAACCGGTCTGCACCATCGCCCTTACGGCGCCACTCCCATCTTTGGATTAGGGAAAACCTGGATACTGAGAAGATGGCGGAGGCAGCCCAACTTCTGGTGGGGGTCCATGACTTCCGGGCACTGGCCGTAGGGCATCCGGAAGACCGAAGCGCGGTACGAGAGGTGTTGCGGTGGGAAGTGAATCGAGACCGAGAAAACATAGTGATTGAATGCGAAGCCAACGGCTTCATGAAGCAAGAAATAAGGAAAGCAAACGGAATACTGACAGAGATAGGCAGAGGGAAATGCCCAGTGAGTACGGTTGCGCACGCCTTGGCGGGTGAAGTGATCGGAGCCCAGTTGCTCCCGGCCCACGGGCTATGCCTAATTAGTGTAAAATATCCGAGTTCCATCAGAATTGGGACTTGAGAGCACAGGACCGGAATTACAAAACATGAAACGGACCAGTACATACTTCCCGAAACCCGGCGAGACCGGCGAACGATGGCGGGTGATTGATGCCCAAGGTCAAACCCTTGGACGCCTGGCGAGGAACATTGCCATAGCCTTACAAGGCAAAGACAAGACCACTTTTACACCCCATGTTGCGACCGGCGACTTTGTTGTCGTAACCAACGCGTCTGATATGCGGGTCACCGGAAACAAGCTGGACCAGAAGATGTACTATCGCCATAGCGGGTACGTCGGGAACTTAAAAACGTTCAGACTAAGAGAGATGATGGAATCAAGGCCGGACCGGGTGCTGGAGCTGGCGGTGAAGGGCATGCTGCCCAAGAACCACCAGGGCCGGCAAGCGCTGCGCCGCCTCAAAGTGTACAGCGGCCCAAACCATCCCCATGAAGCCCAGGTGACCGGCCACCCGGCAATACAAGCGGCAGAAGACGGAGGATAGACTTACCTTGGTACAAGCTGAAACCAACCAGATCTATTACTACGGAACGGGTAAGCGCAAGACCTCAATCGCCCGAGTGCGCCTGTACCTGGACGACGGCGGCCCCATCTTGGTCAACGGCAAGCCCATGGATGAGTTCTTCAACTGGGCCCCGTGGCAGAAGACGATCAACGAAGCCTTCCGCATCAGCGATACCGTAAACAAATTCCGCGTGGTTGTTAAAGTCGCCGGTGGCGGCGTTAACTCCCAGGCAGAAGCCATCCGCCACGGCATCGCCAGGGCGTTGGTAGTCTTCGACGCCAGTCTAAAGCCAGGACTACGCCGGGCCGGGTTGATCACCCGGGACGCCCGCATTAAGGAAAGCAAGAAATACGGTCTCAAACGTGCCCGCAGGGCGCCGCAGTACACCAAGCGGTAAAGACCGGCTCAATCTAAGAAACCAAAAGGCCTCGGATTATCCCGGGGCCTTTTCAATAGGGCGCTTTCCCTCTGTCATTCCGAGGCGTCAACCGAGGACTCTCACTATAGCCGTGAATCGTGTTGAAGCTGTGTAGCTAAACTCTCAGGTAAGCGACAGCCCCATCCAGCAGCTTGGTAACTAGCTCTGGATTGGCGGCTTCGGCGTAGATGCGGAGCAGCGGCTCGGTCCCAGAGAACCGAACCGCCAGCCAGCCGTCTTCTACGTGGAATCTTTTTCCGTCGATGGTGTCTGAATCCAAGACCGGAATGCCTGCGACCTCTGTGAGTCCGGGGCTGTTTACCATTCCCAGGATACGGTTCCGATCTGACGCCTGAAAAGCTATATCCCGGCGATGATATGAGTGGAGGCCAACTTTATCAATCAGCCGTTGCAGCAATCGGGTGGGCCTATCTCCGGTTGTGGCCATGTACTCCAGGAAATAGAGCCCGCTTAGGATGCCGTCGCGCTCTGGGATGTGGCCCCGGAAGGCAAAACCACCACTCTCCTCTCCGGCGATCAAGGCATCAACCTCGGTCATTTTGGGACCGATGTTTTTGAATCCGACCGGCATCTCATGGACATCTACGCCGTAGGCCTCTCCTAGCTTGTTCAGGGCGATGGATGATGTCACGCCCTTGACGATAGCCCCGCGTTCATTTTTCTGCTCCAGCATGTATTGGGCTAGGATTGAGAAAGTGTCCAACGTAGTCATGAAACGGCCCTGCTCGTCGATAATTCCCACTCGGTCGGCGTCGCCGTCCAAGGCGATTCCCACCGATGCGCCCTCCTGGGCGATGAGAGACGTAATTTCGGTCAGATTATGAGCGATAGGTTCTGGCTGCTCCATACCTGGGAAAGCCGGGTTACGGGCCCCGTGCAGCTCTCTGACGGCGGTTTTGCCACCGGCTAGGAGTGTGGGCAGGTATCCGCCGCCGGCCCCGTACATCGAATCCACGACCACGTTGAGGCCAGCACCCTTGATGGCGTCCAGATCGACCAGAGAGGCTATACGCTCCCAATAGTGTGGTAACGGGTCAAGTCCGACGATAAGGCTGCTATTTCGGCCCTGAGCGACACTCTGGACGGACGAAGGCGCAATCTGGGCGATCGATTGCTCCAGACGATCAGTTATTTCTTGGGTGGCGCTGCCGGCGTAATCGGGTTTGAACTTGAATCCGTTCCATTGGCTGGGGTTGTGGCTGGCCGTGATGATTGCCGCGCCGCCGGCTTGATGATGCAGCACGTTATAGCTGAGGACAGGGGTTGGGGCGGGCTTGTTGGCGAAGAATACTTTGATTCCCTGAGCGGAGCAAACGGCGGCCACAGTTTCGGCGAACTCGGGGGACAGGAACCTGGTGTCATAGCCAACAACCAGGCCCTGGTCGGCTACGCCGGCCTCTTTCAGATGGTCGCAGAGACCGTGGGCGCAACGGGCGACGTTCTCGAAGGTAAAATCCTCAGCGATCAGCGCACGCCAACCGTCGGTCCCAAATCTGATGTCGGTGGTCAAAGGCCGGTCCCTCCGGTTCCTGGATGCTAACAGCATATCTCAAGCCGGTATGATTGTAATCGTTCAGACCGGTTCTTGATTAGGCTTGTATCCCCTACCTGTAACGCGGTCGATCTGTCTCTGTACGCGTTCGCTGGGCGTGATTGATGATTTCTAATACCGGTGTGATGGACATGTCTACGGCATCGGACTTGCGATTCAGATGTGTTAACTTAAGAACCTCGTCGCCAATCGATGAGTTTGCTTGGCCAGAACAAAAAGGTCTTCGCTCCACTCTGAGTGACAGATGCTAGGAAGGTCGCTACTTCGGTGGGAGAGACAGAAAAGGGGCTCCGGTTATCAACTGGAGCCCCTTTTCTAGTGTTCGGATTGAAGACTTAGGTCTAAAGACCGGCGTCCTTACGCAGGGCTTCGGCCTTGTCCGTCCGCTCCCAGGTCAGGTTCAGGCTTTCGCGGCCGAAGTGGCCGTAGGCAGCGGTGGCCTGGTAGATGGGCCGACGCAGGTCCAAGTCCCGGATGATTGCCGCGGGACGCAGGTCGAAGTGCTTGGCGACCAGGTCGTGGATGGTGTCGCTGTCAACTTTATTGGTGTCGAAAGTCTCCACCGCCACGGAGATGGGAGTGGCCACGCCGATGGCGTAGGACACCAGGATTTCGCAACGTTCGGCCAGACCGGAGGCCACGATGTTCTTGGCAACGTAGCGGGCCGCATAGGCCGCTGAGCGGTCTACCTTGGTCGGGTCCTTGCCTGAGAACGCTCCGCCGCCATGACGGGCGATTCCGCCGTAGGTGTCGACTAGGATCTTCCGGCCGGTCAGTCCGCTGTCGCCGGCGGGGCCGCCGATGACGAACCGCCCGCTGGGGTTCACGAAAATTTTGGTGTCGTCGTCCAGCAAGTCGGCGGGCACAATCTTTTTGATCACGTGTTCGGTGATGTCTTTCTCAATCTGTTCATTGGTGGCGTCCGGGTCATGCTGGGTGCTGATAACAACGGTATCGACCCGGGCGGCGACGCCGTGGCGGTACTCAACGGTGACTTGGGACTTGCCGTCTGGCCGGAGGTAAGGAATCGTGCCCTCTTTCCGCACCAAGGCCAATTGCTCAACCAGTTTCTGAGAAATGCTAACGGTCAGAGGCATCAGTTCCGGCGTCTCGTTACAGGCGAATCCGACCATCATTCCCTGGTCGCCGGCGCCGGTGGCCAACATGGCCTCCTCAGCCGCGCCTCCGCGCTGTTCCAGAGCGGTGGTGACGCCTTTGCTGATGTCTCCGGACTGCTCCTGGATGGAGACGATGACGCCGCAGCTCTTGGCATCGATTCCATAATCGGCGCTGGTGTAGCCAGCTTTGGCCAGGGTGTCGCGGACGATCTTTGGCACGTCAATGGAGGAAGATGTGGTGATCTCGCCCATGACTACGACCAGTCCGTTGGTCACGGCGGTCTCACAGGCCACGCGGCCCATGGGGTCGTCCCTAAGAACTGCGTCCAGGACTCCGTCGGAGATTTGGTCACAGAGCTTATCGGGGTGACCTTCGGTCACCGACTCCGAGGTCAGCAGGTATTTCGGGGATTCGTGGAAAAGCATTGGCATGTTTATATCTCCTGTCGTCGATTGGGGCTTGGTGTTGCCCTCGCGTCGAATAGTTCAAATACGTTTTATGTTGGGTTAGGTCCCTTCTTGCCAACTGTCCTGGTACTTCTGTTGGGCAGGGGATAACGTGTCTATGTCGATGCCCATGGACTGGAGCTTGAGCCGGCCAATCTCCGCGTCCATCACGGGTGGCACAACGTGCACGCCAACTTCAAGTTTGCCCTTGTTCTGGTAGAGATATTCGGCGGACAAAGCCTGGTTCGCGAAGCTCATGTCCATCACTGCCGAGGGATGGCCTTCGGCGGCGGAAAGGTTGACCAACCGGCCGTCGGCCAGGAGATATATCAGCCGGCCGTCTTTCATCGTGTACTCTTCGACGAAGGGTCGCAGTTCCCGGTGGGAAGTGGACATCTCATTTAGAGCGTCGATGTCGATCTCGTCGTTGAAGTGGCCGCTGTTGGATAGGATCGCCCCGCTGGCCATGACTTCGATGTGCTCCCTTCCGACCGCGTGCAGGCCGCCAGTGACGGTGATGAACACCTCGCCTTGCTTGGAGGCCTCAATCATGGGCATGACCTGGAATCCGTCCATCACTGCTTCGAGAGCCCGGACCGGATTGGTTTCGCAGACGATTACGTTGGCGCCCATTCCCTTGGCCCGGGAGGCGACGCCCCGGCCGCACCAGCCGTAGCCGGACACTACAGTGCGCCGCCCGGCCCACAGGATGTTGGTGGCCCTGGTGATGCCGTCCAGAGTGCTTTGGCCGGTGCCGTAACGGTTGTCGAAGAAATGCTTGGTTTCGGCGTCATTGACGGCGATTACCGGGTACTTCAATTGTCCATCAGCGGACATCGCCGTTAGGCGGATGACGCCGGTGGTGGTCTCCTCGGTCCCGCCGATGATGTCGGTCAGCAGGTCTGGGTGTTTCGTGTGCAGTAGCGTCAGGAGGTCGGCGCCGTCGTCCATGGTCATCTGGGGCTTGGTTGCCAGAGCCGCTTCCAGGTGCTCATAGTAGGTCGTGTCGTTCTCGCCCTTGATGGCATATGTCGGGATACCGTACTCCTGGACCAGTGCCGCGGCGACATCGTCCTGGGTGCTGAGGGGGTTGCTGGCGCAGAGGACTACCTCGGCGCCGCTGTCACGCAGTGCGATGGCCAGGTTGGCCGTTTCGCTGGTCACGTGCAGACACGCGGAAAGGCGCACGCCAGCCAGGGGCTTTTCCTTTATGAAACGCTCTTGGATGATTTTCATCACGGGCATTTCTCTTCCGGCCCATTCGATCTTGTTGACTCCGTCTTTCGCCAGGGACAAGTCTTTCACGTCCCCTTCGGTCTTTTGTGATGCCAAGTAGTTCTCCTTGCGTCAGGCCCCGGTTTTTTGGTTCTTCGGACCTGCACTTAATTGACTAGATTATTTCGCTTGCAATTTCTGGTTAGGCGTCATCTCCGTAGGACGTTGGGTGTCCTCCCGCGATCCATGCGGGGGTCCCGTCCTCGATGTTATACAGGTTTTCTGCTTCATAACCCATCGCCGCGGCCATCTCGCACGCCAACCCGCTTCGGACACCGGCGGCGCAGATAAATAGAACTTTCTTGTCGGTGGGGATTCGGTCCATGTTGTCAGTCAGATCGTCCACTGGGATGTGAATCGCACCCGCAACGTGCCCGGTGACCCATTCGTCATCCCGCCGAACGTCAATCACGATTGTCCCGTTGGGATCTGCAGCCAACATGGATTGGCCTTCTGCGGAATCAACGCGGAAATATGGCTCGCCTGGGTCTTGTCTAGGCATATGTATCCTCCTGGACTCGCTGGTCCCTAGCTTAAATATCTACCCGTTACCGGGGCAAGTTTCTGTTTTAGGTCGTCCGAAATCTGCTCTTTTGGGGTGATTATCGCGTCTCGAAGAGCTGATTCACAGGGGCAATCGCGTTTGCCGCCCAGAGAGGGAATAACCTCGTTCAATAACGCCTTGGAAGTGGCCACGTTTTTCTGCAGATTGGCGATGACCATTTCAACCGTGACCGATTCAGCCCCCTGGTGCCAACAATCATAGTCGGTGATCCAGGCCATAGTGGCGTAACAAATCTCAGCTTCTCTGGCCAATTTTGCTTCTGGTAGCGCGGTCATGCCGATTATGTCAGCTCCCCAGGAACGGTACATAAAAGACTCAGCTCTGGTGGAGAAGGCAGGGCCTTCCATGACCACCATGGTCGCGCCGGAATGGACAGTGATCTCCAGATGTCGTGCCGCCGCGTGGATCACCTGGCTGGTGTGGTGGCAGAAGGGGTCCGCCATCGCCACGTGCACCACCACGTCTGTGTCGAAGAATGTGTTTTCCCGCAACCTGGTGCGGTCGATCAACTGGCTGGGAATCACCAGGTCTAGGGGGGCGAATTCTTCCTTTAGACTGCCAACGGCGCTCACGGAGATGATCCGCTCTACGCCCAATGACTTCAACGCGTATATATTAGCCCTGGTCGGGATATGGGACGGGTTGAAACGGTGGCCCCGGCCGTGACGCGGCAGGAATGCGACCGTAACTCCATCCAAGTCTCCCACGATGATCGAATCGCTGGGCTTCCCAAATGGCGTGTCAACATCCACGGGTTCGGCGCCGGTTATCCCTTCCATCTCATAGAGACCACTACCGCCGATGACCGCTATTGTTGCTTTTTGTTTCGTGCTCATTCTTTGTCTAACTGACCGACTTTACTGCCATGTCCAGACTTTCGATGAAAGGGGGGCGAGCGACTCCGGACTCAGTGATGATGGCGTTCACATATTTGGCGGGCGTCACATCGAATCCAGGGTTCAGGGCTGCGACTCCCTCCGGAGCGATTTGGATGCCGTGGAACTCGGTCACCTCGTTGGAAGAGCGTTCCTCGATCTCTATCTCGTCACCGTTGGTCAGGTTCATGTCTACGGTGCTGATGGGCGCGGCGACATAGAATGGGATACCGTTCTCCTTGGCCAACACCGCCAGAGTGTAGGTGCCGATCTTGTTGGCGGTATCGCCATTGGCGGCGATGCGGTCGGCCCCGGTAATCACGCAGCCGATCTCACCTCGGCGCATCAGCATTCCGGCTGCCGAATCCACAACGAGCGTTGAAGGAATGCCAAGTTTCTTGAATTCCCAGGCGGTCAACCTGGCTCCCTGTAAGAAGGGCCTGGTCTCAGTGTTAAACACCTTGAAACGCCGGCCGTCTTCCCAACTGGCCCTGATCACGCCCACGGCGGTGCCATAGGCCGCGGTGGCCAGCGCGCCTGCATTGCAGTGGGTCAATACCGAGCCGCCATCGGGTATCAGGTCTTTGCCGTTACTGCCCATACGGCGGTTGATCGCTTCGTCTTCTTGTTCGATCGATGTGGCCTCGGCCAAAAGCCGTTCTTTGATGCTGTTTGTGTCGGCCTCGGACCTGGCGAATCTCATCATCCGGTCAACGGCCCACATCAGGTTCACAGCGGTTGGTCGAGCGGCTTTGATGGCGACACCGGCTTCTTCCAGTCGTTGTAAGAAAGTGTCTCTGTCCAGGATATCGAGTTCTTTGGCGGCCATGGCAACGGCATAGGCGGCGGTTACACCAATGGCCGGCGCTCCGCGTACCTGCATCGTCTTGATGGCGTTCACGGCTTCTAGGTACCAGTGCGCCTCCACGATCACTTCTTCGGATGGCAGGCGGGTCTGGTCAAGCAGCTTGAGTGTGCCGTTGTTCCACTCGATGGGTCGAATCTCGCTCACCGGGTATGCTCCCAGGGGATTTAGCCGGGGTTCCTAGACAGGTCTCAACAAATTTAAAAGCATCTCACCAAATCAAAACACCTGGCCTCAAACATTAAAAAAGCCTCTCTAAAGAGAAGCTCACAGGTATACTGAGCCCCCCTTATCTTTCGCCTGCCGTTGATTGACCAACGCCAGACGCCGGAGTTAGCACCGTATCCTCGCCCGTCTCAACGGACTAAGACCGGTTGCTAGGCTTCATCGGGCCGTCCCCTCTGCCGTTCTGGATAAGGGTTTTGAGTTGCCTATCGAATTTTAAGCGTGCCTTTTGAATCGTCTAAATGTTACTAAGGGGCTGTCACGGTGTCAAGAAGAGTCGCTCTGGAAGGCCCGGCATTACTTAGGCGTAACCCACGCTCAACATCAGTTGACATCGGCTTCAAATCGCCAACATAATACGCGCTAACCTAATCAACTCGCTCTCTTACGTACTAGATGACCGCACCTAAATTACCGCTGCCAGGGAATGACCTCGGTCTATTCACCGACCTGTATGAATTGACCATGTCCCAAGCGTTCTTGCGTCAGGGAATGTCGGCGACCGCCACTTTCAGCCTGTTCACCCGGACCTACCCGCCCAACCGCGCATATTTCGTCTCCGCGGGGCTGGACGACGTACTAGACTACCTCTCCAACCTGAACTTCAGTGAACGCGCCATTGACTACCTGCGGGCTACAGGCATCTTCTCCGATGACTTCCTGGAGTATCTGAGCGGAGTCCGCTTCACCGGCAGCGTCCGGGCCATTCCCGAAGGACGTGTGTATTTCACTGACGAACCTGCGGTGGAGATCACAGCTCCATTGATAGAGGCCCAACTAGCGGAAACGTTCATCATAAACCAGGTCAATCTCCAGAGCATGCTTGCCACCAAGGCCGCACGGTGTGTTTGGGCCGCTAAAGGACGAGGAATCGCAGACTTCGCCTCGCGGCGCACTCAGGGCACCGACGCCGCGCTGAAGATGGCCCGCGCCAGCTACATCGCAGGGTTCAGTTCCACCAGCAACGTGCTGGCCGCCAGTCTCTACGGTATGCCTCCGGCAGGCACCATGGCGCACTCCTTCATATCCAGTTTTCCCTCGGAGTTGGCGGCATTCCGGGCCTACGCTGCCTCGTTCCCGGACCGGACCATCCTGCTTCTGGATACCTACGACACTATCTCCGGCACGTGGAACGCAGTGCAGGTGGCCAAAGAGATGGAGGCCGGCGGCACACGCCTGATGGCCGTGCGTCTGGACTCCGGAGATTTCGACGCCCTAAGCCGCAAGGTGCGCAAGATATTGAACGAATCGGGTTTTGACGATGTCAAGATACTGGCCAGCGGAGGGCTGGACGAATACGAACTCGAGACCCTAGTCAACGACGGAGCGCCCATCGACCTGTTCGGCGTTGGCACCAAAGCCGGAGTGTCGGCCGACGCCCCCTGGTCGGACATGGCCTACAAACTGGTCTGCTTCGACGACCGGCCGGTTATGAAGCTCAGTCCCGATAAGGTTTCCCTGCCGGGGGCCAAGCAGGTCTTTAGGACCAAAGACGCCGCCGGCATGTTCGCCAAGGACATCATCGCCTTACACGACGAAGAACTTCCCGGCGGGCTGCCGCTACTGGAAGAAGTCATGAGGAACGGAAAGAGGACGGGGCAGCCAGTGACTTTGGAAGAGGTCAGAAAGAGGTTTCAAGAGGACTTTAGCTCACTGGACGGCAGGTTCAAAGTCCTTAACAATCCGCCTCGATTCCCCGTTTCCATAAGCGGAAAGCTGGAACGCCTAACCTCGGAGGTCCGGGAAGAAGCTCTAGGCGTCAACGTTTCAGACAGCGATTAGGCCCGAAATTCCAGCGGACCCGTCACCCAATCCAAAACAGAGGCGCACCTGATTTATGAAGATTGCCGTATGCATGAAATACGTGCCCATTATCGCGCGTATCCAATTCGATTACGAGTCCAAGACGATCATTCGCGAAGGAGTTCCATCAGAGGTCAATCCTTTTGATCTGTTGGGGCTGGTCCGGGCTGTTGAACTGAAGAATTCTTCGGATGACGAGGTTGTTGTCATCTCCATGGGCCCGCCGGGGGCTGCAGAAGGGTTGACCAATTGTGTGGCCCTGGGCGCCGACCGCTCGGTGTTGATATCAGACCGGGCCCTTGCCGGGTCCGACACTCTGGCCACGTCGCGCACCTTGGCCTTGGCGCTACAGCGTGAGAATCCCGACCTGATCATCTGCGGCCGCAACAGCGCCGACGGTGACACGGGGCAAGTAGGACCTGAGACCGCCGAGTTGATGGGTCTGCCCCATATCAGTCATGTCCGGAAGCTTGATCTAAGCGTTGACGGAAAGTCGGTTATTGCAGAACGCATCACCGATGACGGCCTGCAGATTATACAGTGCGATTTACCAGTGCTGGTCTGCGTAACCGAGGGCGTGGCCCCCGAGCTTTACCCAGACAGGGACCAGATGGAACGGGCCGAGGGCATCTCCTGCGAGGAAGTGTCTGCAGCCGACCTATCAACCGACCTTAGCCAGTTTGGGTCCGAAGGCTCGCCCACGTGGGTGGACGAAATACGTTTGGTGGAGCCCAAGCGCCTGGGGATACTGCTGGAGGAATCCACGCCGGAAGACGCTGCGAAACAGGCTGCCGACGCGTTGTGGCAACGCTTGGCCGAGCTCGCTGATGAAGCCGGCGATGCTGCCGAGCCGATCACGTTGCCTCGTTACCCAGACAGCAAAGACCAAAGCATCTGGGTGGTGGCAGAGAACACGCACCAGGGGTTGGCTGCCGTGACCCACGAGATGCTGGGCAAAGCCCGGGAACTCACCCAGTACACCAAGAGTGAGGTCGTGGCGGTGTTGATCGCGCCCCAAAACGAAGAAATCGTAACAGAGTTGGCTACACAAGCGGCTGACCGAGTGCTGGTGCTGGATAACTCTGAATTAGGTCCGGTTTGCGGCATGGCCGTTGGAAATTCCTTCGCCGAAGCCGTAAGCAAGGAGAGTCCTTACGCGATCCTGTTCGCTTCCACCGCCGACGGTCGAGATCTGGCGTCACGGCTTGCCGCCCGCATGAAGTTGGGCCTGACCGGGGATGCCAACGACCTCGAGATCGATGAGGAAGGACGGCTGTTGCAATTGAAGCCGGCCTTGGGTGGCAATGTTGTGGCGCCCATCCTATCCAAGACGTTGCCCAACCTAGTTACCTTGCGGCCAGGCCTGCTCACACCCGCCGCGCCCGATCCCGGAGCGGCCGCCATCGTGGAACAGATACCGGCGCTACCGTACAACGGACCCGATGTCCGTTTATTGAAAGAGGATATTCAGGAAGACCAAGTCGGATTGATACTGGCCAATGCCCCGGTTGTGGTGGGGGTAGGTATGGGGGTTGGGGGACTAGACGGCCTTGCCAAGGTGCAAGAGATGGCCCGGTCTGTCGGAGCGACCCTAGCTACTACGAGAGACGTTATTCATGAGGGGTGGTTGCCGCAGCAGGTCCAGGTTGGCGTCAGCGGCCGCGCCATCGCCCCCACCGTTTATATATCGGTGGGCATTCGCGGCGCCTTCAACCACACGGTTGGACTGCAGAGGGCCGGGGTCATCATCTCCATCAACACCAACCGGCGGGCGGTGATGTTCCGCTCGTCCGACTTTGGCATCGTCGGCGATTGGGAGGAGTTCTTGCCTCCGCTGATGGAAGAACTACGGCCTATACTGCTGGAGTTGAGCCCAGCCGCCAAGTAGGCCGCAACGCCTCGCATTACTTGACACTGATTCCGTGGCACAGGAAAATGGCAGGGCGTGAACATGAGGGGCTTTCGTCTAGCTACAGAGTCCAGTTTTCACCGAGGATTGGAGAGTCACAGAATGGATTTTGGATATACCGGGGAACAAGAAGACCTTCGTCAGCAAGTCCAGAAGTTTATCGGCGACAATGTCAGCCAGGATCTCCTTGACGAGATGGAAGGCGGCGAAGAAGGGGGCCGAGGCCCTCAGTACCGCGAGTTGGTGAAGAAGGTCGCGGATAAAGGCTGGATCGGCATCAGTTGGCCTAAGGAGTACGGAGGCCAAAGTGGCAGCCGCATCGACCAGTACATCGTTGAAGAAGAATTCATGAGGGGGGGTATCGCCGTGGGCGGCGCGGGCAGCGGCGCTCCGGCCATTCTTGCCGCCGGCACCGAGGAACAGAAAGAGTATTTCATCCCCGGCATGATTCGCGGCGAGATTATCTTCGCGCTGGGATTCACCGAACCCCAGGCCGGGGCCGACTTGGCGGGACTGCAATGTAGGGCCGTGCGTGACGGTGACGATTTCGTGATTAACGGCCAGAAGATGTACACGTCCGCCGCCCACTACGCCTCCCACATCTACATGATGTGCCGCACCGACCCCGACGCTCCCCGGCACCGGGGCATCTCCATCTTCTTGATTCCCATGGACACACCGGGAATCACGGTAAGGCCGCTGTGGACTATCCAGAGCGACCCTCCGGCCCCGCCTGGCACCACTTACGGCATGGTCCGCACCAACGAGACCTTCTTTGAGAACGTCCGGATCCCAGCATCCTGCATGCTGGGCGAAGAGAATGGCGGTTGGTACGTAGGCGCCATGGGCCTGAACCTAGACCGGGTCGGCGCCAGCCGCTATCTGATATCGGTTCGCCGTGATGAGGACATCGTCAACTGGGTCAAAGAAAACGATTTTGGCGGCCACTCTCCGGCCGAGGATCCAGCGGTCCGAGATAAGTTGGCTGAGCTGTGGACCGAGGCCCAGGTCTGCCGACTGATGACCATGCGCAGCATGTCGCTGGTCAACCGGGACGGCAACTTCACCTACGAGGGCTCTGCCGAGAAGGTCTGGGCGCCGGAGCACGGCGTGAAGACCACTGAGGCCATTTCCCAGATCCTGGGCCCGTACGCCCAATTATTGAATGGGTCTGAAGAGGCTATCGAAGACGGTCTCTATGCCCACAACCTGATGGGTTCGTTCCAGTCGGGTATCAACCACGGCAGCGTGCAGATCATGCGCGACCAGATGGCCCGCCGCGGCTTAGGGATGCCCCGCGGCTAGCGCCAGCGCCAAAGGCGGGGTTATTACGCGTTACGTCATTTGCGTGACCACTTCGAAAAACAAGGATAACCATGGATATATTGCCCTCTGAAGAAGAACAAATGATTAAGAACGTGGCCCGGGAGTTGCTAGAAGCAGAGGTCTCCACGGCCATGGTTCGAGAGATGGAGCTGGACGATCTCGGCTACCCGCCTGCTCTCTGGAAACAGATGGCGGACCAGGGGTGGCTGGGAATGGCACTCCCCGAGCAATACGGCGGCCAGGGACTGCCCATTACCTACCTGGGCCTGATCCTGGTGGAAGCCGGACGGGTAATGGCGCCGGTCCCGCTACACAGCACTATGTCGGCAGCCCTGACCATCAACAGTGATGGCAGTGAATCACAGAAACAAGAAATCCTGCCTGCCGTAGCGGACGGTGGCATGGTGCTCACCTACGCTGTCCACGAGCGCGATGCCCGGCTGATTCCAGATGCCATGCAGCTTCAGGCCACCGTGGATGGCGATGGTTGGGTGCTGAACGGCACCAAGATGTTCGTTGACAACTTTGTCGTAGCCCAACGTTGCCTGGTGGCCGCCCGCACCTCTTCGGCCTCGGACTCCAACCAAGGGATTTCATTATTCTTGGTTGACCCCAACGGCACCGGCGTCACGCAAACCGCGTTGACCACCCTGGCCAAGGACAAGCAAAGCCGAGTTGACTTCAAGGACCACCGGATAGAGGCTTCAGCCCTGGTCGGAGAGGTTGATCAAGGTTGGCCCATCGTCGAGGCTATGCTAGACCGGGCGACTGCGCTGCTCTGCTGCCAGATGGTCGGCGCCGCCCGAAAAGACGCTGATATGGCCACCGAATACGCCAAGAACCGCGTGGCATTTGGCCGGCCCATCGGCTCCTTTCAATCGGTCCAACATATGCTGGCCGATATGTTGCTCCACGTGGACGGCGGTGAGATGTTGACCTTTGAGGCGCTGTGGAAGATGGATCATGGCCTGCCTGCCTCGGTTGAAGTGTCCCAGGCCAAAGCCTTTTGCAACGAGAAATGCGAATCTGTGGTGCGCACGTCCCAAGTGATCCATGGCGGCATCGGGTTCATGATGGAGTTCGACCTGCACCTATGGTTCCGCCGCGTCACTGCCTGGACGATGCGGTTGGGCACTACCTACGATCACCGGGCCAGGATTGCGGCGGCGCTCCTTGATGTCCCCGGCAAAGTCCGTTTGGGGATACCGCTGCCCACTGCCGTTTAGCCTCGATTATCTGATTTGAATGAACCAAGCCGCCTGATTCCAAGGCGGCTACAATTAGGGGGAGCTATCAATGGCTAAAGATGTAGTTTGCGGCAAAGAGATCGACGAAGAACAGGCCCGGGCCGAGGCGTCACAGACCTCGCATGGCGCCATGGAAGTTGACCCGACCCAAGGAACCCGCATCTTCCATGTCGGGCAATGGCTGTATTTCTGCGGCCTGGACTGCCGAGGCAAGTTCCTGGCCAGCCCTGAAACCTATCTCAACTAACGAGTTAATTCGGAACTTATTCGATTCTGTTATGGAGAAAACGATGTTAGATGCGATCAAACTGGACCCGAAGACGACTGCTTTCATCATTATCGATATGGTGAACGCCATCGCCAAGGGCGGTCCCGGCCCCGATTACACGCTACCGGATAACCGGAAGGACATCGTGGCCAGTTTCGTTAAGATGATTGCCCACTGCCGGAAGGTCGGTACGCCGCTAATATATATCACCACCCACCGCAGGGCGGACAACGCAGACGCCCCCAAGACTGTCTCGGACATCGGCGGCGGTGGTGGAAATCCGATGCTGCTCGGCACTTCCGCCGTCGACGTGATCGACGAGTTGGCCATGCAGCCAGCGGACTTCCTGTTGGTGAAGCCCCGGTTCAGTGCCTATTACGGCACCAACCTGGACCAAGTACTACGTCACTTGGGCACCGAGACCATATTGGTGGGCGGAATCTCTACCCAACGCAGCGTCGAAGGCACGGCCCGTGACGCCAAGAACCGGGATACCCAATGCGTGGGGGTTAGTGATTGTTGTACCGCCGGCGAGGTGGACGTTCACGAAATGACCGTCAACCACGTCCTACCACTGCTGGTCCGGGTCCGCACCACCGACGAGACCATCGCCGCCCTAAGCTGATAGATCGAGCCATCGTAGGCGCAGGTTTTTAATTCGCTGGCGTCTTCTCAACCAAATCAACAAAAATGCCCCCTCCGCAAGGAGGGGGCATTTTTGTTAACGCACCTGTAGACGGCCTAGTCGTCGTAGGGCCTGAGTTTTACTTCGTGTAGGGCCGGGATGACCTCTTTGCCCAGGAGTTCGATGGAGCGCATGGTGTCTGAATGCTTCATGGCCCCCTCGTTTCCGTAGATGTGCACGTATCCCGGGCTCAAACGCTCGATGATCTCGGTAAACTTCCGGGTCACGGTCTCGGGGCTTCCGACGATTATGTTGTTTACCGCTTGGAGTTCATCGTATGTCGTCGGGTTTCCGAACTCGGAGGCACCGGTTCCCAACGCAGGCCGCGTTCGCTTTACCTCAACTGCACGGCGAGACTGGTAGCCGGGAGGATCGTTGTGCTCTCTTGGGCCTTTCTGCCGGTGGTCGGCTGTCCACATGAACTCGCGGCCAATCTCGATGGCCTTCTCGTCAGTATCCGCCACCACGCAGCGGAGTAGGTAGCCGAAGTGCTCTGGGCCAGCCTTGTAACCAACCTCTTTGGCGGTGTCGATGTAGATCTGTTTCAGCCACTCGGTAGTGTCGACCAGAGCGCCAAGGTTCATGTACGGGTGGCCGTGTTCGGCTGCCCAGACCACACTTTCAGGGCTGCCAGTGCCGGGGAACCAGATGTCCGGCCGGGGATTTTGCATGGGCTTGACCCATGGGTTTACCACCCGGTACTTGAAATACTGGCCTTCGTGGCGGAATGGGCCGTCGTCGGTCCAGCACTTGATGATCAGGTCGTGGGCCTCTTGGAACCGGGCGAAGTTCTCGGTCGGGTCTTGCCCGGACAGTAGCGTCTCGACGGCGGTACCACGCACGAAACCGGAGATTATCCGGCCTCCCGAATAGCAGTCCAGCATGGCAATCTCTTCGGCCATGCGGATGGGGTCTCCCACCGAGATGACGTTGCCCAAGATAGCGATCTTGACGTTTTTGGTTAGTTTTGAGATAACGGCGGCATCGAGGTTGACTGCTGGCTTCATGCACCAATATGAGGCGTGGTGCTCGTTGGTCATGATGCCGTCAAAGCCCACTTCGTCGGCCAGTTGATACTGCTCGTGGTATTGGTTGTAGAGGATCGACGCCTTCGCAGGGTCGAAGTAGGTATTGGGAAAGCCGAGGCGGCCAGAGTCGTATTTCTCTAGGTCTTCTTCACCGACATGCCCGTAAGGCTGCTCGGAGAACCAGTAGATCTCGGCGTGTTCAGTGGGGCGCTTTAGCTGGTCAACCATTCGTCTCTCCTCATGCTCCCGGTAGACGATACACCGGGGCGTCGCGGCTGCTGGATACCGGGGTTCGTTGGGGTAATCTTTAGATTTGGGTTAAGGGGCTATCACGGGATTCAATGCGGATGCAGCTCCCCCAGCCCGCATCGATTACGGGGATTATAGTCATTGAGAATTCTAGTGGCAACCTTTTATCAACACAATTTTGCAGACGACGTGGAGCAGGGTTAATATTGAGGCCATACTCGATAGCAGCTAGATATGAATTAGGGGGATATAAAATGGCTCTGACACTAGGCGAAGCGAACAAAATGGTCCAAGCGGCGATAGCCGAGGCCGAGCGCATGGGAATCAAGCTAAGTGTATCCGTCTGCGACTCTGGCGGGCACCTATTGGCTTTCAATCGAATGGAGGGCGCCATTTTCATCAGCGCGGTAGCGGCTCAGGGCAAGGCTTTTGGGGCGGTGGGTTTTGGCCGAGACAGCGGCGCAATACCAGCCGATTCTCCTGTGATCCAGGCTATCATGGCCACTCAGGGTGGGCGTGTTATTCCAGCGCAAGGCGCTTTACTGGTGGTCAAAGACGGTGAAACGGTAGGAGCGATCGGGGGCAGTGGTGGGACTGCTCAACAGGATGAAGACTGCGCCCGGGTAGGGCTGGCAGCGCTCTTTAATTAGTCGGGGGTCTAAATCGGGGCGAGGTGACCGTCATTTCGGGATTAGATTTCGCTCGTTGGGCTAGCGGCGGGCCCGTTTGAGGTTTTGCTTCAGCCCGTTTCGTACCCGCGCTTCAGAATTGATGCGCTTCACGAATGCTTCTGTGGTCTCCGCTGGCTTGTCTTTCTTGACCCTAGGCTTGGACCGGACCATAACTGCCTGCTCCCTCTGTCCCACGAACAGAAATGTTATTTTCAATCAAAGGCCGTCTTCAAGACGACTCTACCCAACTATACACCAAAGCCGACTTTCAAGCTCCACTTCCGAATCTGTCGAATAAAAGAAAGGAGTCCTGTTAAGGACTCCCTTCTTTATATTTCGCGACTGTAGTGCCTTTGTGGCAGTAGCTAGTTGGGGGTGACTGCGATGGAGCGGATCTCTCCGAACTCCTTCTTCAACTTGGTCCATTTGTCGCCGCCATCCGTGCTCACATAGACGTAGCCGAAGAGCGTGGCCGCGACCACAACGTTGGGAATCTCAGGGTTGTTCCCGAGCCAGTACACCACCGAGTTGGGCTCTACAGGCAGTTCTACTGGCGCCCAAGTCTTTCCCGCGTCTTTGGTCATTTGCACGCAGCCGACCACACCGGGAATGAAGTCGCCGTTGCCAACAAACATCACATCGGGATTGTCGGGCTTTACGATCATACCCCGGCAGTAAGAACGCACGTCTTCGGGATTGAACTTGGGAAAGTAATGGTAGTCCCAGCTCTCGCCCTCGTCCTTGCTGGTTGCGAAACCGAACGGGCTTGTGCAATACACTGCCGAGTCTGTGACGGCCATTCCGTGGATGTCGCCGTGGAACGGGTCGGGTCCCAGTTCGGGCAGGTGCACCCAACTGTCGCCGCCATCGAGACTCTTGTAAACGCCATCAACCTCGATTCCGGCCCAGATGGTGTTGCTGTCCCTGGGGTCAACCACCATGTTGGTCGTGCGAGGGGTGCCGATGGGACATTCCATGTTTACGCCCATATCTAGTTTGTCCCAAGTTTTGCCGTCGTCACGGGACCGGAAGCCCTCGGGCCGGGTGCCGGCAAAGAGGGTGTCGGTGTGGGTCGGGTCGACGGCCACCGACCAGACCTGCAAATCGCCGATCGGTGAATCCACGGTCTCCCAATTGACGCCATTGTCATCGCTGCGGAACAGGCCAAGGCCGTCGGAACCAGCCAATATCCGGTGTGGGTCGTTTGGATAGGTGCGTATGGCCCGGATGCTGCCTTCGGAAGGGATCGGGTTGCGAATCTTTGTCCAAGTCTCGCCACTGTCGCCGCTTACGTTCATTCCTTGACCGATCGTGCCGACCAAGATTGTGAAATTGTTTGCCATGTTGCTTCCTCCTAACTTACCAGTAGATTGGCGCTGTGGGCCCCAGGATTGGGTGCAATGGGAATTATTGCACGTATGATAGCTCCGACGAGCCAGAATTGCTAGTATTCACCCGTAGTGCTTACGGGAATTACGCCACGAAAAATAGAACCACCTTACTAAGCCGGCCGTTTTAAACCCGTCCGATTTTACAGCCGCCTCAATATCGCGATTGAGGCCGTTGACACTACATCGCTTGCCCGGTCAAAATGGGTATTATCAATAGAAGCAATAGAAGTTTTGCGTGGAGGGGATAATATGGCCCAGACACAGGTAGCAAATTATACGATGGAAGCCTTCGTTGAAGACGTCAATAATATCTTTAAGAACGAAGCAGACCCCCATGAACAAGCCAAAAAAGTTTCCGCCCACCTGAAGGACCTGTTGGCCGTTCCGGGCTGGTTGGAAGAAAAACTAGAACTCGAAGAAGAAGGGGGATTCGGCCGTTTCTCTCTTCATTTGGACGAAGAGTCTGGTCACCCCGGCAACGGTTGGTGGCTCATGGCATCGGTCCAGAAACCCGGCCAAGACAACCTGCCCCATGACCACGGCAATACCTGGGTCGTCTATGGCGTCTACAAGGGCGCCATCCGGCAGCGCAAATGGCGCTGGGCCTTCCCCGGAGAGGGCGTGGACACAGCCCAGATTAGGGAAACCGGTAAGTTCACCCAGCAACCTGGATCGGTGGCCTACTTCTTGCCCGGCGAGATTCATGACACCCTTAACGTCAAAGAAGAAGGACGTTCGTTAGTGGTTCGCCTAGAGTCTCAGAAGTTGGATCGCGTAACCCGCTTCCAGTACGACCCTGAGGCCGGGACGATGAAGGTTATGGACCGGTAATACCAGCCCCGTAGCTAACTGTACAAAGAGTCCTCCGGCCATCGGTCGGGGGCTCTTTTTTACGGTGATTCCACCGAGCATGGCTTTGATTCTGTCGAATCTCTTTTTACCGATGGTCCGGGCAGAACTCTCAGCGAAGTTGGCCTGTGCAACTGCACCTGCTTCAATTTGTTCCCTTAATTCGATGGCGGGCCCGGCGTAGCCAGACAGCCACTCCCGTTACATCTCATGAATCTCTTTAAGGTTTGCTACCGCCGCCAGGTTGCCGGTTAATCGATATAACCTCTCAATCTGTTGAATTGAATGGTTCCTGATTCGGGCCGTGATCGTCGTTTGCTGCGATAGCCGTTATAGATCCACAGAAAAGATTTGGGGCCTCTAAACTGGGCACGCCAAGACTCGGCACATCAGGGATCTACAGGATGTTGGTATCGATTCCGAACCAACCCGTAGTAAGAGTGGCTGGCACGCCCCCGGTATGTCAGGGAACCGGCCGGTGACTTTGGTATCTATAGCGAAAACGAAGGACGTGCCCCCAATTCCCGCTGAGATTTATGCTCTCACCCGGTGATTCGGCCTCCAAACGCTTATATGGGCCGGGGGGATGGTGCAAACTTGCCGTATCTACAGATCTCGGAGGGCCGTCGAGATGGACTAATTGGGCCAATCGGATCAAAACGGGGAGGTTGGAGGAATTCTGGAGTGCGGTGAACCCTAGGGTTTAACCTTGCGGGGATTCACGAGAATTATAGAGCGGCCACTACCAGCGGAGCACAAATAAAGTTGATGGTGATAATTGTTCGGAACCGGAAAGTTACACAGGCCAAAATTGATCGACACTATCCGAGACTTTTGGTTACAGGTACCACAGGCCGCCTAGTAACCAACAAGAAGGTATCGCTGCTTAGTTATTCGCCGCAGCCATCTCCGCCCTAAGTTTTTCGGTCCCGGAGACATCCAAGGCTGAAGTCTTTGGGTCAACCACAACCCCGTATTCCCGGCGCACATAATCGGCGGATAATTTCTCCTGTTCCACGTCGTCCGCTACCGCGTACATGTCCCGCTCTAATGGGTCTCCGTAACCGCCTGCTCCGGCCTGAACCACCCGGTAAAGATCGCCTTTCTTTAGTTGCCGCAAGGTTTTGCCAGGCAGTTTCTCTTCCCGATCGGTCCCGGGGTTCAGGTAGTTCTCAGTGGGAGTTCCCGGCTTGCCGCCCTGAACGCCCCAGGGTGTGAAGTCGGACCGGTCAGACCGCAACTGGAAGGTCGCGTCTTCAGCCAGCAGACGGAATTCGCGCTCGATGCCCAGTCCACCCCGGTATTTGCCTGCGCCTCCGGTGTCAGACACAAACCCATAACGTTCCACCAGCAGGGGCTGCTCAGATTCGATGCTTTCGATGGGCGTGTTGGCCATGTTCAGAATGGGCGCGGCCAGGCCGTCGGCCCCGTCCAAGGCAGGTCCGCCGCCCCTGGGCCCGTCGTTAGCGAATTCCAGGTAAACCCAAGCCTTTCGGTTGGGGTGATATCCGCCCCAGCTAACGCCAATCTCGCCGCCGCCCCAGGCCGCCGGCACCTTACCGGGCAACGCTTGGGCCATGGCGCCAAAGATGGTCTGGCAGATCCGGAACCCGGCCAATCCCCGGGCCGCCACCGGCGCTGGGTGCTGAGGGTTCACGAAACACCCTTCCGGCGCAGTGATATTGAATGGCCGGAAGAACCCGCTGTTTGACTGTATGGCGGGGTCGATAAGACACTTCATCACGGCATATACGTTGGATTTGGTATAAGCAAAATTGGGGTTGATCGACCCTTTGGCCTGGGGTGATGTCCCGTCGAAGTCAACGAAAATCTCTCCGCCCTTGATCTTGACCTTTGCGTGGATCGCGATCGGCTCAGGGTCGATGCCGTCGTTGTCTATGTAGTCGGTGAATTCCCATTCTCCCTGGGGCAGCAGTTCAATCTCGGCCCTGGTCAGCCGCTCGGTGGTGTCCAGAATGTCAGTCATGTAACTTTTCAGTTCTTCTAGACCGTAGTCGTCCACCAGCCGCAATAGGTCTCGCTCGCCGAAACGTACCGCCGCCAGGAGGGCCTGTACATCTCCAAGGACCTTATCGGGCACCCGGACGTTCTTCTCCAGGATGCGCCAGACCGCTTGGTTCAACTCACCCTTGGCGTAAAGCTTAAGCGGGGGAATGATCAAACCCTCCTGATATATCTCCGTGTTGTCGCACGCGTTTCCACCGGCCACGCGGCCGCCTATGTCCGTTTGGTGGCCGATGCAGCAACTCCAGCCCACCAGCACGTCGTTCTTGAAGATGGGCTTAAATAGAAAAATATCTGGGAGATGGCTGGCCCCCTCATATGGGTCGTTGTTGGCGAAGATGTCTCCCGGTTCGACATCATCGCCGAAGGCATTCATCACGCCCTCAAGAGCCGGGGCCATGGAACCCAAATGGGGAGGCAGCGTCAGGCCCTGGGCTACCTGCAAGCCCTCCGCGTTGAACAGCGAAGTGGAGAAGTCCATTCCGTGCTTGATCACTGCCGACCGGGCAGTGCGCACCACGGTCAAAGCCATGGTGTCGGCAATGCTCATCAGGGCGTTCTTGATTACTTCTCTGGTGACCGGGTCGGTGACCTGTTGCATCTGGGTCTCCTTATCTAGAGTTCGCGGTATGAACTGATTCAGCGTGGGAAGGTGGGTTAAAACCCCACGCCTACGATGAAAATACCTTTTCCAGAATGATGTTGCTCCACCGATCGATTGTGGCGTTCCAACCGGGAGGCACCACAGTAGTGGAATCGTATTCCTCAACAATCAGCGGCCCCTCGGATATCTCTCCGCTCAGGCCTTGTCGGTCGATGACGGGCACCCTGGCCCAGCCTCTATTGGGTCCAAAGTACACGTCTCGCTGCGCCGCGGTTGAACCGTTGCCTGATACAGGCAACTCGAGCCGCTCCGGCATACGGAGGGTCTCCGGCAAACCGCGGGCAATGACCCGTACATTGACCAACTGATATCCGGTACCCGGGTTGTTGTAGCCGAAGCTGCGTTCATGTTCTTGGTCGAAGGCGGCGATCACAGCATTGACCGTCTGCCGGTTGACCTCGCCGCCGGGGAAGGGGACGGTCAGGTCGGAAACCTGCCCTTCATACTTCATGTCTATCTGGGTCAATATCTCGTGACGGCTTTCGTCAAAACCTTCCGCCCGAAGTTGCGTCCGGCCCTGCTCCCAAAGGCTGTTCAGGAGCACCGATAGCGCCGTTATGTCAAGTTCTTCGAAGGTCTTGAAATGGGTCTGGACGAAATGGTGTTCAACGTCGGCCACCAACAGGCCGAACGAACTGAACACGCCGGGGAAAGGTGGAACCACCACTCGGGAGATGTCCAGCATCTCAGCCAGGCCTACGGCGTGCACGGGGCCGCTGCCGCCAAAAGTGATCAGGTCGAACCGCCGTGGGTCCCGGCCCCGTTCGCTGGAGACAGCGCGCAGGGCTCGGCCCATGTTGGAGTTGACTAGGGTGTGGATGCCGTAGGCCGCCTCCATATCGGTCATCTCTAAGGGTTTGGCCACGTTTTCTCTGATGGTCTTTCGTGCCAGGTCGGCGTCGATCTCAAAGGCGCCGGCCAGCAGATGTTCCTGGTTTAGGAACCCCAATAACACGTTGGCGTCGGTAACAGTGGCATCCTGTCCGCCTAGCCGGTAGCAGGCCGGTCCAGGGAATGCCCCGGAGCTCTGGGGCCCGACGCGCAACGACCCGCTCCGGTCAACCGCCGCGATGCTTCCGCCTCCGGCCCCCACTTCCGCCAGATCGATGGCTGGGACACGAAGTATGTGGCCGGAACCCCTCAAAAGCCGGTGGCCCACGCTAATTTCGCCGCCGACCTCATATTCGGGAGCCTGGAGCATCTCGCCGTCTTCGATTATCGATGCCTTGGCGGTGGTACCGCCCATGTCGAGTGTCATCAAGTTCGGCATGCCCAGCCGTTTTCCCAGATGGAAAGCGCCGACCACGCCGGCGGCCGGGCCTGACTCGATGCAGTAGACCGGGCGTTCCTTGGCGATGTCAGCGGTGGCCAGGCCGCCGTTGGACTGCATCACAGTCAAAGGCACCTGGACCCCCATCTCAGTAAGTCCGTCAGTGAGCAGAGAAAGGTATCGTTCAACCACTGGGCGCACGTACCCATTAATCACCGTGGTGCTGGTGCGCTCGTATTCCTTCATCTCAGGGAGCAGTTCCGAGGAGACCGTCAGGTTCACTTCCGGCGCCTTCTCGGCAAGGGCCTGCGCGATGAATTGCTCGTGGCCGGGGTTCGCGTAGGAATGAATCAGGCAGATTGCCACCGACTCCACGCCGCTGTCCAGCACGTATTGCACGGCGCGGTCAACGTCGACCTCGTTCAGAGGCTCAAGGACCTCTCCTTTGAAATTCAGCCGTTCACCCACTTCCAATCGGAACTGGCGCTTGACCAGAGGCGGGGGCTTCTCATAGTGGAGGTCGTACAGTCGTGGGATGCGGTTGCGGCGGAACTCCAAAATATCCCGAAAACCCTTGGTGGTGATCAGGGCGGTCTTGGCACCTTTCTGTTCGATGATGGCGTTGGTGGCAACAGTGAAACCGTGGCTAACCTCGGACACCATCTCCGCGGTTATCCCCAGCTCCGCCACACCGATCTTGATTCCGTCTAAGACGGCCTCGCTGTAATCGTCAGGGGTGCTGGCAATCTTGCGGGCTAGCACCTGTCCGCCGTCACCCAGGAAAACGATGTCTGTAAATGTGCCGCCAATATCTACGCCAACCCGGAATTTCTGCACGCTTTCACTCGCAATCAGTTAGTTATTGGGCATGATACTGTGGCGGGTATTTGGTGGCAAGCGCAGGCGGGTCTCTC
>FAXA01000270.1_pt1 | contig 38913 bp, 37 predicted proteins | sample 734441 | NCBI WGS metagenome assembly FAXA01 (sample SAMEA3597868, study PRJEB11362) | hydrothermal vent metagenome | biome: marine hydrothermal vent biome; feature: marine hydrothermal vent; material: ocean water | place: Atlantic Ocean | collected 2010-09-19/2010-10-04
TATTTTTTTTGGTTTTTATATGTTTTTGATCAGCGGGGCGCTCTTGGGTTTGGTCCGTACCGTTAAGGAACTGGAGACCCTGGCGAAAACGGTGGAGGAATGTCCGCCGGGCCTGCCGGTTTTAGGACTGGTGGACGGGTCTCTAGTGCTCTGGGGACTGTCAGGACATGCGTACCGGCCCTACGTGAGCGACGCCATCATCAATGACGGTCTCCTCCCAGCCATGAAACGCCTGGAGAAGCTGGCCGAGACCCGCCCCGTTGCCCTGGCCGCCTACGTGTCTTTCCCTCGCAGCACCGAGGCCGTGAACGCGGTGCGCTGCTCCCTCTGCCCCCATGACAACGCTGTCTGCACTCAGTCGTGCAACAACCGCCGCTCCACGCAGCAGCCCTGCGATGGAGCCAACGAATTCTTAGACCGCGACATATTCCAGCGTCTTTTGGAGCCTGGCTGGCGGTCTCCGGTTTACAAGACTAACTCTTCAGTGTCCCGTGAGTCCTACGATGAGGCCCACAAGGTCTACTTCTTCTATGTGAACGCCGGCGAAGAGATCGGACGCGTCGAGGTCCCCAAGTGGGTCGCCAACAATGAAACCTTACTCTCCCTGACCCACAGTCTAGTCTGGGACCAATGCCAACGAGGACAAGGCTACCCGGTGGCAATCTCAGAATCTCACGAACAGGCAGTGGTCAGCGCTGGAGACCGCCGGGTGTTCAGGCGCTTGCTCACAGACTCCCTGGAACGCCAGGGCCTCTCCGCCGCCACCTCCCAGAAAGACCGCTCCAAACGCTCACCCTGGGTGTAGCGGGTGCGACCAGCCAAGCAGTCCCTTCCCCCGCGCACGGGGGAAGGTTAGGATGGGGGCGACTTACCGGCTTCAACCGACTCTGTGGAGTAAACAAATGCTCACCACCCGCCTCTGCACATTACTTGGCATAAACTTCCCCATCATCAACGCCCCGATGGCCGGCACCGCCACGGCTGAATTGGCTACGGCAGTCTCGAAGGCGGGCGCATTCGGGATGATTGGCGCCGGTGCAAACCCAGACCCAATATGGCTCCTAGAGCAGGTGCACGCCGTCAGGGAGAAGACGTCACAGCCCTTCGGAGTGGGTTTTTCGTCGTCGTTTCCTGGACTGGAAAAGGCCATAGAGGCGGCCCTGGATGCACAGGTCGACGCCATCGGTCATTCTTTTGTCGATCCAACACCATTGGTTGATCAAGCCAAGGGAAGCGGTGTAAAAATCTTCGCCCAGGTTCAGACGATGTCAAATGCCAAAAAGGCGGTAACGGCCGGGGCAGACGTCATCATTGCCCAAGGCAGCGAGGCGGGAGGGCATACCAGCCATCTGGGAACGCTCTCGTTCGTACGCGCCGTGGTCAAGATTGCCGGGGATATACCGGTTGTGGCCGCCGGAGGGATAGCAGACGGACCCGGCCTCGCCGCAGCGCTGATGCTGGGGGCCGAGGGCGCGTGGATCGGCACGCGGTTCGTTGCCAGTCTGGAATGGGCAGGACCGGAATGGGCCAAGGGCCAGGTTGTTCTGGCCGACGCCGATGACACTATCCTGACGAACGTCTACGACCTAGTCGCGGAAGCTCCGTACGACCTGGATGTGATCGGTGACCGGGTCATCCGAAACTCTTTTACCGATACCTGGCACGGGCGGGAAACGGAAATGATGACCCAGAAGAACGAACTCCGGGAAGAGATCGCAATCGCCTCCGCCGCTGGTGACGCAACAACCGCTCCCGTCCGCGCCGGAGCCGCATCTGGGCTCATACGCTCCATCGAACCGGCGTCCTACATCATTAGGGAGATCGTTTCCCAGGCGGAAGACCTTCTGAAGCACCAAACCGAGAAGCTACTGGGGGGATCACTTAATTAGCTCTACGCCCGTATAGAAACAACCGATATATCAAACTCTGAAGGGGTAGACAGATATCCCTGGCTCAGATGAAAACTCTTCTATATAGCGCGGAGTTCAACTAATTCACCTAACTTTGCTTGGACCGACGGGTACCCGTCGGCAAATTGCCAGGCATAGTCACTAGGAGACCTTACCAGCTTAAATAAATTCTGGCGACGCTCTACGAATTCCCCGTGGTCAGAAATTTTTCTAGGTTTTATGCCCCATAACGCAAATTCAATCCGCCGACATCTGGCATACGAACCCGATCGATTATCCTGAAATTGATGATTTGACAAAGCAAGTTCAAGTATTTCAAACGATCGACTGCACCTAGAGCACAGCCCGAGTGCAAATATTTTATCTACTAATAACGAGGCTAAAACTCCCCTGCTCTCAGATAGTCCGGCAAGTCTTCGAACCGGCTAAACTCCCCGATAGTCTTTAAGAATTCCTCCAGTGAGTCGGTCCCATCTAGAAGCTCTTCTAGCTGGCCGCCAATGGGGCTAACCGACGCGGCGCCGGTGGCGTAAGAGCCGTGAAAAGCGAAGAAGGCCTGATTAATCTTGCGGATGAAGATGCCGTTGTCATCGATGAACTGCCGCCGTTCTTCCATATAAGATTCGGCCTCTTCGATCTTACCCTCGGCCAACAGTCCTTCGGCAATCAGGAGGGTTTCCCGCATCGCAGCTTTGAGGTCAAAAGCGTCCGGATCCTCCGGCTCGGCGGACGGTTCCCGCGTAACCACTTCTCCGGTCATAGCCGTGAACGCCCGGTCGCCGATGATCTCTCCACCAATGCTGGCCGCAGTCTCGTTGATGGTCGTCATGTCGGCGTTGTCCCAAAAGTGTTGGCCCACGGGCTGGAAGAAGAACCAGTGGTGCAGCCACTCGTGGGCTGTGATTGCCAAGGCGTCGCGGAGGCTCCCGGAAACCGACACCACACTGGGGTAGGTGGCGACTCCGCCGGTACTAACGATGATGGCTGACACATTATCTTCCCGAAGGATCAGGTCTTCCAACTCGCCCCTCACCGCGCCCGAGATACCAGGCTTCAACAGAGTTGACTCGATCTGGGCGATGTGGTCTCGGGGCGAGATGATCAACACCCCAGGTGAAGAGGCAAACACCGTATCCACCGGCGGAAATATGACACCGATACGGGAGGAGAACCCTTCCTCAACCAATACCGAACTGATCTCCGACTCAATTGTCTCTTCCACATCGGGTTGCATGTCATCCACCAGTCGCTGCAACCCATCGATACGCTCTTGGATGTCGGCCGGCCCGTCCCTGTCCGCCAACTCGCGTTCCAAGTCCCTGATTTGGCTCCTCAGATCGAAGAACTCTTGAGCTTGGCCTATGCGCCTCTCCCTGGGGGGTTCCGAGTTCCACGGAAGAATGTCTTGGAACTTGTTTACCCACTTGTCCAAGAAGTGGTCCACTCCCCAACGGAACAAGTTGTACTTGTGCGGCCCTATAGCGACATCGCTCGGACCGGGGTTATCGCTACCCTGGACCGCGCCAAGCAGTACCAAAGAAACTACCGAGAGCAACAAAAGGTGTTTGGTTGTCTTGAACACAGGTATTTTGAAAACAGGCGGTGGCTAGGCCAGAACCCGGTAGCGGTAGCTGGACCCCAGCAAGTCACCCTCTTCGAAACGGCTGAAACGGAGAGGTGAGATATCCACGGTCTTGCCTGCGCCTTCCACGATGAGTTCAGCCATGGTGACTCCGATCATGGGCGAGAGCTTGAATCCGTGACCACTGAAGCCCACTGCGCAATACAAACCTTCGATTCCTGGGACGGCGTCCAAGATTGGATGCCAATCGGGCGTCGTGGTGAAGAGGCCGGACCATCCGCCGCGGAAATAGGCGTCTTCCATGGCCGGTATCCGGCGGGACAGCCGGCCCAGAGCGTCGGCCATCACGTCCATGTCCACGCCCTGGTTGTAGGTTTCCAGGTCAACTTCCTCATCGTCGCCAAAACCCATCATGGTCATTGAACTGCCGTCGGGCCGAAATGAGAACGACTGGGCGATATCGCCAACGGTGGGATGCAGAGGCAGCTTGTCCACCGGCCGCGTCAGGGAAGCAACCTGGTGGCGCACCGGCACCAAGGGCACGTCCACGCCCATCTGCGCCAACACCAACTTGGACCACGGGCCCGCCGCCACTACCGCCACGGGGGTTTCTACCCGCCCTTCGGCAGTAACCACTGCTATGACCCTTCCGCCGGAAACCTCAATCTCGGTGGCCGGGTTACGGAGCACAATCTCGGCCCCGAATTCTCTAGCGCGGGTGACATAGGAGGTGGTAACCATGTAGGGGTCGGCGTAGCCTGACTGGGGTTCCCAGGCCATGAATTCGGTCTCATTTACCGAAACCATTGGGGCGATGTCCTGAAGGTCCAGGGCGGTCACCCGCATGGTGTCGATACCCAGTGAGTACTGCATCGCCACGTTACTGGCCAGTCCGGCACTGTCTTCTTGGTTCACGATCACCAGGTAACCAGTTTCGACGAAGCCCGCCTCTCCGCCGACGACCTCGTTGAAATTTGTGAAGATTCCCAGGCTCTCCCAAGCCATGGTCGCGGTGACCGGGTTGGAGTAATGCATCCGGCAGATAGCCTGGGAGCGGCCCGTGGAGCCGGAGCCCAGCACGTCTTTCTCCAACAGCAAAGTGTCAGTCACGCCCATCCTGCCCAGATTGAACAGGATGCTGGCGCCGATCACACCGCCGCCTACGATTACTACGTCAGCCGTCGATTTCATGGCTTCCTTATCTCCATCCCGGGTATCTCAACTGTGATGACTATACAGGCATCGTTAAAACATGAAAATACTACACCGCTGCCGGCCTTGGTGATTATTCGAACATCAGCTATTCTCAGCTTTCGAGCGTGCCTGTTGACAGCTAAATGCCGCAAGAGTAGACTTTGTAACAATGTTGAAGGTGAATGGTAATTCCTGCGCCTCTTGTTGTACTTGTACCTGTTACATAGGGATCAGGTAACCTTCTGCGTTAGATAACAACACAACTAGGAACCCTTGAGCCCACCATGTGAATCACACCGGTGGGTTTTTTATTTGCCCCAATACTCGGAGGACGAAACAAGTTGACTAGCAAAACCTCGACCGATCCATCAAATGCTCAGACCAAGACCAATGAGGCCATCTACGAAGAGAGCTTGGAGCTATCCAAGAATACTCAGACCATAATTCCCTTCATGGAAGACGAGATAGTGCGGTTGGAGGAGGAGTCGGCGGCATTCGTGGCCGGCGAAAGGGAAAACACGGAATTCACGCCCTTCCGTTTGAAGCAGGGTGTCTACGGCCAACGCCAGGCTGATGTCCAGATGATTCGCGTCAAGATTCCCGGCGGCATCATCACCACCGAGGCCATGGATATTCTGGGCGAATTCAGTAAGAAGTTTGCTCCCCTTGGCAAGGGCCACATCACCACGAGAGAGAACTTCCAGTTCCACCACGTCCCCTTGGACGAGTGCCCAGACGCCCTCAGATTGCTGGGGACTGCCGGCCTGAGCACCCGCGAGGCCTGCGGGAACGTGGTGCGCAACGTGGTCGGAGCGCCCACTGCAGGGATCTGCGCATCGGAGGTCTTCGACCCTACTCCCTACCTGGCGGCCTTCGTTCGGTTTGCGGTACGACATCCTCTGACCCAAGCATTTCCCCGCAAGTTCAAAAGCGCGTTCACCGGCTGCGACGACCACGACCATGTCGCCGCCGCTATTCAAGACCTGACCTACGTATCGCAGATCAGGACTGAAAACGGGGTAGAGAAGCGCGGCTTCAAAGTATTCGTCGCCGGCGGCACGTCCATCATGCCCCGGTTGGCCAAACCCCTCTACGAATTTCTGCCAGAGGAAGACTTCCTCCGGCTTTCCCTGGCCATATTCACGGTCTTCAACAACGCCGACATGCTTCGCAAGAACCGCATGATGGCCCGCTTGAAGGTGCTAGTCGACAAGATTGGTCTCGACGAATTCAAGACATTGGTTGAAGCCGAACTAGAGAAGATCGGTCTCATCGACCCCAAGCCGTTTATGAACGTGGAAGAGATGATGCGGGAGACTCCTCCAGAGTTGGTCGCCAACTACACCAACGGAGCCAACGGTGGCGGCGACTTCGCCGTGTGGCGCAACACCAACGTTGAGGCCCAGAAACAAGAGGGCTATTTCGCGGTGCATGTGAAACCCGATCGCGGCAACATCACTGCGGACCAGTTCCACGGACTGGCCGACATAATGCGGAAGTACACCGGCGGCCGGGCCCGCACTAGCCAAGAACAAAACCTGGTCCTGCGATTCATCCCGGAGCAGATGCTCCATGATGTGTTTAACCAGCTTGTTGAGATCGGCCTAGCGGAAGCAAACGCCAATTCCATCAGTAACGTTGTCTCATGCCCCGGCACGGATAGCTGCAAACTTGGCATCACCTCTTCGATGGGCCTAGCCGGCGCACTGAAAAAAGAGATTGAAAGCTGGGACAACCTCCTCGAAGATGAGGGCGTCAATGACATCCGCGTCAAGATGAGTGGCTGCCCCAACGGTTGCGGCCTGCATCACATCGCCAACATCGGCTTCCACGGCGCAGCCACCAAGGGCGCCGACGGCGAGCAAATCCCTGCCTATGAGATGTTCTTGGGTGGGAATTATGGAGACGTTAACGTCCAAGACTCCCGCATCGGAACGCGAATCCCCCGGATCAAGATTCCGGCCAAGTCCGTCCCCGGCGTGCTGAAAAACGTCGTCTCCTACTACAAAGACAACCGCGCCGACGGCGAGAAGTTCAACGACTTCTTGGACCGGGTAGGGCTGGAAGCGGTGACCGAAGTTGCCGAACAAGCCCAGGAAGCCGCAGCCGAAGCCACCCCCGGCTCAGACCTTTACAAGGACTGGGAACGCACCAACCTCTACAAGCTGGAACGGGGCGAGGGCGAGTGCGCCGTCTAAGGCGATACTGATTTGGCGCCTCCAGATTCACCGTCCCTGGCCGGAAAGACAGTCGCTTACGTCGAGGCCCGCATGCTCTCTGAGATGGGGGCCTTGATTGAGCGTAACGGCGGGGTACCTTACCCTGCGCCCGTCATGCAAGAAGTCCACCTGGGTGCAACTCCTGAGGTGAAGGAACTTGTGGACGACATCTGTGCCGGCAAGGTACAGGTGATGGTCTTCCAGACCGGAGTGGGCACCAAAGCCCTCTTTGATAGCGCGGCTTCTCAAGGCAAAGAATCAGAGACCCTCCAAGCCCTGGCCGGCGTCACCGTGATAGCCCGCAGCCCCAAACCCGCCGCCGTTCTGCGCCGCAACAACGTCCACATCGACCACATGCCCTCAGAGCCGTTCACCTCTGCCGACCTATTGACCGCCATCGAAGAACTCGACCTGGGCGGTAAAGAAGTGGCAGTCCAGGCTTACGGCGCGCCAAACTCCCATCTGACACAGGCCATGGAAAAGCGCGGCGCTAACGTCCGTGAGGTTGCTCTGTACACCTGGGGCTTGGCCGAAGACGTCGCCCCGGTACTAGGTCTAATCGACGCCCTCGAAAGCGGCCAGATAGACGCCATCGCATTCACCAGCCAAGTACAGATCAACAATCTTTTAGCAATAGCCTCCCAGGCAGGCAAAGAAGAATCGATCCGGAATATCATGGCCACCGGGCCATTAGTTGTGGCCTCAGTTGGGCCGGTCTGCACCAAACGAATGATTGAATTCGGCTTCCGCGTCGATGTTGAGCCGGACCACCCTCACATGGGCAATCTAGTGTTGGCGATTGCCGACCGTCTCAGCGCGAACTAGGCGATGGCCAAATGAACTCCTGAGAAAAACAAGAACGGGAGGCCTAAGGCCTCCCGTTCTTGTTTTTGCGCTTTGTCCTAGTAGCTCTCGGTAAATTTCAACTCTTGATCCAGTGTTTGAACCGGTCCCATGGTGATTCCGGTGCGTCCTCTATGGACTCGCCCCGCCACCGTTTCTCTATAGAAACGTTTCTGGGGGTGATGAAAAAGAGCAGGTAGCCAAACACCAACAGGGCCAGTCCGACCCAAATCAAAATCCATATCTGGAGCAGGGCATTGACGATGAAGACGACCAGGCCAGTCATCAGAATCTTGCCTGGGGTTATGGTAGGCCAACGACCTCTGGGCGCGCTTGGAACTGGGGCCTTACTTGCTTCGTCCGCCTGCCGTACCGCGTTGCGACGGTCCTCCAGTGAATTTTCCGTCTCTCTGCCAGATTCTTCGGGAGCGACTTCGCCCGCGTTCCTTAGAATCTCTTCAATCTCTTTTTGGTACTTATCTTGCATAAATGATGGGTACCGTGATATCGGTTGCCATCTCGATTCTCAGCAGGGGTCGGTCACTCCGGATACCTACAACCACCCCACCAACCTCACAACATCCACGCTCGATCTTCTACCATAATTATACAGTACATAATTACTAACGGGTAGGCAGGAATACGAGCCTGGCCGCATAGGGAAATAGACCTGATTATGCCGTTTAGTTTAACTCTCTCGGGGGTTTGTAACGCCCGATCCGCCCGGTAACGACGAATATCACCCTCTCAGCGATGTTGGTCGCGCGGTCTGCGATCCGTTCCAGGTCGTGGGCCACCCAAAGGAAATGGGTCGCAGCCTCGATGGTTTTTGGATTCTGGCCCATGTCCAAAAAGATCTGGTGGCAGACAGCGTCATATAGCGCGTCTACTTCGTCATCCGAGTCCCAGACTTCATCAGCCAGATCGGTGTCCCGGTCCATCAGTGATTTCAGGCTTCTCTGCAGCATGGCCACTCCCATCCGGGCCATCTGAGCTAGTTGCTGGGGTGTCTCCACCGGCTCATCTTCGCCAATAATCATACATATCTTGCCGATTCCCTCTGCGTAGTCACCCATCCGCTCCAGCTCCACGGCTATATGCAAAACGGCAAGCAAGGTCCTGAGGTCAACGGCCAAGGGTTGCTGGGTGGCGATAAGGTCGATGCACTTCTCTTCCAGCTCGAAACGCTTCTCATCGATCTGGTCGTCTTCGGCAACAACTTCATACGCCAAAGCCAAGTCCCGGCGCTCGAGGGCGTCCATTGACTTGACGATTGCCTTCTCAACCATCTCGCCCAGGCCGATAAGCTCGGCCTCAAGTTCTTCCAGACTTCGATCGAAATCAGCCCTAACCATGGGAACCTCCTCGATCCACGACGCATTCCCGCAGCTTGTCTGGCCTTGAGGCAAAATCCGCTCTGACCATGACTTCCTCCTCAGCCTATCCGAACCTGCCGGTGATGTAGGCCTCAGTCCGTTCGTCCTCCGGGTTGGTGAAGATCTGCCGGCTCTCGCCGAATTCAACTAGGAATCCCACTCTTGCTTCTTCCACCATCAAAAACGCGGTGTAGTGGGACACGCGAGCCGCCTGCTGCATGTTGTGGGTCACGATGACGATGGAATAGTCTTCGGACAGCTCCCGCATCAGTTCCTCGATGGCCAAGGTGGCGATGGGGTCCAAGGCCGAGCATGGCTCGTCCATCAATATCACCCTGGGCTCTACGGCCAGAGCCCTTGCGATGCAGAGCCGCTGTTGTTGGCCACCCGAGAGGGACAAAGCGCTTGCATTGAGCCGGTCTTTGACCTCATCCCAAAGGGCCGCTCGAACCAAAGACCGCTCGACCAACTCAGCTAAGTTGCCCTGGAAACCATTGATCCGTGGCCCGAAAGCCACATTGTCGTAGATGGTCTTGGGGAAGGGGTTGGGTCGCTGGAACACCATCCCGATCTCATAGCGTATCTCGGTGGGGTCAACGTCATGTCCGTAGAGGTCGAGGCCGTCGAACAACACCTGCCCTTCCACCCGCGCCGAGGGTATCAGGTCGTTCATCCGGTTGAAGCAGCGCAGCAACGTGCTCTTGCCACAGCCCGACGGCCCTATAATCGCCGTGATGCGGTTTCGAACCACATCCAGGTCGACATCGGTGACCGCTTTCTTAGTGTCGTAATAGACACTTAGTCCGCGGGTCTGAAGGATGAAATCCTGGTCTTGCAATCTTTCTTCTGTCCTCTATCGATTATCAGAGAGTGCTTTCAGATTGTTGGAGAAGAAATCTGGACTTGGGGTCTCCGTCATTCCCATTTGTTCTGGAAACGGTTGCGGAGTATCACGGCGCCCGCGTTCATCACCAGGAGTATGACCAGCAGAACAATTATACCGGCTGCTGCAGTCTCCCGGAATCCTTCCTGAGGGCGGGAGGTCCAATTGAATATTTGGATGGGCAGCACCGTGAACCGGCTTAACGGGCTGTCCGGCGTAAATGGCACAAAGGTCAACGCGCCCATGGCGATGAGGGGCGCCGTTTCGCCAATGGCCCGGCTGACGGCCAAGATGACCCCGGTCAAGATTCCCGGGAAAGCCTGAGGTATCACCATGCGCCAGATGACCTGCCAGCGGGTGGCTCCCAACGCGTAGGACCCTTCCCGTAACGACGGCGGCACCGCCCGAACTGCCTCACTGGCGGCAACAATCACGATGGGCAGGACTAACAACGCCAGCGTGAACCCGCCGGCCAGCACGCTGTTACCCAGATGCATGCTGTGCACGAATATCTGCAAGCCAAGGATTCCGTACACGATGGACGGCACGCCGGCCAGGTTGGCGATGTTTATTTTGGCTATCTTGGCGAATTTGCTCCGGGTGGCGTACTCCTCAAGGAATAGGGCCGTGGCCACACCCAGGGTGAAAGAGACCACTCCGGCCACCAGCACAACGTAGATGCTTCCCAGCATCGCGGGTTTGATACCAGCCTTATCAGGGTGACGAGATGGGAAACTGGTCAGGAAGCTCCAATCGATTCCGGTCACGCCTTGTTGCAACAGATAGATCAGCAGCACCGCCAGCATGCCCAGAGCTATGCACACAGACAGCAAACAAAGCCCGTGAAAAGCACGGCCCATCCACTTTCGGCGGGCCTGCCTCCACTGAAACTCTGATTGAGGAATCACCGCCACTACTCGTACTCCTCCCGGAACCGGCTAACCACGTATTGGCTAAGCAGGTTCATCACCAGAGTCATGACGAAGAGCAGCAGGGCCACCGCGAAGATGGTCTTGAATTCTATGGACCCAGCGGGCGCATCTCCCTGGCTAACCTGGACGATGTAGGCAGTCATGGTCTCGATTGGCACGAATGGGTTGAGTGTGAAGCTGGGATTCTGCCCCGCCGCGATGGTGACGATCATTGTTTCGCCGATGGCCCGGGACACCGCTAGTATGAACGCGGACATGATGCCGGAAAGGGCTGCCGGCACGACCACCAGAGTGGAGACCTCAAGTTTCGTGGAACCCAGGGCGTAGGCCGCCTCCCGCAAGTTTCGGGGGACCGAACGCATGGCGTCTTCACTAAGGCTGGAAACCATCGGCAAGATCATTATTCCCATGACTATGGAGGCACTCAACGCGTTGAACACCGCAATGTCGCCCGAGATATCGCGCAAGATCGGAGTAACGAACAACAACGCGAAATAGCCATAGACCACGGTGGGTATGCCGGCAAGGACCTCCAAGATGGGTTTGACCAACCGGCGTATCCGGTCGGGCGCATATTCGCTGAGATAGATGGCGCTGAGCAGGCCCAAGGGCAACGCCACCAGCATTGCCAGTACCGCGGTCAACGTTGTGCCTGCGACCAACGCCAAAACCCCGAACTGCTTGGAAGAGAACAGGGGTGTCCAGCGCGTTCCGGTGATGAATTCCCAGAACGTAACGTCGCCGAAGAAAGCGAGGGCCTCGAATAACAGCACGGCCACGATGCCGACGGTGATCAGGATTGACAGGAAAGCAGAAAGGAACAGGGCTACTGCGATGGCCCGTTCGGAGAACGTCCGCTTCCAGGCATTTCTAGTTCCCTTGCCCAAAGGGGGGCTTACCACGTTTCTAGCCAATGCTAATCGTGCTCCTCACGCTGAACGGCGGCCGGTGAGTGATCATCACCATATATCATTGGTTAGCCGCTAGAATTTCTTCAACCGTACCGTGTTGCCGATTTTCTCCTCCGAATATCGTCCCGGAAAGTCCACGTTGAAATCGGTCTAGGACCAAGTCATGCACCCTCTCCGGGAACGGGACGAACCCCAGATCTCGGAGGAGCTCGGCTCGATCGTAGCTCACGAAATAGCTGATGAAGTCCTTAACATCCGGCTCTTCCCATGCCTTTTTACTGACGTAGATGAAAAGGGGCCGGGATAGTGGTGTATAGGTGCCGTCGTTGATAGTCTCATCCGTGGGTTTTATACAGCCATTCCCGCCGTCGACGGCCACCATCTTCAAGATATCTCGGTTCTCCACGAAGTATGAGTAACCGAAGTAACCGAGACTGCCGCGGTCCCCGGCGATCCCACGCACCAAGACGTTATCCCGCTCACTGGAGGTGAAATCTCCCCGGGATGATTGCGCCTCACCGTTAATGGTCTCCGTGAAATAATCAAATGAACCCGAATCCACGCCTGGCCCATAGAGCCGGAGCTTCTCGTCCGGCCAGTCTGCGCGGACCTGATTCCATCGGTCAATCACTCCCTCAGCTTCCGGAGCCCACATGGTGTAGAGTTCTTCAATGGTCAAGCAGCTAACGAAATCATTATCGGGGTTCACACCCAACGTCAGGCCGTCTAAAGCAACTGGAAGTTCGATGAATTCGATCCCGCCCTCGGCACATTTAAGCACCTCGCTGGCCTTGATCGGCCTAGAAGCATCGTTGATGTCGGCATCTCCGGCACAGAATTTCTTGAATCCGCCGCCGGTTCCCGAGATTCCGATTACCACTCTGGCGGACCCGCCGATGGAATCGCCCCAGTCTTCAACCATCGCCTCCGTTATCGGAAAGACTGTGCTAGAGCCGTCGATGTTCGTTGTTCCGGCCCCGCAGGCGACAAGGGAGCCCATGGCACAAAAAAAAGCCGCCCCCCAGACTTTCCAGCCCAGAGAACGGGTTACAATCCAGTTCCTTGTCTTCATTCAGCAGAAATTATAAGGCGGTCTAAATGGGCCGCGCAATAGGGCGGCTGGTCAATTTCTCCAGCCATTCCTAGCACCAGCTTGTATACTGATAATAACCAGGCTCCCGGCGTTCCTAAAATGTGAGTTTTACAGGGACGGCGAAGACCTGAAATGGCAATTTGAGGTTTACATTTGAGTCAGCAACTTGAACTCAGCGTCGTGGACCAATCGCCGGTGCGTGTCGGCGAGTCGGCGGGCCAGGCGCTTCGCGACACCATAGCATTGGCCGTTGAAGTGGAGAAATTGGGCTACCGGAGGTATTGGCTGGCAGAACACCACAGTCTGCCCAACTTTGCCGGCACCAGCCCGGAGATTCTGATCGGTCAGGTGGCGGCCCACACCAATTCCATCAGGGTTGGCAGCGGCGGAATAATGCTCTCACATTACAGCGCTCTCAAAGTCGCGGAGAACTTCCGCATGTTGGGCTCCCTCTACCCAGGCCGAATCGATTTGGGTATCGGCCGGGCCCCGGGCAGCGATCAGATCACCGCGGCCGCCCTTTCCTTCCCAGGCCAACCCAAAGAGATTCGCCACTTTCCCCGTCAGGTGGTCGACCTTTTGGGATTTCTGAACAACGATCTGGAAGACGGGCATTTCTTCTCCAGCATCAGCGCCGGGCCAGGAGAGCCAGAGGTCCCCGACGTCTGGCTCCTGGGATCCCGCTACGAGAGCGCCAACATGGCCGCTCAGTTGGGGCTACCTTTCGCCTACGCCCATTTCTTCGGGATCAACGTAGAAGAGGGTCCGGCAATAGTCGCGAACTACCGGCAGAACTTCCAACCGTCGGAGCAATTTCCGGAGCCCAAGATCAACGTGGGCGTCCACGTCGTCTGCGCCGAGACCGAGAAAGAAGCGAGGCGGCTCTCGGCCAGCCGCAACCTGTCGCGGCTGTTCAACATCACCGGTCGGGCAAACGGGATCCCCTCGCCCGAAGACGCAACCAAATACCTCTACCGGGCGGATGAGGCGGCCTTCGTCAAGCAGTACCAGGACGTCTGTGTTGACGGCGACCCGGAGCAGGTGAAAAAGGGACTGGAAGAGATCGCCGAGATGTACGGGACATGGGACTTAAGCGTAGTAACCATCACCCACGCCCTTGCCGACCGCGTCCACTCCTACGAGTTGCTGGCTGAGGTTTGTGGATTAACGCCGCCTGAGTAATTGAATGAATCGTGGGGGGCGCAGAACCCCATTTCTTCAAACACTGTCATTCTGAGGAGGGCCGTAGGCCGACGAAGAATCTACCAAGCATTTCTTTGGTAAACCCTTCGCTTCACTCATGGTGACATGTGGAATCGCACGAGCTTGGAACGAGGTTTGTCCGGTGATTTGATCCCTTCCCCCGCAACGGGGAAAGGTTAGGATGGGGGCTGATTCTCAACAGCTATTTCGTACGCAGACCTACCCTTTGGGCGCCAGCGCGTTGATAACGTGCATATGAGAGGCCATGTTGTCACCCACGGCGAAGGGCGCGATCACCGGCATTTGAAGACCGGCGCCGCGGCGTTTTTCCAGTGCGACGCGGCATTCTGCGGACGTCCCGACCACAGCCACCTGGTCCTGCATCTCCACGGTTATCGAATCAGCAGCTTTGTCCAGGTTGCCCTCGGCCAGGGCAGCCGCGGCATCGGACATCTCCTTGTCGAACCCAGTCTCGGCGAAGAAGTTGCGGTAAAAGGGGTTGCTGGCGTAGCGGGCCACCTGGCGGCGTAGCGAGTCACGCGAGGCCGTAAGATCATCACCAACCGCCACCCGCACGTAACCGGCGATGTCTATGTCCTTGGGATCGCGCCCGGCTTTCTCTGCGCCCCGCTTGATGTGGCCAATCGCCTCACTCAGGTAGTCGACAGCAGTCCAATTCATCAGCACGCCGTCAGCCAACTCTCCAACCATCTCCAGCATCTGCGGCCCCAAGGCGGCGATGTAGATCGGCACCTTGGTCTTTGGCGTGGCTGCTCCCATAGAAGCGCCGGTTATATTGAACTGGTTGCCCTTGAAGTTGACCTCTTCGCCGGACAATAGCGCCGTGATTATCTGAATAGTCTCTCTCATGCGGGTCATTGGTTGTTTAAAAGGGATGCCGTCTCTGCTTTCTACAGTGGGGGCGTGCCCCACTCCCAGACCCAGCATGAACCGGCCATCGGACACGGCAGCCATCCCCGCCGCGCCCATGGCGGTGTTGGTCGGCGTGCGGGCGAAGATGGGCAGGATCCCCGTGCCCAACTTCACGGAGTCGGTCTTCATGGCAATAGTCGCCAGCGAAGTTAATGAGTCCCTTCCGCCGCCCTCGGGCACCCATACCGCTTCGAAGCCATTCTTCTCGGCCTGAGACGCCAGTTCTTGGTAGTCCTGAGGGGAAAGATTAGGATCATTTTCCAGACGCACACCGAAGCGGGCCATGGCTGCTCCTTCGAGATCAGTAGTTCTTATACACCCAGTTGGTTTGCCAGATCCCGGAAATTGTCACAGACGTAGTCAAACGACGGGTCAGGGGTCAGGTCAACCTTTCCGTTAACGCCACGCTCCAGGGGCCGCTTTACAAACGCAGTTCTCAGACCCTGCTTCCCGGCCGCCAATAGATCGCTCTGGTGTGCGGCCACCATCATCACCTGTTCAGGCTTCAGGTGGAGCAGTTCCACACCCGTCAGATAGGTCTTCGCATCGGGTTTGTAGGCGTGCGCCAACTCAGCGCCGAGTATGGTGTCCCACGGCAATCCCGCATATTTGGCCATATCCACCATCAGCGCGATGTTGCCGTTGGACATGGTGGCCAGGATGAACTTTGACTTGAGTCTGTGAAGTCCCGGAGAAGAATCGGGCCAGGCGTCCAGGCGGTGCCAGGCCAAGTTCAGGTCGGTCTTAGCTTCATCGCTGATTCCGGTGATCTTGAAGTCGTTCAGAAGTTCTTCCAGGCCCATCCGGTGAAGTGTGTCCAGTTCGGTCCAGGGCAGTTCACCGGTGCGCACCTTGTCCATGAAAGGACGGTACTTGGCCCGCCAACTCTCTGCGAAGTCGACCCAATCGGCGGTTATGCCATTGGCTTTGCCGAAGCTCTCGCCATGACGGGTGACTGAAGAGTGCCAGTCAACCACCGTGCCAAATACATCAAATACAAGCGCCTTGATCTGAGAGGAGTCCATTGCCGTTTTCCCCTAGGTTATTCCCTACCGACCTTGAGTAATATGTCCGCCAACTCGCGGGCGTGGGTAATCATGGTGTCGTGGCCGGAATCCACAGGGTAAACACCCCAGCCCGCCTGTCTAGCCCGTTCTGCCACCGTGTCGAACCCCGATTCCCCGCCGCCGACGAAGTTCTTGGGGATCTGTGCCGCCTTAGGGTTGGCGATGTGTACTGGGCTGGCCATGGCTGCAGCAGGCTGCGGGGTCACATTGGCACCGACCCAGGCCAGGTCTTCGGGGTCGGTGATGCCCCAGCGGCGGCCCACTTCTTCCACCGAAGCCGGAGCTGGTAGGAACCCGTCGCCATTCTCTATCTGATCGCGCACCCAGGCAGCAAATTCTTCGCCGCGGACCGGTACCAATTGGTCGGCCATGGACTCACCGTCGGCCGGAATGACACCGTTGACGTAAACCATGTGGGCGATGCGCTCTGGGCAAACCTCCGCCACTCCAGTGATGACCATGCCGGCGTAGGCATGTCCCACCAAGACCACATCCTCCAATCCCTCATAACGCATCATATGCACGATATCTTGGATGTGAACGTCAAGAGTGATCTCGGACGGGTCGATGCGGCCATTCAGATGGGCGCGTTCCCCCATACCGGTAAGAGTGGGCGCAAATACTTCGGCCCCGGCATCTCTCAGCAGCGGGGCCGTTTTCTTCCAGCACCAGCCGCCATGCCAGGCGCCGTGGACCAATACATAGGTTGTCATCGAGCCCTCCGGCACCTTTGATTTAACTTTCTGTTAGTTGAGTTGGTCCACCTGGCGCTGAACCTCGTCGTAATCTGGCTCCACGCCCGGATTTTCACCCACCCACTTGAACTTGACCACGCCCTCTTTATCGATGACGAACACGGCACGCTGTGATGCAGTGTACCCGTCCATGCCGGCAAAATTCGGCAGCGCCACGCCGTAGGCGTCGACCGTCTCTCGCTTGAAGTCGCTCAACAGAGGAAAGTTCAGGTTATTCGCGTCGGAAAATGCTTTCTGGGCGAAGATACCGTCCACACTCACGCCGTACACCTGGGCATTCATAGAATTGAACGCGTCAAAGCGGTCGCGGAAGGTGCACATCTCGGTGGTGCATACTCCGGTGAACGCTCCAGGATAAAAGGCTAGAACCACGTTCTTGCCCTTAGAGTCGCTGAGTTTAGTCGGTTGCTTATTTTGATCGAATAGTTCGAAATCCGGAGCTTGTTGTCCTACTTCTGCTGCCATGGTTGGCCCTCCTGGTGCGGTAAAGGTGTCACCGTTTCAGTCTCAGATATCGGTCGTTCAGATCGGCCATGAGACATACGCGGAGATGCGTCATTCGAGCCCGGAAACCGGGCCGAGGCTATATTAACACAGCCCCCGTGCCCAGGCGCGGGCCGTGCCTATGGTACAATCCGTTGGTACAATCCGTTGGCCATACCGAATCATCTGAATTACACAACGCCAGGCACGTACGGAGAGAACTGCGGCATGTTTTTTGACTCACGGCGGTCCAACATCCTGGCCACCAACGGAATGGTCGCGACCAGCCAGCCTTTGGCGGCCACGACGGGTCTGCGCATCCTGATGGAGGGTGGCAACGCTGTTGATGCCGCCATTGCCGCTGCCGCTGCCCTGAACGTGGTTGAGCCTATGTCCACCGGAGTTGGCGGGGACATGTTCGCCCTCGTCTGGGACACCAAGGAAAAGAGCGTACGTGCCTTGAACGGCAGCGGCCGCGCTCCCGCCGCCGCGAGCATCGACGAACTCAAGAGCAACGGCCACCGGACCATGCCGGAGACCGGGGTGTATTCCGTGGCCACGCCGGGCACCGTCCACGGCTGGGAGACCCTGCTGGACTCCTGCGGCACCATGCCCCTGAGTAGGGTTCTGGCGCCGGCCATCGACTATGCCGAGAACGGCTTCCCTGTTTCAGACATAATCTCCTTCCAGTGGCAGCAGCAACTGGCCAAGCTTTCCGCCTTCCCATCAGGTACGGAGATGCTGCCCAACGGCGGAACTCCCTCCCAAGGCGATTTCGTGAAACTACCTACTCTCGCCTCCACACTGAGGGCCATCGCCGAGGGCGGATCTGAGGCCTTCTACAAGGGCCCCATCGCTGAGAAAACATCCGCGTTCGTTCAGGAGCACGGCGGTTGGTTGTCAGTTGAAGATATGGCCACCCACACCTCCGACTGGGACGAGCCCATCTCCACTGATTACCGGGGCGTAACCTGCTGGGAATGCCCGCCCAACGGCCAGGGCATTGCAGCCTTGGGAGCGCTGAACATCGCCGAAGGATTCGACATCCGGGGTATGGGAGCCCAATCACCGGATGCCTATCACCACCTGATCGAGGCGATGCGCTTAGGATTCGCCGACGCCTTCCAATATGTGGCCGACCCCCGAAAGGCAAACGTGCCCATCGAGGAGTTGACCTCCAAAGATTTCGCCATCACCCGGCGGGCATTGATGGACTCCAAGAAGGCTATGGCCACCGTGCCCTACGGGCAGGTACTGAACGGCTCGGACACCGTTTATATCAGTGTGGTCGACGGGCAGGGCAATGCCTGCTCGTTCATCAACAGCGTATTCACCAACTTCGGGTCTGGGATGGTTGTTCCCGGCACCGGAATCGTCCTGCACAACCGGGCATCGTTGTTCTCGCTGGACCCGAATCACGCCAACCATCTGGCCCCCCACAAGCGGCCGTACAACACCATCATCCCCGGCATGGCGACCATCGGCGACGAGCTACACCTGTCTTATGGCATGATGGGTGCGTTCATGCAGCCTCAGGGCCATTTGCAGTTGATAAGCAACATGGTCGACCACGACATGGACCCACAACAAGCCATCAACGCCCTGCGGTTCATGGTCGGTAACGACAATGTCATACTGGAAGAGGGCCTGGACCCCGCTGTAACGCGGGACCTCCAGTCCCGCGGCCACAAAGTGGGCCAAATCACCGGTTATAACCGGGTGTCCATCGGCGGGGCACAGATGATCAAGCGAAACCCGGACACCGGTGTGCTCACAGGCGCCTCGGAACCAAGAAAAGACGGCTGCGCAGTAGGCTACTAAGGCGAGTCAAGAGGAGCTACGAATGCCTGAGGAACGTAAAGACCGCGGCTTCTATAAGAAGTATTACCGGGAGATTGACGTTGTCCACGGCTTGCAGACCAAGCCCGAGGACCGCGACTGGCTCCTAACGACGCCTAAGGACAACGTGAAGCAATCGGACATCGTTCTCTACCTTGGTTGCAACGTGCTCCGCACCAGCTACATGATTAGCACGGTCACCGACATCTTCAAGCTGATGGGCGTTAGCTACGCTGCCGTCGGCGGCAAGACCTTCTGCTGCGGCATCCAGCACTACCAGCGGGGCGACGAAGATGCGGCCATGTCCGTGGCCGCTACGACCGCCGCCAATTTCCAGAAGTTCCAGCCGGAAAAAGTAGTGATGTGGTGTCCGTCATGTATCTACTTCTACGACGATGTTATGAACATGCGCGGCAAGAGTTTCGATTTCAACCACGTCGCCGAATTCCTAGTGGACAACATCGATAAGCTGGATTTCCAGCCTCAACCCGAGATCACCGTGGCCATGCACTACCACACGGGCCGGGAGCAGTCTGACGCTGAAGCCCGGAGCGCCCAGTTCCTACTGTCCAAGCTGCCTGGCGTAACGCTCATCGATGTGGGCACCGACGCACGTTTTGGCCGCCACTGCACCCCCGCCGTGCGCGAGAAGATGGGGGAACACGAGTGGGAGGGCATGGCCACCGGGTTCGTCGAAAAGGCAATCGAGGAAGGAGCGAACACATTCGCCACCCTCTACCACGGCTGCCAACGGCACATGTGCCGCTACGAGGGCGACTACCCGGTCAAAGTAGAGCACTACCTGACTTTGGTGGGCCGGGCCTTGGGAATCGAGCACGAGGACCTGCACAAGAAACACGTGCTCTCGGGTGATGTCGACGCCATCATGGAAGAGACCAGCCCCTGCGCTGTAGCCAACGGCATCTCCCCAGAAGAGGCCCGCCTAACCATCGAAAAGAACTACGTGGTGCGGTAGCTGCCTCTACTCCTCCCAGGGCATCCTTTCGTCGCCGGAGCGGGTGCGCCTGGGGGCGTCTGGACCGCCGCCCGTTAAGGCCGGCTCAGGCCGCTCGGCGGTGCCGATGCTTCCGTCGCTGAAGATGACGCCGTCTTCGCAGTAGGCCTCGATACGGCCACCTCCGAACTGCTCACGGTATAGGTTGGCATACAACCCTCCGTACGCCAGCAATTCATCATGGGGGCCGTGCTCTACTATCCGGCCCCGGTCCACCACGTAGATCACATCGGCCGCGATGATGGTCGACAATCTGTGGGCTATGACCATGGTGGTGCGGTCACGCATGAGCGGTTGCAGCGCCGATTGTACGTAACGCTCGCTGGCCGTATCCAACGCCGAAGTTGCCTCGTCCAGTATCAGCACGCGCGGCTGATGCAGTATCACCCTGGCGATGGACAGGCGCTGCCGCTCCCCGCCGGACAACCGGAACCCTCTCTCACCGACAAAGGTGTCATACCCCTCGGGCATCTCCATGATCCGGTCGTGGATGAAGGCCGCTTTGGCCGCCTCGATCATCTCGTCCCTCGAAGCCTCCGGTCGGGCGTAGAGCAGGTTCTTCTCCATAGTGTCGTGGAACAGATAGCTGTCCTGGGTCACGAAGCCGATGACCGCCGCCAGGTCCACCTGCCTGATCTCTTTGACATCCGTGCCGTCGATGGAAACGGAGCCTTCCGTAACGTCATAGAGCCGAGGCACCAGGTAGGCCAGGGTTGTTTTGCCGGCCCCGCTCGGGCCCACGAACGCGGCCAATTGGCCGGGCGGAATGTTCAGGCTGACCCCATCCAACGCCCACAAACGGGACTCTTCTTCCAATTCCTGTTCGGAGTTTTCGTCACTGGGTTCGCCGTACGACCGGGCGTAGTTGACGCGCACCGAGTCGAACGTGATGCCACCGGAAACTCTTTCTAAGTCCAACGGACTGGCGTCGGGGGAATCGACGATGTCCTGTTTAAGGTCAAGGTATCCGTAGATACGCTCGAATAGCGCGAAAGATGACTGAAGCTCTACCGAAACCTGGAGCAGCCGTCCGACTGGGAAGTACAGGCGGCTTTGCAACGTGGTGAAGGCGATAATGGTGCCGGCGGTAACGGCTGGGGAGCCGCTGCCGGACATCATATAACCCGCCAACAGGTAGATGAACGCCGGGGAGATCGACAGGAAGGTCATCACCACCGCGAAGAACGAGTGGCCGATCATTTGCTGCCGCACCGCCAGGTCGGACAGTTCCTGGTTATGGCGGTGAAAATTGGCCATTTCCTGAGTCTGACGGCCGAATAATTTAGCCAGCATGATGCCCGAGACCGACAGGGTCTCTTGGGTGATAGCCGTGACCTCGGCCATGGACCGCTGGGCCTCGGATGTGACGGCCCGGCGCTTTTTGCCAACGTACTTGGTCAGTGCGAAAAAGAAGGGCACCGTCGCTACGGCCACGATGGTCAATTGCCAGGACAAAATCAGCATGGCGACTAGGGTGCTTAGGAATATAACTGTGTTGGAGAGTGTGTCCGTCAGGGTGCTGGTAACCACAGCCTGAATTCCGCCCACGTCATTGGAGATACGGGACTGAATCTCTCCGGTGCGAGTGCTGGTGAAGAACCCTAGAGACATCCCTTGCAGGTGGGCGTAGACCGAGTCTCGAAGATCGCGCATGACGCTCTGACCTACGTGGTTCGTCATGTAGGTCTGGATCACGCCCATGATTCCGTTGGCGATTGCGATGGAAGTCATGACCGCCGCCAAGATCCAAAGGAGTTGCAGGTCCGGGCCTCCGGAAGACGGGAAAAGGCCAGAGTCAAAGACCGTCCTGATTAGCAGAGGGTTGATCACCCCGATGCTGGCAGTGACCAAGATCAAAACCGCCACCGAGACCACATGGAAACGGTACGGTCGAAATAACCGTACCGTTCGCCGCAGCATCGGACTGGACAAAGGAGGTAGGCCGAGTGTGTTTCTCTTGTCTGCCGGCTGTTCCGGCACGACGCGGTGCATCATGGGCTCCACCTATGTTTCAGAGCAGCACAATTGCGCCGCTTTTTTTATTCTGGCACGCTATCCAAGCGCGGGTGGGTCGTGAAGTCATTTTACCATTCAGTAACTGACGGAACGGGCGACTTTGGCGTCGCAGCGCGGAAATCCCCTTAATCCCGCTTTACAAAAGAGGGAGACGGCGATCACCACGACCAAGATACCTTGCCACAAGACTGTCATTCTGAGGAGCCCCGTAGGTCTACGAAGAATCGTGCAATCATCAACTTGGGAGATCCTTCGCTTCACTCAGGATGACAATAGGAGGGGCTGGAATTTCTCATTGATGCTGCATGGCAATGAAAAATAGAAAACGTAGCCCCCTTCGTAAAGCGGGGTTGGGGGATTTCCGTCACTCCTCCAGAGTCGTGATGTCCCCCGGGTCCAGTCCTAGCTCGTTGGCTTTTAGTAGGCGGCGCATGATCTTGCCAGAGCGGGTCTTGGGCAGCGTAGGCATGAATTCCAGCTCGGCGGGTACTGCGATGGGACCCAGTTGTTCACGGACGTGTAGTTTCAGGGCCGCAATTATTTCGTCGGATCCCTCCTGGCCCATGCGCAGCGTTACGAAGGCCTTGATGACCTCACCGCGAAGTTCATCAGGCTTTCCAATGACCGCTGCCTCTGCTACCGCGGAGTGGGAAATCAACGCGCTCTCAACTTCCGCCGAGCCGATGCGATGGCCAGCCACATTCAATACGTCGTCGGCGCGGCCCACCACCATGTAATAGCCGTCGTCATCGCGCAGGGCCACGTCGCCGGTGAGGTAGACGCCGGGGATAGTGTTCCAGTCCTTGGCGTAGCGTTCGGGGTCACCGAACACGGTCCGGTAGAAGTGGGGGAACGGCTTGGTGATCACCAGAAACCCGCCCTTATCCGGTTCGGTGATAGGTTGTCCTTCCCGGTCGACGATGTCCAAGGAAGCTCCGGGCATTGCGACGCCCACCCGGCCCGGTCTGACCGGCAAGGTGGCCGGGGTGCCCAGGCAGGGGCCGCCGGTCTCGGTCTGCCACCAGTTGTCCACGATATGGCCCCACTCACCGTTGCCGCAGATGAACTCGTAGGTCCACTTCAGGGCCTCGGGATTGAGTGGTTCGCCGGCGCAGGTCAAGAACCGCAGCGACCTAAGGTCATATTTCTGGGCGTATTCTTCGCCATAGCGCATCAGCATGCGCAGTAGAGTCGGCGCGGTGAACATGACGTTTACGCCGTATTTCTCGATGACCTCGTAGAAGACTCCCGGGTTCGGATGGTCGATGGCTCCCTCGCGGAAGACCGTGGTAGCCCCAGCTACCAACGGCGCGTAGACGATATAGCTGTGGCCCACGACCCAGCCGATGTCAGATGTGCACCAGAAGACGTCGTCGTCCTTAACGTCCCAAAAGGTCTTGAAGTGGTAATAGGTGCCCACCATGTAGCCACCGTGGACGTGGAGCACGCCCTTGGGTGTGCCGGTGGTGCCGCTGGTGTAGAGGATATACAGCGGGTCCTCGGAATCCATCTCCTCGGCCGGGCAGTGGATGCTGCTTTCAGCCATCAATTGGTCGAAGTCGACATCTCTGGCTCCAGGGTTCTCAGGCGACCCCTTCCGGCTCCAGACCACCACGTGTTCAACCAAGTCCATGCCCTCGACGGTCTGGTCGCAGATCCCCTTCAAGTCGACCTCGTTGCCCCTCCGGTAGCCGACGTCGGCGGTGATGACCACCTTGGCCTGGGCGTCTAATATCCGACCCCGCAGTGAACCTACGCTGAACCCAGCATAGACCACGCTGTGCACCGCTCCGATGCGGGCGCAGGCCAGCATGGCGATGGCGCCCTCAAGTGAGAGGGGCATATAGATGACCACACGATCGCCCTTCTTCACCCCAAGGGATTTTAGGCCATTGGCGAAACGGTTGACCATCTGCGCCAACCGACCGTACGTGACTACACGTTCCGATCCGTCCTCGCCCAAGAAGATGAATGCCGCCTTGTTCTTGTTACCGTTGGTCAAGTGGCGGTCTAAAGCGTTGGAGGTGATATTGCACTTGCCGCCCAGGAACCATTTGAAGGTGGGATAGTTCCACTCAAACACCTTGTCCCAGGGCTTGGACCAGTCCAGTTCTTTGGCCACGCGTTCCCAGAAAGCCTCGGGATTCTCCACCGAATCTTTGTATTCAGCTTCGTGGTCCTGCAGGGAGGCCTGTTGCACCAAGGCTTGAGGCGGCAGAATCTGGCCGGTCTCCTGGAGTAGATGGTCAATCTGTCCTTGCTGGACCATAGGTAGCTCCTTAGCTGACGGTTATCGGAATTTTGGCATCACTTCTTCGGCGAAAAGTTTCATGGAGCGCATCACTTTGTCGTGCTCCATGCTGCCGTAGGAGAAGTGGGCGGTGTAGTATTGAACATTGTGCTGGTCGCGCAGTCGTTGGATACCTTCCACCACGTAGTCTGGAGTACCAAAGTAGGCGGTGGATTTCAGCCTCGAATCATAGCTGGGTGGGTCCTCGGGTCGGGTTTCGACCCAATTGTCCAGATCGGCGTAGATCTCGCTGCCCCCTTTGAGGGTGCGGCGGTATCCGTTCAGGTCGGCCACCCTGTCCATGGCCTCATGAGGGTCCTTCTCGGCCGTTTTCTGGTCCTCAGCCACGTAGGTCACCCGGAAGAAGGGCATGTCCTCCCATCGGGGCGCCACGCCCGCCTCAGAGCACTTGGCAGCGTACAGGTCCCGTAGTCCGAGCACGTCCTCATTCGGGGTGTTGGCGCTGGTGAGCATGGGCAGGCCGCGGGAGACAGCATCGTCGATGGTGCCCGGCGTCCTGGACACCGCCAGGTACATGGGTGGATGGGGTTTCTGGATTGGCGTGGGCGCTATCGTAAGGTCGTCCACCTGGTAATGGTCTCCGTGGTAGGTGAACCCAGGCGTACTCCAAAGGCCCAGAATAATGTCTACGATCTCATTGAACCGCTGGGTCCTGGACTCGTAGTCGACTTTGAAGTTAGCGTACTCATAAACCACCTGGCCACGGCCGATGCCAAAATCCAGGCGGCCATCGCTCAAGAGGTCCATCATGGCGGTCTCCTCGGCCATGAACACCGGGTCGTGGAAGTTTAGGACGCTCACCCCCGTGCCGATGCGAATCTGTTTGGTCTGGCCTGCAACGTAGGTTGCCAGTGGCAGGGCGGATGGAACGATGCCGAAGCGAGTGAAGTGATGCTCAGCTAACCAGACGGACTCGAATCCCAACTCCTCTGCGTACTGTATCTGTTCGATCATCTCGTGGTAGAGGCGGCCTTGGTGAGAAGGGTCCCGTTGGGGCCAGGAAGGCAAGACAAACATACCGAATTTCATGGATGGTGGAGGCTCCGGTGCGGCGGACAGCATGGTCTGCCGGTATTGGTTTTTAGTGGCCCTATTCTAACTGCCCCATACTACCCAGGCAAGGCACGCCGCCCTCGTGGACCGCGCCTAAGTTCGCAACAACGTTGACCGCCCAAACTTCATCGCCTACAATTTGCTGACTCTAATTCTGAGACTGAACCGGTACGGCTCAATAGGCCCGGGAGGACCCATGGCGAATGAGGGATACGCACGCCCAGAACTCTTGGTGGACGCCGCCTGGGTGGATGCCCATAAAAACGATTCCAACGTTGTGATTGTCGACTGCGAAGTCGATGCCGCCTACGCCCGCGGCCACATACCCGGCGCGGTCTTGGTGCCGGACAACTACGAAAAAGACCCGGACTCGGGCCGGTTGTTCTTAATGAATCCGGAACAATTCAAAGCCATGTGTGAGGGCCTGAGCATCGGCGACGAGACGTTGGTGATCGCCTACGACCATTCTCGCAGCTTGACCGCGGCCCGCCTCTGGTGGGCACTCAACACCTACGGCCACACCAACGTTAAGATCCTGAACGGGGGTTGGCGGGCCTGGATCGCCAACGGCGGGACAGTGGGCTTTGGCCGTGCCGAGATAAAGTCAGTCACCTTCACTCCTAAGTACGACGACTCCAAACTAGTGAAGGTCGATGAACTCAAGGAAGCCTGCGAAGTCGGCGGTTCGGTGATCTGGGACGTTCGCAGCGACGGCGAATGGGACGGCAGCATGAGCCGCGGCAACAAGCGCGTCGGCCACGTGCCTGGAGCCGTGCACCTTGAATGGTTCAACCTGATGGACTCGGACACTAACGAGTTTAAACCGGCCGCCGAGATTCGACGGATACTGACGGAACACGGCATCACTCCCGACAAGAATGTCTACACTTATTGACAAGGTGGCATCCGAGCGGCGAACAGTCTGTTCGTCATGCAATTAGCCGGTTTCAACAGCACAAAGAACTACGACGGATCCATGGGTGAGTGGGCAAACTTGGAGGACACGCCTCTAAAGGTATAACCCGCATCTAACCACGTCACAGGTCTAACCAAATCGGTGAAGAATCACATCAGCGTGAAAAAGAGCCACAGAGTATACGCCGGTATTCCAAAACAAACGCAGTGGCTGCCCTTTTTCCTCTTGAGGAATTCCATACCTTATTCCCGCAGTAGCTGCCGGGCAATCGTCTGCCGCTGAATCTCGGACGTGCCCTCGTAGATGGTCAAGGCCCGCACCTCGCGGTACAGCCGCTCCACCCGGTTGCCTCTCTCGAGCCCGGCCCCGCCGTGGATCTGCACGGCTTCGTTGATGATGCGGCTGGCCGCCTCAGTGCCAAACAGCTTAGCGAAGGACGCCTCTTTGATGATTGATTCCTGTCCAGAGTCTTTAAGCCAGGCCGCCCGGTGAGCCAGCAGACGGGCTGCATCCAGCGAAACCGCCATGTCGGCCAGTTTGAACTGAGTGGCCTGAAAATCGGACAGGTTCTGGCCGAACATCTTCCGATTCCTGGCGAAGTCCAAAGACGCCTCATAAGCCGCCTGGCCCATGCCGATAGCTGCCGCCGCCACGGTGGTGCGGAACGTATCGAGGGTGCCCAACGCCAGACGCAACCCCCGGCCCCGCTCTCCCAGCAGGTTGGCTTGCGGTATGTGGCAGTCAATCCAGCGGGGTTCGCCGATAGGATGGGACGCCATCAAGTCCATGCGCTTCGAGTCGTCGAAGCCTGCCATTCCAGCCTCAACGACGAAGCAGGATAGGCTTCGGCTGCCCTCGCCTTCATCGGTCTTGGCGAAGACGGTGTAGGTGCTGGCGTCGCCGGCCTGGCTGATGAACTTTTTCTCGCCGTTCAAAACCCAGTCGTCGCCATCCAGGTGCGCCTCGGTCTTCATGCTTAAAACGTCGGATCCGGCATGGGGTTCGGTCAGAGCAAACGCGGCGATGCTTTCGCCTCTGGCGATGGGTGGCAGGTACTTGGCCTTCTGTTCGTCCGTGCCGCCTAGAGTTATGGGGTAGCTTCCCAGTCCCTGCATGATGAAGTTGGTGTCCGCCTGTACCGAAACCCGGGCCAACTCCTCCCGGATGATGCATAGGTCCATCACCCGAACGCCGACCCCGCCGTACTCTGCGGGCACGCAATACCGCAGCAGCCCTTCATTGGCCAAGATGGCCATCAGCCCAGCATGAACTGTTGGTGACTCGTCTGCCTCTTCAGCGATGGGCGCAATCAGCTCCTCAGCTATCCGCCGCACCCGCTGCTGCAGTTCAGATTGTTCCGCGGAAAATGCAAAGTCCAAGACAAGCTCCTTATCGATCCATAGTCCCCCTTTCATAAAGGGGGTTAGGGGATTCTAGCTCCCAGCCACCACTAGCCTATACCCCAAGTCAATCTCAGGCCGCTCTCTCAGATATCCGTAGCAGGCATCCCAGGTCCCAGACTCCAGGTCTTCCGCAACCGCCGCGCTCCTCTATCTGCGTCTTCCGGCAATAGCAAGGCCAAACTGGATATACTCGCCTGGACCGCTGGCTCCAGATAGGCTTCGAAACGCCGCCAATAGGCCACGGCGAACCCGTCTGTGCAGCCAGCCGGGATGGGAACGGGTGCGACGGTGTGGACGTTTAGGTGGACCCGCACATCATCTACTCCCGGAGCGCCGGTCTCTAAGGGCAACGCCAAGCATTCCAGAAAATATTCCAGCAGCCAAAATTTCAGGGATTCCAACGGTTCGAACAACAATATCACCTGCCGTTTGGCCACCCGGCGCATCTCGTTCAGTCCAGCGGCAACTTTGGACCAGTGGTGGAGAGTAAAAGTAGCCAGTGCGGCATCAAATGTCTAATCCCGGAACGGCAACGGTTCGGCCACGCCTCTAACAGCAGTGCCAGCTCCTGTGGTCCTTTGAGTAATCATCTCAAGTGATGGCTCAACCGAGGTAATAATACGGTCAGTCGGCCCGTAATTTCCGCCGCCGGCGCCTACGTTGATCACGGTTCGGGCATCACCCAATGGATCAACGATCACCTGGTGGATACGCGGGTCCGGCCGGAGGGCAGCAGCATAGCCGACGCCGATGATCTTGCAAACCTGGTCTCGGGTATTCATATTTATCTCCCTGACTGAGAGGTAACTTAGGCCCTGTGGTCCAACGTCGATGATCTGATTTTTATTAATGGGAAGAGAGAACTAAAGCCCCAACCTTCTAACCAACTCTTCCGCCGTGACTGTGGCCCCCGTCAGACCCTTGGCGTCCTGGTTGGCCAGGTATTTGGCGGCTTTGACCATGTCGGCAGGGGTGGCCCAGGTGGAGACGTCAGCATCAGGCCTCTGGGCTAGGAAACCCTCTGTGATTACTGGGCGTAAAGGCTTCAACACATTAACGGCAATATTGTGCCGTCCAAGCTCCAAAGCCAGGCCCCAGGTCAGTCGCTCCAGCCCCACCTTGGCCGCGCCGTAGTTCTGGCCGATGAGGGCGATCTCTTCGCTGTCGGCGGTCAGTGTCGACGAAAAGATGTTGTTGGCGGCATGGGAAGAGATGTTTATTATGCTGCCGCCGCCCTGCTCGATCATGATGGGGGCCACCGCTTTGCAGGCGATGAAGGGCGCACGCAGGTCTATTGACATGACCAAGTCCCATTCCTTGACCGTCATCTCCAAGAAGGGCGTGTAGCTGCCGATCGCGGCGTTGTTGATGAGTACGTCAACGGCCCCGAACTCATCCAGGGTCCGGTCAACCAGGTGGCGGATGCTGTCCTCTTCTCGCACGTTGGTCGCCACGGCCAATGCTTTGCCACCGGCGTCTTCGATCTCGCCCACTGTCGAGTGAATGGTGCCGGGCAACATCGGGCGGGATTCCTCGGAACGGGCCGCGACAACAACGTGAGCACCCTCCGCCGCCAGACCCATGGCCATGGCCTTTCCGATACCTCGGCTGGCCCCGGTTACGATTGTCACTTTGCCTTCTAGGCTCATTGATTCGCCTCTCCTATGATGTTGGAAAGCGTAATTAATTAGCAATTTACGGCCCAGCAGTGTGTTGGTCAAGTCGCGAACCGAAAAATCTCGCCTTCATATTGCCGTAACTCATCACCCAGATTAATGGACAGGTCGTTTAGTTCCTCAATCAACTCAAAAGGTATTTTCAGATGGTCCATTGCGGCCTCAAGGAGTGCGCATTCCAGCAGAGGAAGGGGATGGCGGTGATGGATCATTGGAGAATCTAGCTGGGTAGATTGGGGCCGTTGTCTGCGCTGATTTGCGATATTGTCGGGCTGATAGTGAGCTTGTACGACGACTTTACGCGGAAACTCGGCGCCCGAGGTTGGTTCACCGGCGACACGGTCATCGGTCTGCTTCCGGTAGTCATGTGCTGGAACGCAGCAGCAAAAAAGCAGTAACCCCGCTCGGGTTGTGGACCGATAGACCGGAGGAAATAGCGTTCTCCGGTCTATTTTCTCGCCACTGGGCCCGGATGTATCCAGGCCTTTTGTCTTGCCTTGCTCTGTCTTGACAAAAAAGCCTCTAACGCCAATCATCTAAACCCGTAGGCGGACTTCTAAGTGGCTCCGGCCCAGTCGTCAAAACTTGGCAGGGCCGATACGAATCAGGAGCAAAAATGACAACTTTGGTATTGGGCGGCACAGGCTTTATCGGCAAGAGGGCTGTTCCCCGTTTGGTCCAGCGCGGCGAGAAAGTGGTTGTGATGGACATCAACCCCGGAGCGGCAGACTTCAGCGAGTTCGACGACCAGGTGGAGGTTATGCGCGGCGACATTATGCAGTTTCAGGACGTGGTCACGGCCATTATGCACGCCAAGCCGGACCGCATCATGAACCTGGCATATCTGCTGGGCAGCGGAGACGACACCCCCCACTTCACCATGAAGTTGAACATCCTAGGCATGGATAACTGCTTCGAGGCGGCCCGGATCTCCGGAGTCAACAGGGTGACCTATGCCAGTTCCATCGCTGTCAGCGGCCAACAGTCCAACTTCGGAGACCGCGCCATCAACGAAGACGACCCCATGCACGGTACCAGCCAGTACGCCATGCACAAGCGGTTCAACGAGTTCCAGGCACAGCAGTTCAACCAGGTCTATGGCATGTCTATCACCGGCATCCGTCCGGCCAACGTCACCGGGCCAGACAAAGTTCGCGGCTCGACCGACCATGTGCAATGCGTCACCCTCCCTGCGGCCGGTCAACCGGTGAGCTTCCCCAAGGCTGGCCTGATGCGTCTGCCGGTGCACGTAGACGATATCGCCGAGGCCTTCGTTCGGGTGACGATGGTGGAGAAAAGCAGCTACCCCATCTACAACTCGGGCGGCTACCCCATCAGCCTGGGCGACCTGGCGGAGATCGTTAAGAAGTTCCTGCCTGACGCCCAAATCAACTTTGATAGCCAGGGCGGAAAAGAAGACTCGGGCAACTATATGGCCGACAACAGCCGCCTCCTGGGGGAGTTCGAACTGGAATACCCGCCCATCGAGCAGCGAATCCTTCAAATCATCAACGACGTCCGACGCGACGAAGGGCTGCAGCTGGTTAGCTGACAGCTAGTTCAGTCCGGAACCCTTGTTGATTGCCACGCCACCATCTGCCAGGCGCCGTTCCGTTTGGCGTAAACGTCAATGAACCTGGCTTCGAATTTGTTGTCACCAACGTGGAACTTGGCATGACCGGTGACCACGGCGGTGTCCCCGAAATAGCGGACTTCTACATCTTTTCGCTCGACGGATTTATAGTTGGATTTTCCCGTCTTGACAGCACCTATGAAGCTGGCTTTCGTGTCTAATCTGGCCGTTGTATGCGTGTAGATCAAGTCGTCAGCCAGAATTATCTCCAGCGTCTCCGCATCGCCATTAGTCATGGCTTCAATGCGCTGGTCTTCTAATGCAAGTATCTCGTCCATTCTCTCTCCATCTGTTTGTGAATTTAGCCTATCTTTCCTGCAAAACGTTGCCGGACAGTTCGGCGACCTTGTTTACTTTGATCAACACGGCAACACCAAGACGGTCCGGGTCCCGCTCCAGTTCGGCCTCCACCGTACGTGACATGACCTCTCCCCGAATGGGATCTGATTCGTGGACCTCGGCCGTGCCGTAGAAGCGCCAACGGATGCGGTCGGTCATGTTGTTGTACAAGACCGTCACCTTGGGGTTGTCAGCCACGTTGGCCAGCGCCGTGCGTTTGGCTCTTTCCCAGTAGGCCAGCGTCTCGGAATCATAGACCATCACGCTGCCCTTAAGGCTCAGTTGCGGCTGCCCGTCTTTGTCCACCGTACCCACGGTGCAGTCCCAACCGTCAGCATGTGCGCGGTCGACCAACTCTTGTATCTCACCGGTCATATCGATCATTGCGTGTCTGTCTCCAAGTCTGGCTCGTTAGTTTCGGGTGCTAAGTATACTCTCTACGCAGGTGCGGACAGGTAGCAGAGATGCTGGCCCGACAGAAGAACGTAAGCCGGCTTCCTCCAGATATTCGGTATACGACAAAGCTATCTAGATTAGTCCCTATGTCCGGGGCAGCAACTATCCAGACGAGCTGGGTTTTCTAGATGGAGCCATCGCCGCTTCCACCGGTTACTCGTTAACTGTGAAGCCTGGACTACCTGTATCCCTGGTGGAAGGAAGGCCCACAATCGGAGCAGATATGACATCAATCCATTTCTGAGCATTGAGAACGCTAGCCAAATCAGAGTGGTTTGCCCGCCTGATTACAGTCACTCCATCCTGGGTGATGTGGCTGAAAGTCCAATACTTACCCGTATTTCGATGATAACCTGCAGGAACGCCGCCCTCGGTATCGGATAAATCTCCGACATGGGAATAGTTACCCTTTAAACTAGGGGAAGTCCAAACAGATATAGCAGTCCCGTGAGATATATAGAGCACGTACTGATCACCGTCAAAGAAGACATCTGGGTCAGAAGCCCCTCGATGGGCGCCGTCTCCTACGGTGATAGACGCCCTATGCCCGTCGTCTAACTTAAATCGTTTTCCATCACTGCCATCGACTTCAGTAGCAGACCCGAAATACTTGACGCAGGAAGACTCTTCAGGAAGACATTGAGCAGGATCCGCACCTAGTAGACCGTGCATGAAAAATAGTACCAGCCGTCCCTCATCATCTATGATTAGAGATGGGTCCACGTAACCAGCAGCGCCAAGCCCCTCTAAGGAACACTCCCCTGAGGCGCCGGTTTTTTGATTCGCTGGGACCTGTGATTCATTGGGACTTAGTGATGGTGGCCAGCAGCCCTTTGGGAGGGCGCCAGAGGCACAGCCAACAAGACAATTGTCGCCAAAAGATATATCCCCGATATATACAAGAATGCAGCCTCAATTCCCTGTGCATCGAATAACTGACCGGCGATAAGAGGGGATGCACCGGCTAGAGCGAACCGGGAAAAAGAGAAGACCCCCAAGGTACTGGCTGCCACCTTTTCGCCCACCACGTCTAGAGCCGCAGCCGTAAGGATGGGCTGGTCGCTAAACAGGAAGGTACCCAAGAAGGCTAGAATGATTATCAGACCTATACCTTCACCAAAAGGAATCAAAAGAGCTGTCAGGGCCGAAAGTCCTATCAACCCCGGGATGAGCACCAGTTTCCGGCCCAGCCGGTCGGAGATGTAACCAGTGACCGGCGTTGCGAAGACACCTACACCCACCAAAAGCGCGATGTGTAAGCCCAACGAGGCGTTGCCCAGACCCAGCTCTTCGTCCAGACCAAGATACAGGGCTAGGAAGGGCAGAAAAGCTACGTTGGCCATACCCCGAAGAGCTGCCACAGTCATTATCCCCCACAACCTAGGGTGTTCCTTAAACGACTCTCTAGTATTCGCTATTTGTTCCCGGAAACGGGCGGGCCTGGAATCGTCGTTCTCAGAGTGTCCGATGTTACGGAAAGCCCAGAAGACCACGAAGGCCAGGAAAAGCGGCACCGCGGCGTAGATACTGAGAATCCCGCGCCAACTGAGGGTCAGCAGAAGGACGCCGGTCAGAGCAGGACCTAACACGTCACCTATGTTGCCGCCCACTCCGTGGAGTGACAAGGCTGAGGCCCGGTGGTGGCTAAACCGGTGGGAGAGGGCCGCAGTGGCCGGCAAATGCCACATGGAAGCGGCGGCGGCTACGATGGCCATTCCAATCAATAAGATTGGGTAGAACGGAGCGATCCCCATAATGAGCCATCCCAATCCAAAAAGAGCCATGCAGGCCGTCAACACAGAACCCCAATGACGGCGGAGCATGTCCGTAACCACTCCGCCAGGGAGAGCTATAATCCCAGAGACCATCTCCCTAGTAGTGGCAACAGCGCCGACTTGTAGGCCGCTTAGCCCAAAGGTAGCGACTACCTCCGGCAGCATCACGAAGAAACTCTGACTGAACCAATGGAAAACAGCGTGGCCACCACTTAATCCGGTCAGGATGAACTGAGCGGTAGTACGGATCCCTTTGGCTTCCTCGTGAGCATGGTCGTGATGATGCGTGTGGGCCTCTGCCATATCTACTTCCTCTACGAGTTGGCGAATGGGAATACCATACAGGAATGGTAGGCCAGGCCATTATGCCAGAACATCGCCGTCTACTCTATGTGACGACTCGCATGCTGCGACCATACCCAAAAGCCCCGTCCTGGTTGCCCTTATCAGATTCCACCTTGGGGACCAGCAGAAGAATTCGGTACAGCGTTCCGACAAACGAACTGCACCAGAAACAAGAAAAGCCCCCTCGTTTGAGGGCGCTTCCTCTTTCTATTTATCGGCCCCCAAAACCGCCCATCAATTTCAGCGACTATAAGCGTAGATTAAATCCCCGCCCACTACTCTACGTTCAGGGTCGTCTGCCAAGAACTCAGCCATGCCAGCCCAAATACCCGCAGTTTGCTCTGATGCGGCATCCGCCGCTTCTTTGCTGTCAAACGCAGAGGATACAGTTATACGGTCTTCAGACTTGTACGGTGGAGTCCCTTTTACGGCCGCGACACGTATACGCCGCAATCCGGATATTGAATTAAGTGTGCCAACGGTACTATCTGCGTAAGCTACTAAGACATCGAGCTTGGAAGGGTCAATGCCGACCGTGGTATGCCGCATGTAGCCAGAGACTACTTGCCCGATACTAGGTGCTCCGTCAGCGTCGAAAGCCCATATTATCTCGCCTTCTCGTACAATAGGCTCTCCGACTACAAACTCACTTAACGTAGACAAGTCGGCTTTGACTCTTTCCCGCGCCGCTTCCGCTGCCTGTTTGTCGTCGTAGAAACCGGTTATCACCAATCGGTTATCTGCGCCTTGGGCGGTATCAAAATGGACGCGGACGGCTCTCAACCCAGGAATATCGTTTACCCTATCAAGTCCGGTATTAAGGACTGACATCATGGCATCTCTTTTTTCAGGATCAAAAGTCATGAGATTATGTCTAACGTAAGGCATATCGTTCCTCTATTCGTGAAATAGGATTGGGGTCGAGAGCCATATTAGTCACGAGAGCGGAAGTTGTCTAATCATCGAAGCCTGAAATCCCGGCAATGACCGTCCCTAGCTGCCGATACCCCTACCCTCAAAGTACTCCACCCCGGGTGCCTTCCTGATGGGCGGTGTCCCTAAAGAAGCTACTAATTAAGAGTTAGCCGTTTCCCATGTTTATGCCTATCGTGTTATGTTGCCTGTTACATGGTTCGTGCCTGGCAACAGAGAAAAACACGGGGCAACAGGATACGGACGTGCACTTTTCTGTGCACTTTTTCAGCTCTGTTTGTGGTAATCCCAGGAGGATGTAGCTATGCGCCTACTAACCGCCATATCCATCGCCTCACTGATCGTATCGATTGCCGCCGTGGTGTTTGTCCTGGGGCTGTATGCAGAGTTAGACAAATTAGGGTCCGAGTCGCGCGAAAATAACTCTCGCGCTTGTACTGAGTTACTTGCTATTAGTGGCTCGATCACATTCCCAGATATCACCAGATTGGAAATCTACCTCGACTATGAAAAGGCGGTGGATAACTACCACGCCACCATCAAACAGGTTGATGCAGACCGTAAAAAGCTGGGGTGCTAACGCGCCAAGCGAGTTTTTTCGCCCTCTGGCCGGGAGTCATGTGACGAGGCCGGCCGGCAATATTACGGCAAAATCAAACTCGAGGTGTCTATCATGAAATCAGCAGATGGCATTAGAGCGAAAGTTGATTCATCTGTGAATGAATTGAAGATCATTCATGACCTAATAGAGATTGATGCAGACTTCGCCGACACAGTGGCTTTCTGCGAACAATATGACTTCCAGTTGGATCATTGCGGAAATACGATTATCGTGGCAGCCAAGAAGCCACCTGGTAAATATTGTGCATGCATAGTCGGAGGATCAGAACGACTCGATGTTAACCAAACGGTCAAGAGACTGATGGGAGTATCAAGGTTGTCTTTCGCCTCCGCAGAAGAAACCCAGAATCTCACTGGCATGATGATTGGAGGTGTCACCCCTTTCGGACTGCCTGCCGGATTGTCGATTTATGCCGACGAGAAGTTACTGGCACTGGATTACGTAATATTAGGTTCAGGCAGTCGATCCTCGAAATTCAAGATCAACCCGGTCGAACTGCATAAAATTCCAGGTTTGAATTTTGTTGGTGGCCTCTCGAAGGACGGATGAAACCTCCTGGAAGGGCCACCGCCATCGTGAAACGGTGACCCTGTATATCTTGACGCTCCGGCTGCCGATACCCATACCCTTAAAGTAACCCACCCCCTAGGCTGCCCGATGTGGGGGGTCGCTAAAACAGGGAAAGCCCCCTCGTTTGAGGGGGCTTCTTTCATAGGACCTGACCGTTGATGGTAGAAGTACGAAGCACAACGGTTTTCAAGTGCGTTGCCACGCCTGGTGTGAAATGGTGTCACGTGTTGAAACGTGGGGAGGTTGAGGCTAAAACCAGCCCCAACCTAGTGCCATGTGTTGTCAGGTGGTGCCACGTGTGGCCACATTAGCGACCCGTGGGAAGACCTAGACCGCCTCCAACTCTCGCTCTCCCATATCCTGGGGTTTGTCATCGCCGTCGAACCTGACCACGTACCCTTGGACAAATGCCGACCGTGTCTCCCCGGCTGACTCGGTCGGCAACGAGACTGTCGTGGGCAGCGCCACAAATGTGATCACCCCTTCCCGCCCTGACGTCGCCCTGATCCGTTGGCCTTTGCTGAATTTAGCCATGGTTCCTCCTTATCAAACGGGCTTACCGCTTAGACCGCCTGTCGGACGGTTCTACAATGAGAGAATTTGTCGCCCCTCTTTGTGTAAAGAGCCATCACTACGTTCGGTCTATTAGCACTATGGTAAAGGACGGCTACCTCATCGTTCTCATACAACACTTCCAAATCATCTATGCTCGTCGGGTTGCCACCAGCGGCAGTCCAGTCCAACGTCTCCTGTTTATTCCTAGTTCCTGACGCGCTAACGAACACGAAATCGTCGGTGAAGAACTCTCCGAGTTTGCTGGAATCTTTATTGGTAAGGCCTTCCTGCCATGCTTTCCACGCTTCGATAACTGAAGACATTAGTATCACTCCGATTAGACCGCAAATTTTAAGGCTAACTGTCTAAGTTTTATCCCCTTGTCGGGCAACTCTCCAAACATAAAACTTACCGTCTCTCTTGCTCCCACAACACATCAATTTGCCAGGTCGAGCGTTGCCTTCTAAGTCACGAGTATCCACGTTGTGGTAAATGACTGCTACTTCATCGTTTTCGTAGATTGGTTCAATATCCGATATGGTCGTCGGACTACCCCCAGAGGCTGCCCAGTCCAAAAACTCTCGCCTAGACATAGTTCGGAATGTGGTAATCAACTCGAAATCGTCAGTGATGAATTTTTCGCATCCACTAGAGTCCTTGCTTAAGAATCCCGTCGAAAGGGCCTGGAGAAATTCCGTACCTAAAGACATTTAAGTCCCTCCGATTAACAAGATGGCGGGACTTTACTACAGTGACACTTAATCATCAAATCCCGATATGCCCGCTATTGTAGTCCAGAGTTCCAGGCTAAGTTCGGTGTTGCCGAAGAAGAACCCGGCGGCCCAAGGGTAGGACTTACCCACGCCACCATGCTTTAGAGACGAGGACAAATCGGAAAGTGGTATCAGAACGGTTGAGTCATTCCATTGTTGCCACTACGATGGATATCTACTCCAACGTTCTACTGGATATCCAAGACCAGGCGGCTCTGGCGATCGATAAGAAACTTAGCAGGGCAGATTCATTTTAGGGTTGACTCAAATCCCACCAGGGCAATGCTAAATATCCTTCTATAGGGATTTCGATCTTGGTTGGCAAACCCTGTGCCTTCTTCAATCTCTGGATGTTATAGAGATGGGTGATGTGCTCGAAATACCTGTGGCGGAATGTTGCCTCCAAGGTAACGTGCATACGTTCCGCATTATGATTATCCAAAGTAATCCCACCGTACCCGGATTCTATGAGACCAATCCACATCTTAGTACCATCGACTTCAATAGCTTTGCTTTTACATGAACCCACCGTTTCTGATTCCAGGATGGTTCTACCAAAATTTAGCGATTCGCGAAGCTTCGCTAAGAGGTCATTTAATTCCCAATACTTTTCTGCATCCAACTGCCTATCTCGGGCCAAGTTAAGTAAATCATCTAGTTCTCGCCCGTTGGGCAGCCCGCCTGGGAACAAAATCTCTTTCCACCGTCCCCAAAACCAGTTGTACGGCCCAAAAGCCATATGGCTCAGATTCTGACGAATGCTCCATTGGCTCCATCCCCAGCGTTCCGATGTAAAGTCTAGACTTTCATCAGTCAAATCACTCAACTCATCGAAAGCCATAAAGTATAACTTGTCACCAAATTGGGGAAACAGCGCAACTGCTGAATCATTGTCTCGGAGCGTCATAGCGTGCCCTTATAGCGAAATTTCTTAATGTATGGCTATAACCAATACGGTCCCAATCATAATTGGGCCATATGAGTTAGAAAAGCCAGTGTACACGACCCATGGGGGTGTCGCAGAAACAAGAAAGCCACCTCAAACGAGGGAGCTTCTTTCATCTTTAGTGCTGGGCAAAAAAGAGCGCCTTTAGTTTGTCTGGGGCCTCCGGTTACAGTGTGGTCAACGTATCAAAGTCCACTAACCCCGTGTTCTTATCGGGAAGGGGAGGAAGTGAGTCTCTTGTAAGAGTGGCCAATACTAGTAGGCAATTAGATCCAGAGCAGCCAAGGAAAATCAGATTTCACGACCTACGACACACTGCAGCCAGGTTGCTTCTTGCCCTAGAAACAAGGCGG
>FAXA01000464.1_pt1 | contig 34202 bp, 31 predicted proteins | sample 734441 | NCBI WGS metagenome assembly FAXA01 (sample SAMEA3597868, study PRJEB11362) | hydrothermal vent metagenome | biome: marine hydrothermal vent biome; feature: marine hydrothermal vent; material: ocean water | place: Atlantic Ocean | collected 2010-09-19/2010-10-04
CCCCCCCCCCCCCCCCCCCCCCCCCCCCCCCCCGGGGGCCGGTCGGGGCGGCCGGTCTGAGTTCGGTATTAATCGAGGTTTGATAGATGGCACAGGCCCCTAGCGAAAAATGGGTGATAGTTAACGGGTTGGACTTCCACTACCGGGACTGGGGCGGGTCGGGGCAGCCGATAGTGCTGCTTCACGGCCTGGCCTCCACCTGTCATATCTGGGACATGGTCGCCCCGATCCTGGCCAAGGACTACGCAGTGATCGCCCTGGATCAGCGGGGTCACGGGGAGAGTGCCAAGCCCACCGAGGGATACGACTTCGCCTCCGTGACCCAAGACGTGCTTGGTGTCATTGACTATTTGGAAGGGCCGCCTCCGATCGTGGTCGGCCACTCTTGGGGAGGCAGTGTTGCCTTAGAATTAGCGGTGCGCGCGCCCGAGTCGTTGCAGGGCATGGCCTGGGTCGACGGCGGGATGATCAATGCCTCTGCCCGATATAACAGCGTCGAGGACGCCAAGTTGGAGATGTCGCCGCCGGACTTCACCGGCGTGAAATTGGAGGACTTCAAAGAACGTGTGCGGAATCGGCACCAAGGCGGAGGCATGGCACCTGGGTCCCACGAAGTGGTGATGGCCAATTTTGAAGTTTTGGCGGATCAGACCATCAAAGCGTGGCTCACCCGGGCCAACCACCTGAGGATCATTGAAGCTCTTTGGGACCACCGGCCGGTTCAACTCTACAAGCAGGTACAATGCCCGGTATTGATCATGCCAGCTCGGCAGCAGGCCGACCCGTCCACCCAGGACCGGGGCCAGCGCCGGATGTTTTCAGTGGGCGAAGCCGAGGAGATGCTGCCTAATAGCAAGACCGTTTGGCTTGAAAACAGCGTCCATGACGTGCCCATTCAGAGGCCGGAACTGGTCGCAGAAGTCTTGAAGAGCCACATCAATGACGGGTTCTTCGGCTAAGTTCGGCATTAGTGGAGTATTAAAAATGGCCCAAGTCGACTACTCACCTCTGGACGACCCCCAGATATCAATGAGCTCCTTCTTTCCCCGGCAGGGCTGGTCCGACACACCTGAAGGCGTGCAGGACTACACGGTGAACGTAGGAGATAACATTGGCTTGTCCTGCCGGTTCTTCCCGGCGGGTAACAGCAATCCGACCATATTGTTCTTCTACGGCAACGGCGAGACAGCCATCGACTACAACTCCATCGCTCCGATGTACAACCAGATCGGAATCAACTTCTTCGTTGCCGACTACCGCGGCTACGGAAAGAGCGATGGCACTCCGTCCTTCACCACCATGCTCTCCGACGCCAACACCGTGCTTGAGGCGATGCAAATCGTGCTGGGAGCCAGCGGATTTCACGGGCCCATCTATGTGATGGGGCGGTCGATGGGGCGTCATTCGGCCTTTGAGTTGGCGGCCAAAGAAGAACAGGTGATCAGCGGTGTGATCATCGAAAGCGGACGGCCCAGCCTGGGGCAATTCACCAGCGGACTAGGTCCGCAGCAGGCCGCCGAAATGGAGGAAGCCTACCGCGCCAAGGCGGCGTCGATAGCCATCCGGGTACTAGTGATCCACGGGGAGATGGACGCGTTGGCGCCCCTGAAAGACGCCGAGGATATGTTCCGGAATTTCGCCTCGACCGATAAGAAGATGCTGATGATCCCTGGGGCCGGCCATAACGACCTGCTCTTCAATGGGCTGGACGAATACTTCACCGCCATCCGAGATTTTATCTTCGGGTAGATCCTACCCACTCTTCCATCAGCAGGCCGAAGACCAGGGCGTCCCACCAACGCCCTTTGAGGAACTCATTCTCTCGCAATCGGCCTTCTTCCCTCATGCCGAGATTCCGCAAAACACCGATCGATGCCCCGTTTTCAGCGATACACCAAGATGAGATTCGATGAAGTCCCATCGAGGTGAAACCGTGCTCGACCAAGGAAGCGGCCTCCTCAGTGGCGTAGCTGCGCCGCCAATAGTCTGGCGCGATCTCATATCCAATATCCGCCTCCCAATCGATGTCCGATTTCCGACGGATACCGCATTTGCCAATCAGCAGACCAGTCTCCCGCAGAATTGCTGTTAGTTGAGTCCCGCGCCCTGATGACTCGGCCTGCTCGTCCGGGAACCATTGGACGAATTCTTTGCGTCGGACTCCGTGCGGGCGAAGCAGGGGTAGTACTACCAGTAGCGGGCGTCTTGTTGGTACGCAAGTACGGCCCGCCACTCGTCCAGCAAGAATTCGCGTAGCAGCAGCCACTCTATCGTGATCTCCAATGTCGATACTCCATCCAGGTCCCTTTGACAGACTACCCAAGGGGTTCTAGCATATCGTAGCCGCAGGGTTAGCGGCAGATAGGAGACTAAAACATGGAAGCAACCTGTGTGACCCACGTTGGCGTGTGCGTCCGCGATATGGCCGAGTCCCTGAAATTCTACCGGGACGCTTTGGGAATGAAAGTCATCGGTGAGAAGATCACCGATATCACGGAGGGTGGCACCCAAACGGCCCGCTTGGACAACTACGCTCAGAAACGCACCATCCGACATTGGGTCAGCCTGGCTTACGGAGAGGGAGCGACCCCGACCCTGACATTGACCAGTCACCCGGGGGAGAAACCCGACGGCACGCCCATACTCCTCGACCAGGTGGGCATTAGCCACATATCCTTCGGGGTTGCCGCTGTGGCAGATCTGGCGGATGAATTGATCGCCAAGGGATACGAATTGGCCGGTCCCAGAGAGTCTTACACTGATTCCAACGGCGATATCAAAAGCATCTACGTTCGCGACCCGGATGGCATCTTGGTGCAGTTCAACAGGCCCTAGCAACTATAGACTTGGGTAGTAAAATCGAGATAGAAATTAGAAAGAGAAAGGAAGTTTTCAGATATGGTTAAGATGACCGGCGGCCAGGCGTTGGCCAAGTCCCTATACCGGGAGGGTGTCCGGGTGATATTCGGTTTGCCCGGAGTCCAGCTCTACCACATGATGGACGGCCTGTACGACGAGCCGGGCATCCGGTTCATTACCGTCCGCCATGAGCAGGCCACCGCCTATATGGCCGACGGCTACGCCCGTGCCAGTGGCGAGATCGGCACTGCGTTGATGGTTCCCGGTCCCGGACTTCTGAACGCATCGTCGGGCATCTCCACCGCCTACTCCGCATCCTCGCCGGTGCTGGTTGTTTGCGGTCAGATCGAGCGCGATGAGATCGGCGGCGACCGTGGCATGCTCCACGAGGTCAACGACCAACTGGACGCCATCGCCCCGGTCACCAAGTGGGCCAAGCGGATCATGGACCCAGCGGAAGTGCCGGAGATCGTCCACCAAGCATTCCATCACCTTAAGAATGGCCGCCCTCGCCCCGTGGAGATCGAGATACCCCCGGAGACCCTGGCGGAAGTAGCCGAAGTGGAACTGCTGGAGCCCGAGGCGCCCCGCCCGGTGGCCGCCAGCAAGGAACAGATCGAAGCCGCTGCTGAAGCCTTGGCCGGCGCGTTAAACCCCCTGATTTGGGCTGGAGGCGGAGTGATTACTGCCCAGGGCTCGGAAGCCCTCACCAAGCTCGCGGAATTCTTGCAGTCGCCCGTCGTCACCACCGCCGAGGGCAAGGGCGCGATCTCCGATCACCATCCCCTGGCCCTAGGCGCGCTGTGGCTGCGTAACGACACCATCGCCAGAAAAGAGCACGGCCACGACGTGATTCTGGCCGTGGGGACCAGGCTAGTTACCTCCCAATGGCTGGATGGCCAGCAGGTGATTCAGATCGATGTGGACCCGGAAGAGATAGGACGTCATTACGAGAATACTCTCAGGGTTGAAGGCGACGCCAAGCTGACCATGGAAGACTTGCTCACCGCCCTATCGGCCAAGACTCTGGCGAAAGCCGACCGGACCGCCGAGGTGGCCGCGCAGAAGGCACAGCGGAACGACGACATCATCAAAGTTGAGCCTCAGGGAGAGCTTCTGGAAGCGGTTCGGAAGGCAATGCCAGAAGACAGTATCCTAATCTCAGGAATGACTCAGATGGGCTACTACAGCCGGGCCCATTACCCGGTTTACGAGCCCCGCACCTTCATAACATCGTCCTATTCAGGAAACTTGGGTTACGCCTACCCCACCGCTCTAGGCGCCAAGGTTGCCCAGCCGGGCAAGGCCGTGGTCTGCATATCGGGAGACGGCGGTTTCATGTTCAATTCCCAAGAGATGTCCACCGCCGTGGCCCACAACATCAACGTGGTAGTGGTTGTGTTCAACGACAATGCCTACGGAAACGTGAAGCGTGATCAGATGAACCAGTTTAACGGACGGACCATTGGCGTTGAGCTGCACAACCCAGACTTCGTGAAGCTGGCGGAGGCCTACGGCGCTAAGGGCTTCGTGGCCAACGGACCGGCGGAGTTGGAATCCACCCTGAAGATGGCGCTGACGCTGGACGCTCCGGTGCTGATCGAAGTGCCGGTCGGCCCCATGCCCTCGCCGTTCTTCAAGCCGTCTTAGGGACTACCGAGCAACGCGAAAAACAAATACCGCGTCCTCGATTGTCGGGGTTGCTGTTTTTCTGTTGCTTGGCCTAATTGTGGTTCGTGGCTGGGCTGATTTAGCCTACAAGAAATGGGGATGCGCGGTGACATGGCAGAACTTGACATGAATCGCATCAAGCCCTAGCCTCCAGAAAATAGATGCCCTCATGGGGCCGTACCAAGGTGACCGATGACCACCAGCGAAAAAGCAAAACTGATCGTCTTGGACCCCACTGCCGCGCCTCGGGAGATGGTGCAGGCCATGGCTCCTGTGCTGGAAGGTTTGGGCGGCCAGTCCGTGGGGTTCCTCTGGAACAGCAAGCCGAACGGAGATCTCCTCTTTGAACGGTTGGAGAAGCTGCTGCGAGAGAAATACGAGATTGCAGACGTGGTCTACAAGCGCAAGCCCACAGCCTCTCTACCGGCCACGGACGAAGTTATCGATGAACTGGTTGGTTCGGTACAGGCGGTGATTGTCGGACTGGCGGATTGAGGGTCCTGCACGTCGTGGAGTATCCACGACGCGGTGGAACTGGAGAAGCGGGGCGTCCGCACCGTGGTGGTGGGCACCGACCGTTTCGAACGCCTGGGCGAGGTTGAGCGGCGTTCTCTGGGCATGCCGGAACTGACCATGGCCATCGCGGAACACCCGCTGGGCGGGTTGCAACCCGAGAATCTTCTGGCCAAGGCTGATGGGCTAATGGACCAGGTGGTCGACGGTCTGACTGGAAGCCGTTAGGCGGCGTAATGGGCGAATGGCCGGTGGACCTTTTGGTCGCTACCGAAGTGAAAACATTCGGCGGACATTCCCAGAGGTCCTCGGTAATAGAACGTGATGCTGTTTACTCCTACCAGTGTCGTGGACAGTTCGAAGTGCAGGTCGGGAATCAGTTCCAACGCCTTGGCCCAGTAAGGGCGCACCGCGTCTTTTCTAATCGGGGAACCCGACGGCTCGTTCATCAACCAGACGATCGCGGACGAAGTCATCTCGAAGTTGTCGGTGTAATGCGAGACGATGCGGTCAAGGTCATGTTCGTTCCAAGGTTAGATCCAGTCCGCTGCGAAATGCTTGGCAAATGCTTGGTCTATCACAGGTCCACCAACTCCCGGACTCTTGGTTTATTTTTTCTTAAGCAATTATATTCCTAAGAACTCACTTCCGATGTGGCTTAAATTTTGGAGGCACCCATTGGCTGACCTAATCTCCGAACACTTGGAAATTGACGATGATTTTGAGGCAGTACAGGAACTCTATCTTGAACGAGGTTGGACCGACGGCTTGCCGGTCGTCCCGCCCACTCCCGAGCGTGTAGCTGCCATGCTGGCCGCGACTCCGCTGAGTCCCCAGGACATCATCGGCGAGATTCCGCCCATTTGGGGCTCGGCCACGGTGGAGAAGTTGGCCGTGAATGCGGTGATGGCCGGGTGCCGTCCCGAGTACCTACCGGTGGTTATCGCTGCAGTGGAGGCCATGTGCGACCCGGTGTTCAACCTCTACGCCATCCAGGCCACTACTCATCCCTGCGCTCCGCTGATCATCGTAAACGGGCCAATCTGCGACGACCTCGGCCTCCACGGCGGTTCCGGCGCCTACGGTCCCGGCTGGCAGCCCAACGGCACCATCGGCCGGGCGGTCAGGCTGGTGCAACTCAACGTCGGCGGTGCCCATCCTGGAGTGGGAGACATGTCCACCCAGGGTGCGCCATCCAAGTACACTTATTGCGTGGCGGAAAACGAGGAGGCCAATCCTTGGGAGCCCCTGCATATCGAGCGGGGGTTCCGCGCCGACCAGAGCACGGTGACCGTGATGGCTGGTGAGCCGCCCCACAATATCAACGACCACTCGGGTAGCACCGCTGAGGCCATCCTGACCATAATCGCCGGAGCGATATCCATAACTGGGGCCAACAACGCCTACACCGGCGGCGAGACACTGCTGGCCCTAGGCCCTGAGCATGCCGCTACCATCGCCGGCGACGGCTTTGGCAAACGGGAGATCAGGGAGTGGCTGCACCAGAATGCGCGAATCCCACTGGAACGATACACGCACGAGACATTGATCGAACGGTTCCAGAGGATCCCTGACGGGTCGGTGCCAATGGTGGTGGACCCAGACCTGCTTATGATCATCGTCCTGGGGGGCCCCGGTAAGCACTCGTCCTGGGTGCCCACTTTCGGCGGCTCTACCCACTCTGCGACTAGGGAGATAAGGCGGGTGTAGCCATACCCTTCCGGCGATGTACACGCCGAATACCGCCGAAGCAAAGATATCAGGTAACCGGCTTTGATTGACGCTTGGTTCTGAAGCATCTAAAATTTCTCTCAAAGTTGCTGTTGCAGGAGGCCGACCATGTCCAACAAGGGTTTCTCCCACATAGGACTCTCTACTCTGGACCTGGACAAGACCAGGGATTTCTACGAGAGCATTCTCGGTTTCAGGGTCGTACGCTGCGACATCATCAAGATCAAAGAGGGCGGCCACATACGTCACATGTTTGTCGATGTGGGCCAGGATCAGATGATTGCGTTCATGGAGCCTAATAACGTCGATGCGATTCCCTCTAATTACGACGCCGGTATCAACGACGGTCTGGGCGTACCCGGACCTTTCTACCATTTTGCGTTCGAGGCCGGTTCGCTTAACGCCTTGGAAGCGAAGCGCATCGAGTTGATTGATAAAGGACTAACAGTCACAGATGTGGTGGACCATGAGTGGGCCAAGTCCATCTACCTAAAGGACCCCAATGGTATCTCCCTCGAATTCTGTTTCCTTACTCGTGACGTCGGCAATGAAGACGACGTCACGATGCAGGAACGGGCCGAGGTCTCCATCGAGAAATGGCTCGGAGACAACTACATCAACGCCCGGGTCAGTTCCCGGGTCCAAGAGCCTGCTCTGGCTAACGACTAGGATATCTCGGCAACGCCCGAAACCAGCCCCCGCCGTCATATGGGGGCTTTTTATTACCAAACCTTAGGTTTATTTGCAGTTTAGCAGCAGCGATGTACAGGACCCTTCTGGGCGCCACGAAGGTCCGCCTATATGATTGTGGACATGGCCATCATCATTGTCTCGGCCCTAGGGCTTGTCTTCGGGATGTTCCGAAATTTTGCGAAACAATCAGTGTTGTCAACGACGCTCTTAAGGAGTTGAAAGAGTCTGACCGAGAGGCGTGAGAGGCGTCATAGCAAAAGAAAAAGCCCAGGCTATTTACGGCCTGGGCTTTTTCTTTGTGGTTGGCTGTAGTCGGAGCCTATAGACCCATGGCGTAGCAGGCGCGGCGAGGGTCGGCGCCCGTGCTTAGGCTCCCGGTTTGCGGGTTTCGGACTGACACGGTGGCGCCGAGACCGCAGTTGGCGGTCCAGTCGATCTCGTGTCCTCTGGCCCTCAGCGCATCGGCCGTGCTCTCTGAGATCCCAGGTTCCAAGTCCAGCCGGCCGGGCAGATAGTTGTGGGGGTAGAACGAATTTTCCACGCTCTGGCTGGCGAACCGAGGCGCTTCCACCGCCAACTGTGGGTCCATGCCAAAGACCAGCGTGTTCAAGATCAGTTGGACGTTGGCCTGGGCTTGATTATCGCCTCCGGGGCAGCCGATGGTCATAACCGTTTGGCCATCTTTCCGGGCCATGTAGTTGATCAGGGTGGTGCGAGGCCGCTTCCCCGGTTCCACCACGTTGGGGTGGCCTTCCTCGCAGTTGAACATCTCGATCCGGGTGCTCAGTGCGCAACCTAACTCCGGGAAGAATGCCGACTTTACGAAGGCGCCACCGCTGATGGTCCCGCAGACCATATTCCCCTGGTTATCAATCACCGACACATGGGTCGTACCTTCGTGGTTTGAGGAATCGGATGCGCCGGTGCTGGACGCGGCCATGGCTTTCGCCTTGGGGACGAATCCGTTGCCTTGGGAGAATTTCCAGGGGTCGCCGGGGGCCGCTTGCTCGAGCAGGGCTCGTTCCGGGTCGATCAGTCCGACACGTTCGGCGGCGTATTCCTTGGACAGCAGACCATCGATGGGGATCTCCGCATAATTGGGGTCGGCGTAATAGGCCTCTCGGTCTCCGAATACCAGCTTCAGCGCCTCGGTGACCGTGTGGATGTATTCGAGGCTGTTGTGGCCCATCGCTTTAAGATCGAAGTGCTCCAGCAGATTCAGTGTCTGTTGGACCATGGGCGCCTGGGTCCAGGTGTCGTGGCCGAGAATCTCATGATCTTCAAAGGTGCTGGAAACCGGCTCGCCGAACAGGGCCTCATAATTCGCCAGGTCCTCCATGGACAGGATACCGCCGACTTTGGCTGAAGAATCCACGATAGTCTTGGCGACTGATCCTTTGTAGAAAACGTCTCGCGCCGCTTGCAGTCCGCCCAGCCGGTCCTTGGAGCCGGCGGCATTTGACATAGCCTTCATAGTGTTGGCCAGGCCGGATTGGACCAGAAGGTCGCCGGGCTCTGGGACCTGTCGGTTGTCGTAGAACACATCCCAACCGCCAGGCAGGTAGTTGTCGAACTGCAGGGCGGTGTTGGCGTTCGCCAAACGATTGAGCATGTATTCGTAGTGAGGAATACCGTTCTCGGCGTAATCGATGGCTGGAGCCAAGACCTCTTCGATGGTCATGCTGCCGTAGCGTTCCAACAAAGATATATACGCTGCGACGATCCCAGGGACGGTGAAGGAGAGATGGGCGTCTTTTCCCGGCCCAGTGGGTATGCGTTCGAACCCCTGCGATTTGTAGAAGTTTGCGGTGGCCTTGCCCGGTGCGACGCCCTGCCCACTGAGCGACAGCATCTCGTCGGTAGCGGAGTTGTAGAGCATGAAAACGCCCTCCGCCGCCAGGGAATACGATGCGATGGGCTCGATAACTGCGGCCGCGAAACCGGCGGCGGCGATGGCGTCGAAGGCGTTCCCGCCGTTCAAGAGCATCCTCATTCCGGCCATGGAAGTGAGGTAGTGACCGCTGGAGATCACTCCCTTGGTCGATCGGACAACCGGACGGCCGGTGTCGGGAAGCGTGTAATCGCCCTGTTCCAGGTCGCGCATCGATTGATTTTGGGCCATGATTGACTCCTGGTGGTTATTGTTGTTGTGGGAAAGTTGTCCAAGCCACGCTTTTTTAGGCGTGCACTAGACGTGAATCCGAATATGTGGGCCAGTTGTGTGGTAAGAAAATGGTCGGGGTGAGAGGATTTGAACCTCCGGCCTCTGCGTCCCGAACGCAGCGCGCTACCCCTGCGCTACACCCCGACTTTCCCTGCTGCCTTCCCGCTTCCCAGCCGGAATTGGGCTCTGGGCAGGGCAGAACGTATTATACCGCAAGATAGATGTGCCGGGGCTATGGTTTACCCAACATCAAGGACCGAGCCGAGCGCTTGGGCGGAGTGCTTTACATCGAAAGCTCTCCCGGCGCCGTGACCAAGTTGGACATCAAAGCTCCCCTGCCTGTTCTCACAGCGAGGCCGCCACTGGGGTAACCTATAGTTGGCGGATTTTTAGCAAGGAAAGGCTCTACAAAACGAAACGCTATAACAAGGTGAGCTGGATGGCATCAAACGACAAACTTAAAATACTGGTTGTCGACAACCATGACATCGTCCGGAAAGGACTGGCCATGTTGATCTCTCGTCAAGAAGACCTTTTTGTTGTCGCCGAGGCTGGATCTATTGCCGAAGCCATTACAAAAGCTCGCGAATCCGTTCCGGATGTGGTGGTGATGGACATTCGTCTACCCGACGGCACAGGAATCGAGGCCTGCCGCGAAATACGCGATGAGAATTCGGGCGTAAAAGTTCTGATGTTGACCTCATATAGCGACGAGGAAGCTGTGATGGGCTCAATAATAGCGGGGGCTTCGGGATATCTACTGAAGGGGATTCACTCCCAGGAAATAGTGGATGCCATCCGGCTTGTCGGTTCTGGCCAGACATTGCTGGACCCTGCGGTCGCGGCCGGTGTCTTAGAACGCGTAAGACTGGGTAAGGAAGAAGACCCCCTGACCCAACTGAACGAGCAGGAAAAGAAGATTCTGGAATTGATCGCAGAAGGACAGACCAACCGGCAGATCGCCGGCCAAATTAACCTGAGCAACCAAACGGTCAAGAACTACGTCAGCAACATCCTAGGAAAACTGGAGGTCTCACGTCGCTCGCAGACGGTAGCTTCCCTTGCTGAACCCCGTGCCCACCTAGATTACGATGCATGAGTTAGCCTCATAACTTTCTAACCCTAAGTTTCCACGGGCCGCGTGGTCAAATGACCATGCGGCCGTATTTCCCCCAAAACGGCCCGCCGAAACGATTACCTTCGGCTCTCACCTGCTCATCCACTTCTCTGTAGCGGGAGATTCACCAGTTAGACGCGAAGTGGATTTGAGCATTCGAATTTTTCTGATAGACGAACACGGTCCCGCCCGGGATATTCTTGCCCGCCGTCTGGAATCCATCCATGGATTATCGGTGGTTGGCTTTACATCCGACAGCGAAGCGGCTATCCGGGAAATTGTGACGCTTTCCCCAGATTTAGTGCTCATCGACACCAAGATGAAACAGTCGGACGCCATGGGAGTTTGCCGGCGGGTGCTGGGTGCCGATGAGCAAATCAAGGTCGCCGTATTGACCTCTCACCGGGGCCCAGATGAACGGCGCCAAGCATGTGAGGCTGGGGTGGAGGGTTATCTCCTGAAAATAGTCAATCCCCACAGCTTGTCTGACTGGATCGGGCTCGCTGTTGGACGCAAACCCACATGAGTCCTAGAAATAGGAATCCTATTGCTACCGAGCGCTCTCGACCTGGGTTGGAACTGGGCAACGAGATTCGTTGGCTGGCGCCCCGGAATGACGGGTTTTGGGTGAGACTTTTACGGGGCGAGAGTATAGAGAACCCGCTACGCAATCAAGCGTGGAAGGCATTTTGACTAACGAAGACAGGTCCGGCCTACTGGGCCAGCATCTCCAGGGTCTTTTCTTCCAGGACGGCGACGTTCAGGGCGCCGGTCCATTTGTTGAAGATCTTGCCGTCCCTGTCGATGAAGATCGTGGTCGGCATGCCCAGAACCTTGTAGTCCCTGATCACGTCTGGGTCTGAGGTAGAACCGGCAGGATAGGTAGCCTCTAGTTCGGCCAGCAGGTTTCGGGCGTCTTGCTCGGTTCCCAGCCCTGTGAACTGGCCCAGGTCTACTCCCACCAAGAGAGTCCGGCCCTGGAATTTTTGGTTGAATTCTTGAAGGTCGGGCATCTCTACCCGGCAGGGAGGGCACAAGCCAGCCCAGAAGTTGATCACGACGGGCTTCTCGCCGAATAGTCTGTGCAGGCTCACCTCCTGACCACCGACCACATCCTCGCCCTGGAACATGGTGATCACAAAGTCAGGTGCCAGGTCCCCGGAGCTGGAAGACTCATCTCCCACGATGGACGAACCCCTCTCGGAACTGTTGCTGCCGCAGGCAATAGCTGCCACGGCTAATACCAACACAAGAGAGAGCAGAAATCTTAGCTTGCTTTTGTTCAGACCGGAAGGCCGGTCAATCGTCGAATTTCTTGTCAATGGGTCCTCCGTGGTGAATCAGTTGTGATTCACAGGACGAGCGCGGTCGGGAGCTGGTTCCTAGAAATTTAGATGTTGCCATGCCCATGAGGGTTCAATGAATTAATACGGTAGACCGTCCCAGGCAGTTTGCTATTGATGCGACCAAACGGGCCAAGATGGGTCAGTCCGCGGATGCCAAACGGGCCAAGGACCGAAGGTTTTCCTGGAAGACTAAGAACCTCTCCAGAACCCTGGTGAGGCGGGACAGCCATTCGTCGCCCAGCCTGCGCAACGGCATTTGCATCTGAGTGTTGCCAACCTGGACCGACGGCCCCAACGCCCTTTGGAGGGGAATTCTCGCACCGCCCACCGGCACCCGCAACGACAGCACGATGGCGTCGCTGCCCTGCACGATTGATTCCACGCCAACCTCCGAGGCCAAACCGCGGAGGCTCACGAGGGTTAAAAGGTTTTCAACCTCTTCTGGCAACGGGCCGAACCGGTCTCTTAATTCTTCGCGAATCTCAGGTATGTAATCGGAGTCGGTCATCTTGGCCAGACGCTGGTAGACGGCCAACCGGGTTGGCAGATGGTCCACATAGTCCTCGGGGATGCGGGCGTTCATGGGCAGCTCAATCCTGGGCAGTTCGGCGGCCGGGTCGTCGCCTGCGCCGGCCCCGCCCGATTCCTCATCCAGCTCCCGGACCGCTTCGTTCAATAGCTGAGTGTAGAGGTCGAGTCCCACGTCTTGAATGTGGCCGCTCTGGGACGCGCCCAAGATGTTGCCGGCACCGCGTATTTCCAGGTCACGCATAGCTATACGGAATCCGGCGCCCAATTCTGAAGCCTCCAGAATGGCCTGAAGCCGGTGCTCTGCGCCCTCCGTGATGCGACGTCCCCGAGGCGCTAGCAGATAGGCGTAAGCCCGGTGCTCACTGCGTCCAACCCGTCCCCGGAGTTGATAAAGCTGGGCCAGCCCAAATCGGTCTGCCCGCTCAATTATCATGGTATTTACATTGGGCATATCCAGCCCTGATTCAATGATTGTGGTGCAGACCAAGATGTCGGCTTCACCGTTGCCGAAATCTACCATCACGTCTTCAAGCTCGGTTTCCGCCATCTGCCCGTGGCCAACCATTATCTTTGCTTGGGGGATCAGTTTGTTCAACTCGGCGGCGGCTTGGTGAATGGTGCGGACCCGGTTGTGCAAGTAAAAAACCTGGCCGCCTCGCTCCATCTCCCGCAAGACGGCCTCTTTAATCACGTCCTCGGAATACTCGGAGACAAAGGTCTTCACCGGCAGGCGGGCTTCGGGCGCCGAGTCCATGGTGCTCAGATCGCGTATACCCGCCAAAGCCATGTTCAGCGTCCGGGGGATGGGGGTCGCGCTCAGGGTCAGCACATCCACCTGTTGCCGCAGTTGTTTGAGGCGTTCCTTGTGGCTGACGCCGAAGCGCTGTTCTTCGTCCACCACCGCCAAACCCAGGTCCTTGAACTTCACGTCCTTCTGCAACAGCCGGTGGGTGCCGATGACGATGTCCACGCTACCGTCTTTCAGGCCTGAGATGACTTCTTGCTGTTCCTTGGGTGTCCGGAAACGGCTAAGGACTTCCACTTTGACGGGAAAGGGACTGAGGCGTTCGCTGAAGGTGGCATAGTGCTGCTGTGCGAGGACTGTGGTCGGGACCAAGACGGCCACCTGCATGCCGTCGTTCACAGACTTAAAAGCCGCTCTCAGCGCAATCTCGGTCTTGCCATAGCCGACATCGCCGCAGATCAGGCGGTCCATGGGACGCATAGTCTCCATATCGGCTTTGACCTCGACGATGGCCCTGGCTTGGTCCGGGGTTTCAACGAAGGGGAAAGAGTCCTCAAGTTCCTGTTGCCAGACCGTGTCCGCGCTGTGTTCATGGCCTTCCGCCAGAGCGCGGGCGGCATTGACGCGCAGCAGTTCCTGGGCCATCTCTCTGGTGGCGCTCTTGACCCGCGATTTAATCCGCGCCCACTCGGCGGTGCTCAGCCTAGTTAATGATGGCGGTTGGTCCTGTGCGCCCACGAAGGCGGACACACGGTCCAAGTGGTCGGTGGGCACGTAGAGCTTGTCGTTCTCAGCGTATTCCAGGATGAGGTATTCCTTCTCATCTTCGTCGCCGCCGATGTGCGTGGTGCCGGCGAACCGGGCCACGCCATGGTCGATGTGCACCACGTGGGCTCCCGGGACCAGGTCGGCCAGGATAACCTCCGTCCCGTGTTCGGCCTTGCGTCGACGGGTGTAACGCAGCTCTTTTGCCGTGCCAAATAATTCGGAGTCGGTCAGCAAAACCAGAGCGCTGACCTGACCAATCGCCGATTTATCCACTGGGAATTTAACGGTCCACCCGTCCCGCAGCGAACCTGGCAGCAGGACTACCTGTCCGGCGGAAGGCGCGCTTTCCAGGGAGTCAACTTGGACTACGCCGATGCCTTCTTGTTCCAGAATCTCGGCAACTCGGCGTTGGTGCTGGGTGACTGCGACCACTGCGAAGTTGGCCTCCTGGTGGCGGCGCACGTCGGCGGCCAGTTGTTCTAGCTTGCCGTAATACGGGGTGGAAGGCCGAAATATATTGTCCTCGTCGTCGCCAACCCAGGTCTGGAGTTGCATCTGGGGCACGCCGCTCAGCCGGTTGGAGAACTCCTCCCAGTCCATGTGTGGCGAGGGGAAATTGACCGGCAATTCTCCTCGTTCCTCTCGGGCCTCGCGCATTCGCTCGAAGCGCTCTTCAAGTTCCAGCGCCTCGGCTTCCACCCGGCCGGAACGTTCTAAAACAACCAAACCGTTGGCGCCGATGTATTCCATCAGGTGGGCCTGGTTGACCAGGCCATTGTAGAAAGAAAGGGTTTCGGGATTGGGTGACGACGCGAGGACGGAGAGTTCTTCAGCCATCCGGTCGCGTACCTCTACTCCGCATTTGGCGTAGTCGAGGGCGTCGGTCTTTGAGGCGACCATTTCCTGATTTGCCAGGCCGGGTAGTTGCTCCTTCGCAGGAGCCAAGCGGACTTCCTCGGCGGGCCGGATGGAGCGCTGGGAGACCGGGTCGAAGTAACGGATGGTGTCAATCTCGTCATCGAACAACTCTATGCGCAGCGGCCATTCGGACCCCGTAGGATAGACGTCGATTATCCCCCCTCGGTGGCTGAAGCTACCGGGCGCTTCGACCACGGGTTCGTTATGATAGCCCAGGTCCAACCACTGGCCGAGGAGGGTAGCGATCCGGATTCGGTCGCCCTTCTTCCAGACACTCAACTCTCCGGTCGGAGGAAAAACACCGGCCATCAACTCCGGACGGAGAGTATAGAGCAGGGCCGAGCCAACCGAGCAGACGACGATTGGGCTGATTTCCGGAGGGGAGCCGACGAAATTACCGGCTGAAGCCAGAGCGGCTAGGGCCGTTAGGCGTTGGTTGCTGGTATTGGCATCCACTGCCAGCCGCTCAAAGGGCAGTACCTCCGGCTCAGGAAGCAGGTGGATGGGCTGATCTTCACCAAGGTAGGTAAGCAGTTGGTCGTGAAGACGGCGGGCGTCGTCGGGCCGGGGCGTAACCACCAAGATAGGTCCGTTCTGACGGCACCACAAAGACGCCAAGAAAGCGGCGCGGGCCCCTTGGCGGACGGTGACTCCCGATCCATCACCAGTTTTTTCAGCTGGTTTGCCCGAGGCGTCAACGTTCCTACGGTGCTCGGGATGGCGGTCCAGTGATTCTAGGACTCCCTTAAGGGTCATTGTGGGGTTAAAAACTCCGATACAGCTACGGCAAATACGGGCCGAAATATAAAATTCCACGCCTGAACAGGGGCTGGTATCAAATCCAGCCCCTGTTCGACTATTTTATTGCCTTGGGTGCGGTGTTACAAGCGAAAATTCACGTCATTTCAAATCTGGGGTACCAGGCGTGCATGCTATAATCTTTAGTGTGAGTGGTAGCCATAGACCGCCTATTTTTGTCACGATTTCCGACACCTCAGAAATTCAGATCATGGCCAGAGCAAGTCAAAAAAACGAGGCTGGAAATGCTATGTCCCGCACTTTTCGCCACGGACGTATCGTCGTCAAAGCGGGTACCGGTGCTCTGACCGGGTCTTCCGGCTTGGATTCGGAAGTGATGGGCGACCTGGTGCGTCAGATCTGTCAGATCCGCGACGAATCTGGAGAAGTGGTGTTGGTGACCTCCGGCGCCATCGCCGCCGGCCGCTCAGCCCTGGGCCAGACCGGTGGAGAGATGGGGCAAGACATATCCTCCCGGCAGGTCTTTGCCGCCGTGGGCCAAAGCCGCTTGATGCACACCTATCAGGAGATGTTCGCCACTCACAAAACTCAGATTGCCCAGACCCTGCTGACCATCGCCGACGTTTCCAACCGTCAGTCGTACTTGAACGTGGGGAATACCCTGCAACGTTTGTTGGAATTAGGAGTGGTGCCGGTGGTCAACGAGAACGACGTTGTAGCCGTCGACGAGATAGGCGAGGTTTTCGGGGACAACGACCGGCTATCCGCCCTGGTGGCAAACCTGGTCGACGCCGACTTGCTGGTGGTCCTGACCGACACCGAAGGCCTATATTCGGCGGACCCCCGCACCGATCCCGCTGCGACCCTGATTGCTGAGGTTGACCGTGTTGACGCCCGCATTGAGGCCCTGGCCGGAGAGGTCCTGCATCCTTGGTCCAGAGGTGGTATGGCCACCAAACTTGAGGCCGCCAAGCTGGTCACGGCGTCGGGCATTCCCATGGTGATGTGCCATGGCCGGGCTGAGGACGCGGTGCTTCGCGCCGCGCGGGGCGAGTCCGTGGGAACTTTTTTCAAGCCTGCCGCCAGCAAGATGGAAGCCCGCAAACGCTGGATGCTGAGTGGGATCTCCCAACGGGGTAAGATAATCGTGGACTCGGGCGCCGCCGGAGCGCTGGTTAAAGACCACCGTAGCTTACTACCGGCCGGGATCAAGTCGGTTGAGGGCGATTTTAGCCGTGGCGAGTCTGTCTATGTGGTGGACACCAAGGGACTGAAGATCGCCTGCGGCATCGCCAACTACGCAGCCCGGGACATCGGCAAGATCCAAGGTCTACGCTCGGACCGCATCGAGGAGACCCTGGGCTATCATTACGGTCAGGAAGTGGTGCACCGGAATAACTTAGTGCTTTTATTTAATGACGACTAAAACAGTACAAGATGTTACCGCCCTGGGGCTTGCCGCCAGGAAAGCCTCCCGGAAATTGGCCCGGCTATCGACCGAGGACAAGAACCGGGTGTTGCTGAACCTGGCCCGGCTGCTTCGTTCCGGCCAGGCGGACGTTCTGTCAGCAAACCTATCCGACTATCAAGAAGCCAAATCCGACGGCATGAACGACTCTCTGTTGGACCGCCTGCTGCTGACCAGCGAACGGCTGAACGGCACTGCCGACGAGGTTCAGCGAGTCGCTGAACTGACCGACCCCATCGGTGAGGTCATTGAGACAAATTCGCAGCCAAACGGTCTGATCACCAGCCGCCGACGCGTGCCTCTTGGAGTGGTGGGCAGCATCTACGAGGCCAGACCCAACGTCACCGTGGATATCTTCGGTCTGTGTCTTAAGTCGGGCAACGCCTGCATCCTGCGAGGCGGCAAGGAGACCATACGCTCCAACACGGCGCTGGTAACTATGCTGAGAAAGGCCCTTTCTGATGCCGGGGTAACTACCGACGCCGTTCAGTTCGTCGACAACCCGGACCGGGCGCTGGTCGACCACCTGCTCAAAATGAATGAATACATCGACCTATTGGTGCCCCGTGGCGGCGCCAGCCTGGTCAAGTTCGTGGCTGAGAACGCGACCATGCCGGCGGTCACCGGCGGCATCGGCGTCTGCCACACCTACGTCGACCGGGCCGCCGACCTCAAGATGGCGGCCGAGATCGTCCACAATGCCAAGGTCCGGCGTCCGTCCATATGCAACGCTTTGGACACAGTGTTGGTCCACTCAGAGATTGCCGCCGACGGGCTTCGCCTGATTGCCAAGGAGTTGACTGCTTCAGGCGTGGAACTGCACTGCGATAACCGAGCTCTCAGCATACTGGGGCCCGACGCTCCGGACTTGACCATGCCGGCCAATGAAGATGATTGGGGCAAGGAATTTCTTTCCCTGACGGCGGCGGTGAAGGTAGTTGATTCACTGGACGACGCGTTAGAGCATATCGAGACCTACGGTTCTGGTCACTCCGAGGCCATAATCACTGAGGACGACGCGGCGGCTACCCGGTTCCTGGACAAAGTGGACGCGGCCGCGGTCTACGTCAACGCCAGCACCCAGTTCACTGACGGCGGCCAATTTGGTCTCGGCGCCGAGGTTGGCATCAGTACCCAGAAGTTCCACGCCCGCGGACCCATGGGCCTCAAGGAACTAACCTCGTATAAATGGGTGATCGTGGGCAAGGGGCACGTCAGGCCATAACCGTGGCTAGCACAGGTAGGAGGCCATATTTGGCTGATTTGAACTTTGAGCGCGAGGTGCGCACGCCTTATTCCGAGGCTTATCTGGTCATGGAACAGGATCGTCAAGTAGGCCGGGTAGACATCCATTTTACCCCGGAGATGGTCCACGTGGCCGTGTCGGTCGATGAGAGCCTGACCCAGGAAACGGTTCAACAGATCATTGACACCGTGGATGAGGACATCGTCGACGCTGTCGGCATCACCCGCGGGAATTTCGTGGTGCACATCTTCCAGGGCCGAGAAACCGGCGTTCTAAGCGACGAGAACGAGAACGAGTTCAGCGAAGACGGTAGCGACCACTGATTTTTGATCTGGCTATCCGTCTGCCCTGAGCTTCCCGTTTTGCTTGTATGCAGGCTGTGTGTCACCCCCAGTGCAAACGAGGGGTCTCTTTCCTCTCATTCGGGATTGGCGCATCGGTAACGGGATTCCTCGGCTGACATCTCGGAGTGACAGTTAAATACGGCGGCGGCGCTCCCGAGCACATCAATCTCCAACTCCCGATGCTATACTCATGCCCTCATTCGTAGCCGTTTGAGCTCCATTGGGGACGAACAGATTCAGCCTTGGTAATAGACACCCATTGCCACATCTTACCGCCGTCTTTTCGCGACCGCAGGGCCGAGATTGCCACGCGCGACTCTACTTTCTCGGCGTTGCTGGCCGACCCCGGCGCGAACATCGCATCCGTTGATGACCTGCTAGCGTCCATGGACCGTGACGGCGTTGACCGCTCCGTGGTCATGGGGATGGGATGGACCGACCCGAACATCGCAATCGAAACCAACGACTACATCATCCAAGCAGTCTCGGACAACCCCGGACGTCTGACCGGTTTCTGTTCGGTAAACCCAGTTTGGGGAGAAAAAGCGTTCGTCGAGGCAAAACGTTGTTTGACCGCCGGGTTGTCCGGCATCGGCGAACTCCATGCGGACACTCAGGGTTTCGACATCACCGATGTCGCCATGATGGCGCCGATCATGGAACTGGCTCGCTCCGACGGGTGGCCTGTTTTAATTCACGCCTCCGAGCCGGTCGGCCATAGATACCCCGGCAAGGGCAGCACAACCCCTGACAAGCTGTACCGTTTCATCCAGAATTTCCCTGGAAACCCAATAATCTGCGCCCATTGGGGCGGCGGACTCCCCTTCTACTCCCTGATGCCAGAGGTCAAAGAATCGTTGAAGAACGTGTACTTCGATTCGGCGGCGTCTCCATTTTTGTACCGGCCAGAGGTCTTTTCCACGGTCGCTGAACTGGCGGGTGATGGAAAGGTCTTCTTCGCCAGCGACTACCCGTTGATGGATATCTGGCGCCCCTTGGAGCAGGCCCGGAGCGCCGGGCTGGCCCCCGATGTGGAAGCCAAATTGCTGTCGGAAAATGCGGCCAAGCTGTTCCGGCTGTGAGATCAGGAAGCTCGACACTTGGCGGCGGGGTGACGCTGCCCGACCATTTGCGGGAGGGTCTTAAGATACTGTTCGTCGGCCTGAACCCCTCCCAATATTCGGCCGAGGTTGGCCACTACTTTGCCAACCCCCGCAACCGATTCTGGCCGGCCTTCAACCTTTCGGGACTGGTCACCAGGAAAGTGACATCTGAAGAAGACGCCACCTTGCTGGGCGACGGCATCGGGTTCACCGATGTCGCCAAGCGCCCCACTCCTATGGGGTCAGGGCTGCGGGCCGCCGATTTTCGCCAATGGGCGCCGGTGCTGAAAGACAAGATCATCAGGTATTCGCCAAAACTGGTCTGTTTCCACGGTCTGATGGCCTACAAGGCCTATCTCCAACACGGCGAAGGCGTGAAGGAACAAGCACAGCTCGGTCTGCAGCAACGGACTATTGGCTTTTCGGCTGTATTTGTCGTGCCCAATCCTAGCCCAGCCAACGCCAAGTACTCCTTGAACGACCTGGCCGAGTGGTACGGCCGGCTCCGGGAGTTCAGCCAGCAGTGACGACATCAGGAGAAAAGAAAGTTCGTTCATTCATCGCCATTCCGGTCCCAGATCAGGGGATCGAGGCGTTGAAGGACACGGTCCAGAAACTGGAGTCCGATATTGGCAGGAGCGTGCGTTGGGTGCGGCCCAAAGGCATCCATCTAACTCTCAAATTCATGGGTGATATCCCAGCCGGCACGGTCGAGCAAGTACTTGAGGCCCTGCCCTTGGTGGCCGCACGGTTTCCCCCAATCAAGCTGGCTATCTCCAGACTGGGTATCTTCCCCAATACCCGGCGTCCACGGGTGCTGTGGGCTGGGCTGACCGGCGAGTTGGAAGCTTTGTCCGAGTTGCAATCGGCTGTGGACGATATGGTGGGTAGGCTCGAACTGCCCAAAGAGCAGCGACCATTCTCGCCCCACCTAACTTTGGGCCGGGTCCGCCGCGAAACCTCCGAAAGCCAGTTACGTAAGATCGGAGAGATCATTGCGGACGCGGCGCCGCCTTCCGCCGAACCTTGGACGGCCAACACTGTCAACCTGATGCGCACCGAGCTTGATCCGGTCGGGTCCAGACATTACTTGGTCGGCACTGCGGCCATCGGTGGTGGGTGAACGCATGGACCGATTGACCGTTTCTATTAAGCCTGTACCGCCTTTCAATTTCGAGCTGACGGCTGGGTATCACACTTATTTTCAGAACCGCTACGGCACTGACACCATGGAGGACGGCGTCTACCGGCGGCTGATCGACTTAGACGACAAGCTGGTCTTGGCATCGGTGCGGTCCATCGGTACCTTGGAGGCGCCCGAATTAGCCCTGGAGCTACAGGGCCCAGAATTGAGTCCGGATGACGTGGAATCTGCCACGGATAGAGTGTCATGGCTGCTGGGAGTGGACCAGGGCTTGGCGCCGTTCTATGAGTTGGGAAGGGCCGACCAAGCCATGGCCGGACTGGTTGAGCAGTTCTACGGCCTGCATCTACCTCACACGGCGAGTGTGTTTGAAGCATTGGTGCTGGCAGTTTTGGGACAACAGATATCCACCAACGTGGCCCGAATTATCCGTACCCTTCTCATCGAGACCTTCGGCCCCAGTGCGGAGTTTGATGGTGAGACCTACTACGCGTTTCCCAGGCCTGCGTCTATTTGGGCGTCCTCACCTGCCGAACTCCATACCATGAAGTTGACGCAACGGAAGTCGGAATACGTCCATGGGCTGGCCGGGTCGGCCCTGGATCCTGAGATGGGTCTGGAGTGCCTGGAGGAGTTGACTGACCGGGAGATCGTCGAGAAACTGGTTGCACTCCGGGGTGTGGGGATGTGGACGGCCCAGTGGGTGCTCATCCGAGCTGTGGGCCGTCCAGATGCCCTGCCTCTGGGCGACCTGGCCCTCCGGCGGGTAGTCTCACACCTGTTCATGGATGGTGAGGACGTAAACGACGCTAAGGTTGAAGAGATCGCCCAGCGTTGGTCTCCCTACAGGACCTACGCCACGGTCTATCTTTTTAGCGCACTGCGCACCGGTGCCGGCTAAATAGCAAGCAAACACAAATGGAGTTCTACATGGCATTTCTAGGACTTAGATTGGGGAACGAACCTGAGATGGGGCCGCCCGATATCCAATCTCTGGGTATATTGGCTGAAGAACATGGCTATGGCGAAGTCTGGATGACCGAGGGGGTGGGTAGAGACTCCCTGACCCAACTCACCGCAATCGCTGCGGTCACCAGCCGCATCGGCCTGGGGACGGGCATACTGCCCATGTTCTCGAGAACGCCGCTGATCACAGCAATGTCATCGGCGGGCTTGGCTGCTGTTTCTGACGGCCGGTTCATACTAGGGCTGGGTGTAGGGAATCGTCCGGCGACGGAAGATGGACATGGAGTGGCCTTCAGTCAACCCATGGAACACCTGTCGGACTTGATCCACATTGTGCGCGGACTGCTGCAAGGTGAGGAAGTCAGCCACGATGGCAAGGCGATTACGGTAAGTAAAGCCTCATTGGGTCACGCAGCGCCCACCCGAAAGGTGCCCATCTATATTGCTGCCCTGGGACCCCGCATGTTGAGATTGGCTGGGGCAATAGGCGACGGCGTTCTGCTGAGCTGGACCGCGACTAGCTATTTGGAGCAGGCCATACAGCTAGTCCGGGCAGGCGCGGTCAAAGCCGGACGTGACCCGTCTGAAGTCGAGATATCAGGCTACCTCCGAGTGGCCATGACTGACGACCTGGACGCCGGCCGGGCCAGCCTGCAAAGGGAGATTGCCCGGTACGCTGGCGGATCGCATTACCGGTCTTATTTCCGTAATACCGGGTTCGATGCCGAGATGGTTGGGACGCAAACGGCCAGGAGCCATTCCGATAACCCGGCCATGGCCGCGGTCATCAGTGAGAACATGCAGTCGGAACTGGGCGTGGTCGGTCCTGCCGAGGTCTGCTGGACACGCATCGAGAAATTGCGGGGTATGGGCCTGACAAAACTGGTAATCGCCCCATTAACGGTAGGAGAGATTAAAAGCTCTTATGAACGCACGATCAAAGCGCTAGCTCCCCAGGGTTAAGATCAGGTCAAATCAGCTAAGCGAGAGATAGATGCCCTCAGTATTGGTTTTTGTTTTCGATGGACTCCAGCCGTCCCAAGTCAACCCCAGGTTGATGCCCAACCTTTCAGCCTTCGCAGACGGCGGCGTGACCTTTGCCAACCACCACGCTGTTTACCCTACGGTCACCAGGGTAAATTGCTCGAGCATGGTCACCGGCATGAACCCAGGAGGACACGGTCTGGCCGGAAACAGACTTCTGATTCGGGATTTCGACCCAGACAACGCCATGGGGGCGATGGAGCCGGAGCTTGCGCGGATAGCCAAGGCCGGGCTGCCGGTGCTTCTGGCACCGACTTTGGCGGAGATACTGGCAAAGCACGGAAAAGAGTACGTGGCCATCGGCGTTGGGACCAGCGGCAATGCCTACTTACATAACCCCTCCGCTGAGGACTCGGCCGGCGCAACCATCCACCCAACATTCGCTTTGCCCATCGACCTGCATGAATCTCTTATCGATCGGTTTGGACCATGGCCGGATGAGGCGAAACCAAACACGTCCAGGCTGGCTCACGCCACGCGGATCATGACCGAATACATTATTCCCGAGCGGGCGCCCGCCGTGGCCTTGGTCTGGTCGTCGGAGCCGGACAAAGCCCATCACGCCGCCGGCGTTGGTTCCAGCCTTTCCGACACCGCCGTCAAAGAAGCGGACGGGCAGTTCGGAGACCTGATGCAGTGGTTGCGGGAGACCGGCCGGATAGAAGAGACCGACGTGATTGTGGCCTCCGACCATGGCTACTCGACCATCTCGGAGGTCGTGAGTGTCGAAATGTTGGTCAAAGAAGCTGGATTCCTGTCAAGCGGCGAACCAGGAGGGGTCATAGTCGCTCAAAACGGCGGCACTTCACTCTGCTACACCCCGCCTGGCGACCTGGAAACTGCCCAACGGTTGGCGGCTTGGTTGATGGCGCAGCCTTGGTGCGGCGCTGTCACGGCGTCAGACGCCGTGGCAGGGATTCCTGGGACGTTGCCAGCCTCATTGGTGGGAAACCAGGGGCCACGGGCTCCAGAGTTGACCGTTTCATTCCGCTGGGATTCGACACCGAACGACGCTGGATACGCAGGCATGGCTTACTCCAACTACGGCGAGCCTGGGGCCGGACAACACGGTTCTATGAGTCGTCACGAGATGAACAATATACTTTTTGTGAACGGCCCTAGTTTCAAATCGGGAATCACACTTGAAATACCGTCCGGTAATCTGGATTTGGCCCCTACCATCCTCAAAATCCTCGAAATCTCAGGTACACAAGATATGGACGGAAGGGTACTTTCGGAAGCGCTGGCCGACGGTCCTGACGCTATCGAAGTAGATTGGTCCACAGAAACCCACCGCGCCGAACACGAACTTGGCGGAGATACCTACCGCCAGCAGATCACGATTTCAACGGTTGGCACGACTTCATACGTCGATGAAGGTAACCGGGTGATTTAGGAGAGATCCTCCTGTTGGTGGCCTCAAATTAGTAAGTGCGCCGAACCACTTGTGAACTCTGCCATTCCACAGAGCAAGCGACCCACCGCTGCCCTACCGCCTAGTCCAGCCAATAAGCATCCTTGCCTTCCCGATCCCGCCACGTATAATACCGGCGCAGCCTAAAGCCGTTAAACGGAGCGTCTAAAGCTCATGAACATCCACGGAATGGATCCGTCTGAACTTGCCGGCAGACGAGACGAGATTCTGGGCCACTTTTCCCGCATCGACAAGGAGTTCGATCGCAGGCGCGGCGAGAACCGGCTATTGGTTAAAAGCGACGACATCCAGTGGGAATCGGCTTCACGCGTCCATCCCACGCAGCAAGAAGGACACCTGCTCGCCAGGATCATCTCTCCGGAGTTGGGATTCAACATCCACACTTTCCGGGTGTTCAAGAGGCAGATCGGAGGCGGCGGTATCGACGGCGCCTTCCACACCCACGGCGACGCCGTCAAATACTACCTTGAGGGCAAGGGCAAAGAAATCATCGACGATCAGGAAGTTGAGGTGTCGCCGGGCGACCTGGCTTTTATACCCGCCAATATCTGGCATGGCACCGAGAACACTGGCGACGAACCCATGGTCTTCATCGCTTTCCACCAGATTCCCGGCACTCACTTGCCCGTGCCAGCCTCATGGCAGTACCACGCAGACGACCTGACTGAGCACGAGAGCATAGACAGTCGAATCGCCACGATGGCCAATGAAGACCCGGCGGCGATGGACTCGGCAGTTCTTTACTCCTGGCGGCAACACCTGCTCCACGAATTGGGTGTTCTGGATGACGAGTTCAACGTGCGGAGAAAGGCAAAAAACTATCTGGTACCACGGGACGAGGTTCCGTGGGAGACGCCGGCGGACAAGCAGACGACCACTCTGATCGCACCGGAGCTAGGCTTCGACATTCACACGCTTCAGTTATCCGTGCGGGTGGTTCCCCCCGGACACAGCGACGATACTTTCCACAGTCATGGTGAGGCGGTCCATTATTTCCTCTCGGGCCAGGGTCACCAGATTGTTCGAGATGAATCGATCGCGGTTGAAACGGGAGACTTGGTTTTCGTTCCGTCTGGAACGCCCCACGGAATCCGGAATTCCACAGACGGGCCCTTGCGCGTCTTGGTTGCCGAGCAGTTGCCGGGGACCTATCTGCAACGGCCGGTGATAATTAGCGACTCAGAGTAAATATTCGGCGTATCCGGGTTGGAGGAAGAATTGGAATCGATGAACCAGATGGGCGTTCTGCTGCCCACCAGAGGCGTATTGGTTTATGCCAAGGGCGGACGGCCCCGTGTAGAACTGAACTGGCAGATGGCCGAGACGGCAGAGCGTATCGGGTACGATTCTGTTTGGATTGGCGACAGCATCACATCCAAGCCCCGGCTCGAGCCGATGGCTGTGATGGCGGCTCTGGCTGCCCGCACCCACAGGGTTAAGATCGGGACCGCCGTCATGCTGAACGCACTACGGCACCCGGTCCACCTCGCTCACTCCATCGCCACCATAGACAATATCTCGGGTGGCCGAATCGTGTTAGGCCTAGGGGCCGGTCGAAGCAACAACCAGATGTTCGTCGATGAGCATGCGATCGTGGGAGTCCCCATAACCGAGCGGGCTGACCGGATGGAAGAGAGCATAGATGTCCTGCGTATGCTGTGGTCTCAAGACAACGTTTCCCACCCAGAGGGTTATTATCCCTTGAATGACGTGACATTGGAGCCAAGACCGGTCCAAGACCAGGTCCCTATCTGGCTCTCCAGCAACTGGGTGCAGCGGGGATTGAAACGGGTGGCGGCCCAGGGAGACGGGTGGATCACCAACGTTCCTTCCACAGAGATGTTCACCAAATGCTTGGATAAGATCGAAGAAAAAGGTGCGGAGTTAGGCAAGGATGTAAGTGGCATCAAACGTGCTCTGTACATATCAGTCAATTTGAACGATGAAGGCGAGGCTCTATCCGAGGGCGACGGGTTCATGCGCGCTTACTATGGCATTCCGTATGAAGTGGTCAGCAAGCAATTACTCTGTGTCTTCGGCCCAGCCCAAAAAGCCATAGACACCATCAAACTCTACAAAGAAGCCGGCGCCGATTACTTCATAGTCCGCTTCGCCTCGCCCAACCAGATGGAGCAGCTCGAGAAATTTACGGAGTTGGTCGCGCCGCACGTTTAGAGCTAGGAGAGGTCAAGTTGGCTGCCTAGTAACGGTCCTTGTAGAGTCGAGCTCGGCCATAAAAAGCTATCGTGCCACTCTTAATATTCGGGTAATCCAATCACCGATCTTCAAAACAACAATTCCCGAAGCGAAAATACGTATGCCGGTGGCGCTTGCCCAAACATGATGAGCGGGGTGGACGTTCTCAGTCGCCGCACACAATCGCAGGCCCGAATTAAGCCTAAGCAGATGTAACCCCGGTTTCGTCGACGCCGCGGCCGGTTAGCCTTTGAGCATTTTCATCAAGGCCATGGGGTTACGTGACTTGGCCATCTGCTTCATCATCTTCTGAGTCTGCTTGAACTGGTTCAGCAGTTGGTTCACGTCCGCAGGGGTGGTGCCGCTACCGCGGGAGATGCGGCGACGGCGGCTTCCGTTCAAGATCTCGGGACGCTGACGTTCCTGGGGGGTCATCGACCGGATGATGGCCTCAATACGCTCCATGCGGCCGTCGTCCAGATCGCCCGCGGACATCTTCTTGCTCAGTTGGCCCATTCCTGGAATCATCTCCATGACCGAAGACAGTGAGCCCATCTTTTTCATGCTCTGGATCTGGGTCAAGAAGTCTTCCAGGTCGAAGTTGGCCTGGCGGAACTTCTTCTCCATCACCTCGGCCTGTTTATCGTCCACGGCATCCTGAGCCTTCTCGATGAGCGTTAGGATGTCGCCCATGGCCAGGATCCGGGAGGCCAGGCGGTCGGGGTGGTAGGCTTCCAGGCCGTCGGGCCGTTCGCCCATGCCCATGAACTTGATGGGCACGCCGGTTACGCGGGTGATGGACAGGGCGGCCCCGCCTCTGGCGTCGCCGTCCATCTTGGACATGATCAGGCCGGTTAGCGAGACCTGCTCGTGGAAGCCCTCGGCGGCGTTAACGGCCTCCTGGCCAGTCATTGCGTCCACAACCAGGAGCACTTCGTGGGGGTTGACCGCCTTCTTGACCTCGCCAAGTTCCTTCATCAGGTCTTCGTCGATCTGCAGGCGTCCGCCGGTGTCGATGATGGCCCAGTTGACTCCCAGTTGGCGGGCCTTTTCCAAGCCGTTCTTGGCCACCTGTACTACGGTCGAAGTCTTGGGGTCCTCGGAGTAGACCGGTATGTCCAATTGTTTGCCTAGCGTTTCCAACTGTTGGATGGCGGCGGGGCGGCGCAGGTCGGCGGCGATCAACAGCGACTTGTGGCTCTGCTTGCGCACGTGCAGGGCCAACTTGGCGGCGGTGGTGGTCTTACCCGAGCCTTGCAGGCCCACCAGCATGATTGTAGTCACAGGTTGGCTGGAAAGGGTCAGGGAGTTGTCACCGCCGCTGAGGAGTTCGGTCAACTCTTCCTGTACGATCTTTACGACCTGTTGTCCGGGAGAGAGGCTTTCTAGAACGTCTGAGCCGGTGGCCCGCTTTTTGACAGCGGCAACGAAGTCCCGTGCGACCCGGAAATTAACATCGGCTTCCAGCAGCGAGCGACGGACCAGGATTAGGGCCTCGTCAATATCGGATTCGGTTAACCGGCCTTTGCTGGTCAGCTTGTTCAGGATACCGGTCAACCGTTCTGTTAGATTCTCAAACATATCTGCCCTGGTGGGTTTAGTAGCCTTTACCGGAACGTTTCTGCTTCGAATTGTAGGCCGGCCCTAGATTAAGGGTCAAGGTGTGTGAGGACGTTTTACTCCCAGCGGAACAACCGGACAGCGATGAAGAAGGTCACCGCCAACCAAACCGTCAGGCCCAGAACATTCTCCCACTGCGACCATAGCGAAGCGCCATCAACGGCCACGTTTCGCAGAGCATCGGTCAGGTAGCTCAGCGGTAGGAAGTCGGCCGCAGCCCGCAGCGGCTCAGGCATGGCGTCCCTCGGGAAGAACACTCCGGACAGAAACATCATGGGCAGTGCGATGGCGTTGGCCACCGGAGCGGCTACATCTTCGGTGCGTGCCCAGCCCGAGACTGCGAAACCCATGCTGACGAAAACGCCACCGCCCAGTAGCGCCAGCAATAGCATGATTCCTAGGTTGCCTTCCAGGTGTACATCGAACGCCCCCACCGCCAGGCCCACCAGCACCAGAGTCTGCAGGATGGACACGGACAGACGGGTGAAAACCTGGGCAAAGATGAAACTGGCTGGCAAGATAGGAGTAGCTTGTAGCCTCCTGAGTACGCCCCGGCTCTTCAACTGGACGAATGAAAACGCCACGCTGAAAAGTCCCATCTGCATGATGGACATGGCTACCACGCCGGGCATCAAAAAATCGATGAACTTCAGGTTGCGGCTGTCCACCGGTATGGGCTCGATGCTGTACCGCTCGGATATGTTCCCTTCGGCGAAGGTGATCTCGTCCAGCACATGTTGAATGATGGTCTGTCCGGCGGCCGACTCTTGGGCCCGGCCTTGGTTATAGATAACGGTCACCCGGCGTTGGACCGGGGATTGCGCCTCTCCGAACCCGGGCTCGATGATCAGTACCAGGTCACGTTCGCCGTCCAGCAATTCTTCCCGCTCTTCTTCCTCGGAAAGACCATCCGAGATATCGAAGGTGCCCAGGGCACGAATATCGCCGATCAATTTCCTCGAGGCGTCGTTATCTGCCCGGTCGATGATTCCTAGGTCGACCGTCCTGAAGGCGCCGAAGTCCAGCAGTCCGAACACCGATATCAGCACCAGCGGCAGGAAGAATGTCCAGAAGATAGCCTGCCGGTCCCGGAACCATATCCTCATTGATGCGCGGGTGAGGCTGATGGTGGGATTGGTCTGAAATAGCCTTTCCAGCATCACTCGTCCCGCAGCGCCCGGCCGGTCAGGTCCAAGAAAACGTCTTCCAGGTTAGCCAGGTTCTCCGTACGCTCTTTCTGGAACCCTCTGCTCAGTAGAGAATCAACCAACGCCGTTGGCCGGTCCATCGCTACGATCTTGCCGTGGTCCATGATTGCCACCCGGTCACAAAGTTCCTCAGCTTCCTCCATGTAGTGGGTCGTCAAGAGCACGGTGCGGCCTTCTGATTTGAACCGCTGGACCAATTCCCACATGTGCCTCCGGGCCTGTGGGTCCAGACCGGTTGTGGGCTCGTCAAGAAAAAGCAATATGGGGTCGTTGACTAGGGTCGAGGCGACAGAGAAACGCTGTTTCTGGCCGCCGGACAGCTCTTTGAACAACGCGTCGGACCGGTCATCCAGCTCCACATCCCGCAGCAGCACAAGGGCGTCAATCTGCCGGTGGTAAAGGCTGGCCATCACGTCCAATATCTCCACCAGGCTCAGCCGGTCGAAGAATGCGGAGGACTGGAGCTGGATGCCGATGATCTTCTTGACCGCCCGCGGGTTCTTCTGGACGTCGATACCGTTGACTACGGCTATCCCGCTGTCGGGAGCGCGCATGCCCTCCAGTATCTCAACAGTCGTGGTCTTGCCCGCTCCATTGGGGCCCAGGATCCCGAAGACCTCTCCGGCGCTCACACCAAAGGAGATGCCGTCCACGGCTTTCAGATCGCCATAACTCTTGCGTAGGTCATGGACCTGAATAATGTTTTCTTGTTGTTCCATAGTTCCGGAATTCTTTCCGCGCTGTGCTAAAATTAGCTACCTTCCGGCCGCCGGTCCATAGCGGAGCCGGAAGCAGATTCCCCTGGCAGATTTCTCTAGCGTGGCGGAGGTTGCAGGTGGCCGGTTTTAGGCCCTCCCCATGATACCCCTCAAGCTCACCCTCAGTAACTTTCTGTGTTACCGGGAAAACGTTCCACCGGTGGACTTCACCGGGCTGCACGTTGCCTGCATCTGCGGTTCCAACGGCCATGGGAAGTCGGCCCTATTGGACAGCATAACTTGGGCATTGTGGGGCAAGGCAAGGGGCAGAGTCCAAGACGAGATGATCTCTTACGGCGCAGATGAGTGCCGGGTGGAATTGGACTTCACTTCCAGGGACCAGAACTACCGGGTGATCCGCAGCCACGCCCGGGGTGGGACCCGCCGCCGCAGCGGGGCCTCCGACCTACAACTGATGGTCCTGGAGAACGACATCCCGCGCGCCATAACCGGCGATCTGATCCGCGAGACCCAGGCCCGCATCGACCAGACCATAGGTATGGACTACGACACGTTCATCAACTCGGCTTTCCTGGTCCAGGGGCGTGCCGACGAATTCACCAACAAAACCCCCGCGGAACGCAAAGCCGTCCTCAGCAAGATACTCGGTCTGGAAACCTACGACCGGCTCCAACTGCGCGCGAGGGAGCGGAACAGTTGGGCGGAGAACACCGCCAAGATCGCCGAAGGCAATGTGGACCGGCTGCGCCGTGATCTGGAGCTTCTGGTGAAGCCCACCGCTGAGTTGGAGGAACTGGAGAACAGTTTGGCGGCACTGGACAAAGACCTAGCGGAACAGCAGGTCCAAACGACGGCGGTGCGGGATCAGGTGGGCGAGTTGCGCCGTCAGCAGGCAGGCCAGGAAGAATCCGCCCGACGGCTCTCGGATTTGGCCAAAGAGATGGAACAATTCGAGTCCGCCCACAAGGCCGCCCAGCAACAGGTGGCTGCCTTCGATAAGCTGGTCGAGGCTGCCGCGGCCATCCGCCAAGGAGCGGCACAACTGGCCACTGCCCGGGACGCGTTCGCCCGGCTGGAAGAGGCAGGACACAGCTTCGACGAACTGGAACGGCAGCGGGTCGCAGCTTCCGGGGTCATTGACGTCAAAAAGACGCTACTGGAATCCCAAATCCAGCAACTGACTACGGAAATAGAGACCCGACTCAGCCCGAAAGCCCAAGGTCTGGAACAGATCGAGACCAGCCAGCAGCAGTTACAGGCTGAAGGGCCCATAATCGAGGAACAAGAACGGGCTTTGGCGACGGAGCGGGAACGCCTGAACGCCATGGCGGTTCAAACCGGCCAACTCCAGAGCGCTCTAGAGCGTGCCGCGGTGGAAGGTAAAGAACTTGCAGCCAAGAAAGAATTGCTGGACGGCGCCAACGGCCAAGAAGCGGTATGCCCACTCTGCCAAACGCCGTTGAGCGAAGACGGCTGCCAGCGGCTGGTAGAAACATTTGAGGCCGATATCGTGGCCAAACGGGAAGAGTACCGGAACACCTCGTCCCAGGTGAACACCCTTAAAGTTGAGACCGCAGAGTTGGAAAGCCGTCTGCCGCAACAGGAACAAGCGTTGACCCAGGCCCAGACCAAACGGCAGGTCGGCCTGCAACAACTTGTACAGCAGTTGCAGGAAGCCCAGCAAGCCCGGCTGGACCTAGCCGAGGCGAATCCCAGACTGGAAGCCATGCGAGCGGCTTTGGTCGACGGTTCATTCGCAGCCGAGGAGTCGGTCCAACTTAAGAAACTGGAGGCCCAGATCCAGGAGTTGGAATACGACCCGGCGGCCCGCCAGCGAATCTTCCAGGAGACTCAAGCCTTGGACGAATTCGCTCAGCAGGAGCGCCTATTAGAGCAAGCTGAGGCCGGACTGCCCGGAGCCAAGGAGTCGTCGGAGCAGAATGGGGCCATGGCTTTGCGCCGCAAGGAAGAATTGGAAGCATTGCAGACTCAGGCCGCGGAGGCCAAAGAGGCCTTTGCTGGACTGGCTGCCCTAGAGAGTGAATTCACCCAGTCGCAACAGCGCGAAAGGGAGATGGGCGTCAAGATTCAGCAGGCCATCGAGCGTCAAGGGGCGCTTCGGAACCAGGTGGAACGCCGAGAGACTATGGGGCAAGAGTTGATCGTCGAATCGGCCCGGCTGACTGCCCTGCAGGACGAGCAGTCGATCTACCAGGAGTTGGCCACCGCCTTCGGCCGCCAAGGAGTCCAGGCCATGCTCATCGAGACGGTGGTGCCACGGTTGGAGGATGAGACCAACGCGCTACTGGGCCGGATGACCGATAACCGTATGAACGTGAAGCTGGAGACCCAGCGGGAGCGGGCGTCGAGTCAGGGCGAACCCCGCGAGACTCTGGAGATATTGGTCAGCGACGAACTGGGCCCTCGCAGCTACGAGATGTACAGCGGCGGCGAGGCCTTTCGGGTGAACCTCGCCCTGCGAATCGCATTGTCCAAGGTATTGGCCCAACGAATCGGAGCGCCCCTTCCGACGCTGTTCATCGATGAAGGGTTCGGCACACAGGACACGGTGGGCCGGGAGCGAATCTTGGATGTAATCAATTCCATCGGAGAGGACTTTGAGAAGGTATTGGTGATCACCCACTTCGACGACTTGAAAGATGGCTTTGAAGTACGCATAAATGTCCTGAAAGACGAATCGGGTTCCACGATCTGGATCGATTAAGGTTTGCCCGGCGTATAAGCGTTGGGCGCGGGAGAGTAAATTGACATCAGTTCCTGACAGCGATATCCAAGCACGCGTTGCCTCTTTATTGCATCTGGAAACCATCATCGACTTCAACATAGCCATGGCCAGAGAGACCGAAGGCAAGGAGTTGAGCGCTGATGTGGTCAGGCCGGGAGTTGAAGCCGTGCTCACCCGAAACGACCTGGGTTTTTACATCATCGGTGAGCATACCGGCCGAGCCGTGGGTCAATTAATGATCACTTACGAGTGGAGCGACTGGCGAAACGCATTTTTTTGGTGGATCCAGAGCGTCTACGTCAGCCCCGTCTACCGACGGCTAGGTGTGTATAAGGCTCTGCATTACTACGCCGCGGAAGAAGCCCGTCGCCAGGGCAATGTTTGCGGTCTGAGACTATACGTGGACAAGAACAACACCATCGCCCAAGGGGTGTACGCTGGTCTGCGCATGAGCCCGACCAACTACGACATGTATGAGATCCATTTCGATGCCTGCCCGGCTCAGAGACTGGCGGAAGTAGAGAAAGAACAAGAGGTAAATGATGACGCTACCGAATAACGTGAAGCAATTTGCGACCGAGAACCATCAGGGCGTTCTGTCTTGTTTTCGCAGGAATGGGATGCCGCAGATGAGTGTTGTGACCTGTGGGCCCTACCGGGGCGGCGTGGCCTTCTCGACTACAGACGACCGGGCCAAGCTGCTCAACCTGAAACGAGACGCCCGGTGCTCGCTGATGGTCTCAAAGCAGAACTGGTGGGGTTACATAGTATTCGAAGGTAGAGCCACGATCTTGTCGCCCGACAACACCTCCGCCGACGAGCTGCGCGACGCCCTGCGCGATGTCTACCGCGCCGCAACCAACACTGACCACCCCAACTGGCCCGAATACGACCAAGCGATGGTCGACGACCGCCGCGCGGCAGTGATCGTGGTACCAGACCAGATATATGGGACGGTTGTTTAGATATATGCTCCGAATTCGGGCCTTGTGCTACGATTGTCCTTTCATGACTTGCGGCAGGAGGGACTATGGCCGACGACGCTGCCAAGAAGGACCTGCAAAAGGCCGGGCAAGAGTACCAACAAAGGTTGTCTGACGCCTTGGCTGGGCAGAGCGAGCCGAAACCGCCGCCCGAGACCAGCTACG
>FAXA01000476.1_pt1 | contig 33701 bp, 30 predicted proteins | sample 734441 | NCBI WGS metagenome assembly FAXA01 (sample SAMEA3597868, study PRJEB11362) | hydrothermal vent metagenome | biome: marine hydrothermal vent biome; feature: marine hydrothermal vent; material: ocean water | place: Atlantic Ocean | collected 2010-09-19/2010-10-04
ACAATGCAGAATTGAACCGTCCTCGGAATGGTAGCCAATCCCGGCGATCGACGAAAATCTAGAAAGCCGCCTCGATTCGACACCGACAGAATCTGGTGGGTCCACCACAAGGCGTCAAAGTACCGAGCAGGGAGGAAACCTCTTGAGCGAAGTAGCATCCACAGAAACAGCCGCAGCAGACCAGCACGTAGAACGGGTGCTTGAAGGCCGGTCTTCGGCACTAACCCTTCTCACGGCGATGCGGGCCGTCACCAGGACCCTTGACCGAGTCTACCTCAGCATGGGTTACCTCTGCGGAATGATGTTCCTGTTACTGGCGCTTTTTATCACCTATCAGGTGATCGCCAGGAAATTCAACGTTGTGATGGCGCCTGGCATGGATCTCATGAGTGGTTTCACGATGGCCATGGCCTCAACGTGGGCGTTCTCCTACGCTCTGCGGACTGGCTCTCACGTTCGCATCGATGTCCTACTGCCGTTCATGTCTCCCAGAGTCCGTTGGTGGGCCGACCAAGCTGCCCTCGCGTCAATTGTTTTCTTCGTCTCCATCACTGCTTGGAAAACTTGGGTCATGGTCCTCAAGTCTTATGAAATCGGCGCCGTGACCAATACCTATCCCCTGGTACCGCTTTGGGTTCCCCAAACGTTCGTAGCCATCGGCTTCAGCATGCTGGCATTCACGGCCATCCACATGATAATTGACAAGATCGCCGAAGCGACCCTTCCGGTACTGCACCTCAAACAAGGTGGCACCGAAAGTTACCGCACGGTGGTTGCTGGCACGAGTCTCGACCCGGTTCTGACCGAAGAGCAAGCTTCCGGAGTCTAGTAGAGAATCACGCTTCCGATGGGCCAATCTTCCCTGGCTAGACGGGAGTTAACGGCTTTCAAGCCAAAATCGTAGTCCGGCCGGCATCGCTGCCGGCGCCGAAAGGTTAGGAGGACCGAAACACATGGCAATAACCTCAGCATTCCTAATGATGGGCGGCTTCTTCTTGATCGGCGTTTACGTAGCCGGCGCTCTGGGTGTTTTGTCGCTGATCTTGATGTACGTCTTCTCCGATGCTCCCCTGTGGAACATCATGGGAAACAAGGCTTGGGAGACAAACACCAACTTTATCTTGATCGCAGTCCCGCTCTTCCTACTGATGGGGGAGTTGATGCTACGGAGCGGAATGGGTGAGAGGATGTACGGCGCGGTTTCCCGCTGGATATCCTTCCTTCCCGGCGGACTGATTCACACGAATATCGCCTCCTGCGCCATCTTCGCCGCCTGCTCCGGTTCCAGCGTGGCCACGTCGGCCACCATCAGTCGGGTCTCCCTGCCGACCTTCCGGTCCCGGGGTTACAGCGAAAGGCTGGTGATTGGGTCTCTGGCCGCTGGCGGGACCCTGGGCATATTGATTCCGCCAAGCATCGGACTGATCGTATACGGCGTGCTGGTCGAAGAATCCATTGGACGGCTATATCTAGCGGGATTCATCCCCGGTTTCATGCTGGCCGCCATGATGATGATAATGATTATCGGCGCAGCAATCCTGTTTCCGTCAATAGCGCCTAAAGAACCCGGCGCCAGTTGGCGCCTCAAGCTCATAGGCCTTCTCTCCATGATTCCCGTCATAATCATAATCATGGTGGTTTTGGGATCCATCTACGCAGGCTGGGCCACCCCCACTGAGGCAGCAGCCTTCGGTGTGACCGGGGCTTTGGTGTTGGCGTTGCTCAACAATTCAGGCCCCCCAATCATGGCTGGGCTTCTGAAGAAGTTAAATAGCTCCGGCTCGCAGACCGGCACCATCGCAAATCTGCAAGAGCGCTATCCCGACGTCGAAGGAGCGCTGAGTCAATCCATGACGATCAACTTCGACATGATTAAAGACTCGATCTTGTCCACCGTCAGGACATCTTCGATGATCATGCTGATCGTGATCGCAGCGTTCACGCTCAGTTTCGCATTCGCCCGGCTGGGAATCTCCCATGACATCTCCCAGTGGATCATCGGGATGGACCTGAGTTCTACCCAGTTGGTGATAGTGCTGGTGATCTTCTACCTGCTGCTCGGGACCTTCATGGAGAGTTTCGCCATGTTGGTTACCACGGTGCCAATCTTGGCGCCGGCTCTAGTAGCAACCGGGGTCGACCTAGTGTGGTTCGGAATCATCATGGTCATCTTGGTAGAAGCTGCTCTGATCAGCCCGCCCGAAGGAATCAACCTGTACGTGCTCCACGGAGTGCGGCGGGATGTACAAGCGGAGATGGATGAAGCGGCAGGCGCCGCAGAAGAGATGGGCACGATCACGGATGTGTACATCGGAGTCCTGCCATTCATGGGAGTGATGGCGGCGGTGATCGTCTTGTTGATCATCTTCCCACAAATCGCCTTATGGCTCCCAGATCTAGTTAAGGGTACCCGCTAAAGAGCCCTCGGCAAACAAATGCAATCAAAAAGGACCTGCTTAGGCGGGTCCTTTTTTAGTTATTCGTATGTTTGGAGCCTAAATCAACGACCGGACCACGCCGCCGTCCACCAAGATTGTTGATCCGGTAGTGTAGCTGTTCTTCTCAGAAGAGAGAAATGTCACCAGGTCACCCAGTTCTTCTGGGCGGCCCAGGCGGCCCACGGGAATAGTGGAAGAGTGGGCCTGTAGCAGGTCTTCCACATTTGCCCCCGTGTCTTGAGAACGAGTCTCAAAGATGTGCATCATGCGGTCGGTCAGCAGATACCCGGGGGCCACGTTATTCACCAGGATGTTGTCGCGGCCAACCTCATCAGCCAAACTCTTGGCGTAGGCCACCGCTCCCATGCGCGTGACCCCGGATGTGACCAGGTTGTCGATGGGCTGGTACACCGAACTGGCCAGTATGTTGACTATCCGCCCCCATCCTCCGTCCTTCATATGCGGGACTGATTCCCGGCTCATACGGATGAAAAACATCAAGGCCATGTCGATGGACTGAAGCCAGACCTCCTCCGAGGTGTCCAACGCCCGGCCGGCCGGAGGGCCGCCCGAGTTATTGACCAAGATATCCAGACGCCCATAGTGGTCGGCGGTTCTCTTAACCAGGGCCTGGATGTCCTCCAGTTGGGAGAGGTCACCGGCCACCGCCAAGACCTCAACCCCGGTGGCGGCGCTGATCTCACCAGCAACCCGCTCCAGTTCCCCTGCGTTCCGGCTGCAAATCACCAGGTTGGCGCCCTCCTGCGCCAGAGAATCGGCACAGGCGCGGCCCAGTCCCTTGCTGCCGCCGCCGATGATCGCAACCCTATCCTTAAGTCCCAGGTCCATGTTCGCCTCCAGCCTGAAAGTGCCAACATGCTACCAATCCGGCCCAGCGGAGGCAACCACCTGGGGTTCACCTACGAACTGCCTGGCAGGTGGAATTCCCTTGACACTGGTTGATGCCTGACCTATGCTGGCGCCAGCCTCGAAATGGGCGCGTTTAGACTTGTTTAGAGACCCGTTTGGTCTGAGCTTGCCCCGCTTTCTTCTGCCCTTGATTCCAAAGAATGGTGAAATCTTGAGCAACGTAGACCGCATACTTGAAGGCGCCCTGGATATACATGTGCATTTCGGCCCCGACCCGAAAGTAGAACGCAGGGCCGGCGCGGTAGAGATCGCATTACAGGCCAGGGAAATGGGAATGCAGGGCGTTGTCCTGAAGAGCCACGAATACCCCACCCATCCGGTGGCGGCCACCACCAGCGACCTGGTGAGCGATATCACGGTGCTTGGCGGGGTGGCCTTGGACGAAGAGGTGGGCGGCCTCAACCTCCTTGCAGTAGAAGCCACCGCCAACATGGGCGGCCGCATCGTCTGGATGCCCACCTATTCAGCCAAAGCAGACCGAGAAGCCAAAGGCCTGGATGGAGGCATCTCATTGTTGGACGCCTCAGGTTCATTGGTTCCGGAAGTCCATCCAATACTGGAATTGATCAAGTCCCATGACATGGTGCTGGCCACTGGTCACATATCTACCGCCGAGAGCATGGCGTTAGTGGCTGAGGCCCGCAACATCGGGATCCAAAGAATCGTCGTCACCCATGGGACCACCATGTCATTCTGGACCGGAATGACCGTTGAAGACATGAAAGAACTGGCCGGCATGGGCGCCTTCATCGAGCACTGCCTGCATGTGATGATGCCAACTACCCATCGGATGGACCCTAAGGAACTGGCCAAGACAATCTCGGCCATCGGACCGGAGAGATGCATCTTGAGCACGGACTTTGGACAGGACTTCCATCCGATGCCGGCCGAGGGAATGCGAATGGGCATCGCCACCATGCTCCGCGCCGGAATGGAAGAAGTTGAGGTTGGCATGCTGGTGAAGGACAACCCCTCCCGCTTGATGGGAACCTAGAACCAGTCTAATTACCATCCCGGCTGAACCTTATCCAAACGACTGGGGCATCTGAAGTTTTGGCCCATTCGGCTATGCGGTGGCCCACAACCCAAGCGATCCCCCGCTGACAATCGAAGATGGGCACGTTTCCTCGCCAGGCGCGGGGCACATGCCGGTCCGTGAATAGGTCCTGTAGTTTCTTCTGACCCTGCATCCCCAATGGCTGAATCCGATCGCCGGGCCGCCAGGCCCGCACTGTTGCCTGGTTCCCGATCGCGCCTCGGTCCAAACAAACCGTCCATTCACCTTCCGAACCGGCGCCCGCCCAATCAGGCTTTTCACCCGCCGTTCCGGCCTGCATTGTAACCAGCCAAGGGCCAGCCGGCGCGACCGTTGCTTCGGCTTCCATGGGCAGAGTGATGGAGTATTCGCCGTCTAGTTCAGGGTAGCGTGGGTCCTGATTCGAGCGCAGTGTCAGTACCATTTCGGCGAATTCTTGTCGGAGGACTACTCCTCCCGGTAGTTCCAAAGAGATGCCGCTGCGGTCCTCCGATGCCAAGTGTTCCATGGCCACCATATGGCTCTCACGAAGCCGGGTGGAATCTCCAGTAACCAATATGTAGCCGCGACGAAGGGCCAGCCGTTGCAACAATGGATGCAGTTCCCGAAGGGCCGCCCTGGAGAACTGAACTTTCCCTCTGGATCCCACGGCCACACCCTGCCAAACTTTATCCAGCTCTCCCTCTACAAAATCCAGGTCTTCGGCGGCCGTGCGGGCCAAGCGCACCAGGGCGCTCCGCACCTGGGGGTTGTAATCCTGTTCCAGCTTGGGCATCAGGTCTTGGCGTAGCCTGTTGCGAGTGAACCGCCACATGTAGTTCCCGCTATCTTCCCGGTAGGTGCGCCCAATCTCTCGGCAATATTCGGCGGTCTGTTCTTTTGTTATATCCAGGAACGGCCGAAACAACTTTAGGCCACCGGTATCGATCGGCCAGGGCCAGTCCGAGACCTCGCCCATACCCCGAAGGCCATAAAGGCCGGATCCACGCAAGATATGGAGCATCACCGTCTCCGCCAGATCATCTGAGGTGTGGCCCACGGTGACCGCCTTTGCGCCTGCCTGCGCGGCAACCCGGGCCATGAACCCGTAGCGCATCTCCCGTGCTCCCTGCTCAAAGGAGGATATGCCTCGCTCTTTCTGGTACGCGTGGGGGTCTTCTTTAACCACCGTCACTGGAAGTCCTAGCTCCTCGGCGATCTCGGCCACGAAAACGGCATCGTCTTCGGCCTCTTGGCCCCTGAAGTTGTGGTTGAGGTGGGCGACATGGAGGGAAAGCCCGTGGGACTCTTTGAGGTGGTGTAGAGCGTATAGCAGCGCTGAAGAGTCCGGGCCGCCCGATGCGCCGACGACCAGAGTTGTGCCGGAGTTGGAGTAGCCGGACCTGCGAAGGGCGGAAGCCACCTTGCGTTGCAGTACGGCGGCGATAGCCACAATAGACTCCGGCTACCGGTTTTCGGGGGACAGGTGCCCGGTGGAGTTATAACCGGTGAGTCGGCGGCCCCGGTCATCGCTATCAAAGGTAGTTACCGAGGCCAAGTTTAACGACATGCGGTGAAAGTGCTCTAGTGGCACTCCAAGCAGTTCGCCGACGATAGACCGGATGGCGAAGTTATGGGAGATGATCACCACTGACTCGTCTCCCGAGTGTTTCTTCTCGATCTCCAAGATTGCCCGCCAGGCCCGCTCCCTAAGTTGCTTCAGTGACTCCCCGTTGGGCATGGACACCTTGTCAGGGCCGGAACGCCAAGCCGCGAAGACCTCAGGCCACCTTTTGCGCATCTCCTCCCCGGTTACCCCTTCCAGATCGCCCAGGCTGAGCTCTTTCAGACCCGGCTGCTTGGACACCGGCATGGGGGTGACTTTGGCGATCTCATCCGCTACTTGAACCGTCCGAATCAGAGGGCTGGAATAGATAGCGCAATGGCCCCATGAAGCGGCGGCTTTGGCCGTCTCTTTGGCTTGGGCAAGCCCTCGCTCGTTCAGGCTGATGTTCTGGTGACCTTGGAACCTGCCCAGCTTATTCCACTCGGTCTCCCCGTGGCGGACCAAAAAGAACTTCACTAGTCGGCCTCGTCCCTATTGGGCACAGTAGGAGAGTTCAAGCGTCGCAACTCCACTTCCTCGATTCTGGCACGTTCCATGTTCCTGACCGTGAACCGAAGATCGCCAAACTCCAATACATCTCCAACATCAGGGATCCTGCCCATCCGATCCAGGATAAATCCGGCCAGGGTCTGATAGTCTCCTTCAGGGATTCCCAGCCTCAGTTCTTCATTGATGTCCGAAATGGCCAAACCGGCATCCATAAGAAAAGCGTCACGCCCAAGGGCCGTGACCGTCTCATCGGGGGCCGAGCCTTCGTCGCCCATCTGGCCCACGATCACCTCCATCATCTGCTTCAGGGTGGCGAGTCCGGCGATGCCGCCAAACTCGTCGACCGTGAGCACGACGCTGTGACCGCCTTCCCGCATCACGTTAAACGTCTCGCTGACGCTTTTCGTCTCAGGCACGAAGAAAGCTGGCCTGAGGTCTTTCGTCACCGGGCCACTAGCCTCACCTTTTAGCCCTTTCATGCCGGAGAGTATGTCCTTCACCGATAACACACCGAGCACATTTTCCATCGATCCTTCATATACCGGGAACCGTGTATGGGTGTGCTCAGAGTAAACCTCGAGGAATCGCTCCAAATTGTCGCCGTTCTCGACCCAGACGATCTCCGGCCGGGGCGTCATGATCTCCCGTATCTGGCGGTCGCCAAACCGGAAGACTTTCTCCAACAGCGCGGCCTCGCCGGCATCCACGGCGCCGGTCTGGGCGCCGGCGGCAATCATGGTGCGAATCTCTTCCTCCCCAATCTGGGGTGTGGATGCAGAGATGCCGAGGGCCCGGTTGGTCATGGTGCTGAAAAGCTGGAGCAGCGTGACCATTGGAGACAAGGTCAGCTCCACCAACCGGATGGGCCGTGATACTGCGAATGCGACCTTTTCGGAACGCCGCCAGGCGATGTTCTTGGGCACCGTCTCGCCGAAAAGCAGCAGGAATGTGGTCACGCCTGCGGTTGCCGCCAAGACCGAAAAAGCCTGATTGGTGATGAGGTTCAACGCCAGTACGGTGGCCAGAGCGGCAGCGGCGGTATTCACCAGGTTGTTGCCCAAGAGCACGGTGGCCAGGAATCGCTCCGGACGTTGGATTATGTGAGAAACGCGGTCTGCGCCCGGCCGCCTATTGCGAACAAGATGCATGAGACGTGCCCTCGGCAGGGCGATAAACGCGGTCTCAGAGGCGGAGAAGAATCCAGAAAGGCCTAGACATACTACCAATAGTGCTAAACGCCACGAATCACCGGCATCCATAACGGAAGCCACCTCCAAAGGCCACGAAAAGTTGCCCCAAGGCAATATCGGACCTGTTCAGGATGATAGCACCGGGTGTAAATTAGTGTAAAGTTGATTTGGAACTACCTGTTCCGAGGCTATTCAGGCACCAAATTTCCAGAGGCCACACGCCATATATGGCAATAAATATCCTGGGCATAGAGACCTCATGCGACGAGACCGCCGTGGGCGTAGTCGAAGACGGCCGCACGCTTCTGGCCAACGTGATTTCATCCCAGGTCGCCCTTCATGCCCCTTACGGAGGAGTTGTCCCGGAGGTTGCATCGCGACAGCACGTTCGAGATTTGATCCCGGTGTTGGAACAAGCAGCATCCGACTCCGGTTTAGGCCTGGAGGATATGGACGCGATCGCTGTGACCTATGGGCCGGGACTGGCCGGTTCTTTGATCACCGGAGTGAACGTTGCCAAGGCCATTGCCTACTCCCTGGGAATACCGCTGATCGGAGTGAACCACCTGGAAGGGCACATCTACGCTTCATGGCTCGCCAAGACCGATCTGGAGAATGACCCCGGCTTCCCGCTGGCCTGTCTGGTGGCTTCAGGGGGCCATACTGACCTTCTTTTGATGGAAGGGCACGGCAGGTACAAGTTGGTAGGGCGCACCCGTGACGACGCCGCCGGAGAAGCTTTCGATAAAGCAGCGCGGATTCTGGGGTTGGGATTTCCTGGTGGACCCGAGATACAACAGGTCTCCGAAGGCGCGACCGGTGAAGAAACCCTGCCGCGGGCTTGGATGAAAGACACCTTGGACTTCAGTTTCAGCGGGCTCAAGACGGCGTTGCTTCACACGGCCCAAGACCGCGGAATCTACCCTGATCCCGAGGAGGGTGTGGACCAGGTACGCTTGGTCCGGGAATTGGCAGCGGCGTTCCAAGAATCGGTGGTGGACGTAATTTCGGCCAAATTAGTGGATATGGCGGCCAAATACAAAGTCAAAGGCCTGGTCTTGGGGGGTGGTGTAACGGCCAATTCTCGTCTACGTGAGGAAATCATCAAGCGGTCACCTCTCCCGGTGATTATCCCGCCACCAGTACTGTGCACAGATAATGGGGCGATGATCGCGGCCTGTGGCTACTTCCAATATCAGCGGGGCGAGGAAACGCCCTTGAACATCGACGTGGAGCCGGGTCTGCCTTTGGGGTAGGTTTTCCCTGTTTGCAAAAAAGTTAGATCCGACGGAGTCGCGACTCTCGATGACATCAGTATTGCGGCCGGTATTAGTCCGCCGTTAACTTAGAACCGGCGACAACGGACTGACGGGCAGCGAATGAGGCGTTGACCACTGCGTGCATGTCGTTTTCAGCCGGCTCCCCCCTGAATGGAAACATGAGCTTTACGCCGTCCCCTTGGAAGGTGACTTCACCGTCTGGCTTCCCAAAGTAGACCTGGGCCATCATGGCGACGCTGGTCAACACAGCCAAAAAGACCACAAAAGCTACCAGGTCCATGCGAATTATCGGAACGGTCGGACCATCGATCCGGCCGGTCAGCCAGTAAGCCAGCAGTACGTAGAAAAAAACGGCGGCAACAACCATCAGTCCGCCTTGAAACAACGTGCCCTTGCCGCGTCGCCCAGCCACCACCGCCACGGCTTTGACCTCTTCCAAAGGCATCAAGACCGTTTCTCTCAATCCATCCCTTTGCCCAAATGCCATGATCCGCTGGTTCGTCAACACCAACATCCGGCCTTCTACTATGGGACCTGGTACCGAGCCCTGTTCGGGCACGAAAGTATGTCTGATCGACTCTCCGGCGAGCAGACTCACCTTTCGGATAACAACACCGGAATCCGGTAGTTCAGAAGAGGGAGTTGCGGAAAATCCAGATGAGGGGTTACGGGCAACCGCCTGTCGGCTCAAGCGCTCCGAGGGTGGAGGAGTAACACCCTGATACAACCCAAAAAACAGGCCCTGCGTTAAGCCTTGAATCAGACTCCCAGTGAGGGATACGGGTATGGCGGGCCGGTTCACCGGCCGCGATTTAGCTCGATTCGGGTGGCGCCAATCAGGCGGGAGTTCAGACGGGTCTCCGTACAAAATCGCTCCTTTACCAAAAGGCCATAGTATCATAGGTCGCGTGCCTAGTAACACGTAAATAAAGCTGGTGACTGAAGCCTCTACGTGGCCATTTTCGGATTGTTTCGGGACGGGCGTTGACCCGGGCTAATCTTTATACCTAGGCACAAAACATTGACACTCCAGTAGGTCATTTGGTAATCTTTTATATCAAAGGCAATGATGGAGACGAGTAGGCAGGGGTAGGCGCCTAGCGAGCCTGGTACGGTGAAAGCAGGCGCGCCGAAGCTGACTGAAAATCCCTCCGGAGCCGCCAGTCGAAATTCCTCTGAATATGAAAGAGGGCAAGTAGACCAGGCCGGGGTTCGTTCCCCCGTTAAGAAAGACGGGACATGTTTGTGTCCTGCTAGAGAGGTCCCGATTACATCGGGATAATTAGGGTGGTACCGCGGGAATATAACGTCCCGTCCCTATGTTGGGATGGGGCTTTTTTATTGCCCGGCAGCAGCTCTTCCGGAGCCTTTCACGGCAGGCGATAGTCCTACCATCATTGGAGACTGCTGAACTGTTATGAAACTCAAAGGCTCGGAAATTGTCTGCCAAAGCCTGCTCCGAGAGGGTGTCGATGTCGTCTTCGGCTATCCCGGCGGGGCGATTCTCCCCTTCTATGACGCCCTCTGGGCTTACCCCCAACTGCGCCACATCCTGGTGCGCCACGAGCAGGCCGCCGCCCACGCCGCTGACGGCTATTCAAGGGTCACCGGCAAGGTCGGCGTCTGTGTCGCCACCTCCGGACCCGGCGCAACCAACCTGGTCACTGGCATCATGGGGGCGAAAGCCGATTCCGTGCCGATAGTCGCCATCACCGGCCAGGTTGCCCGGTCATCCTTGGGTAGCGAGGCCTTCCAAGAGTGCGACATATGCTCCATCGCCGCGTCAACGACGAAAAAGACGTACATGGTGATGTCCGCCGCCGACCTGGCCGATACGGTCCGGGAGGCGTTCTACATAGCTCAACAAGGCCGTCCCGGTCCGGTGCTAATCGATATTCCCAGAGATGTCCAGCTTGAACTGGCCGAAGCTGAATTCCCTGAAGTAACCGCCCCTGAGACGCCCGAAGTCTCAGAAGAGGCGATGGAGCGGCTAAAAGAAGCCGCCCGTCTGATCAACGAAGCGGAGCGGCCTTTGATCATCAGCGGTCACGGCGTGATGACCTCCGGGGCCACCAAAGAACTTCTTTCCCTGGCCGAACGCTCCGGCATTCCCGTGATCACCACGTTGCTAGGCCTGGGCAGCTTCCCCGGTGGCCATCCTTTGAGCATGGGAATGCTGGGTATGCACGGTATGTACTGGTCCAACCTATCGGTGGACCAGGCCGACCTGATCGTCGGCGTTGGCATGCGTTTCGACGACCGGGTCACTGGCAAGGTTGACACCTTCGCGCCCCACGCCCGGATCATCCACATGGACATCGACGCCACACAGATCGGTCGAAATGTGCCGGTAGAAGTTCCGGTGGTCGGCGACGCCAAGGCGTTGCTCCACCAATTAGCGCCGATGGTGACCAATACTCCCCGGCCTGAATGGATGCAGTTTATCGAAAATCTGAAGCAGAACCACCCGTCGCTATCCATCCCGTCCGGCGATGTTCTGCAGGCCCAGCAGGTGTTAAGCGCTCTGGATATCGTGTTTCAAGAAGACCCGGAAACCACGGTTGTAACCGGAGTGGGGCAACACCAGATGTGGGCGGCCCAATTCCTATCCTTCAATCACGAAAACACGTTCATATCATCCGGCGGGCTTGGAGCCATGGGTTTCGAGATTCCAGCAGCACTCGGCGCCCAAGTAGGCAAACCCACCGCCCCGGTTTGGTCGGTCGCCGGCGACGGCGGATTCCAGATGACCAATCAGGAACTGATGACTCTAGCCGAAGAGAAACTGCCGGTTAAGATCGCACTGATCAACAACGGTTACCTGGGCATGGTCAGGCAATGGCAGGAGATGTACTTCGAGAACCACTTGAAGGCCGTGCCGATACGCGGTCCGGACTTCGTCATGCTGGCTGAATCGTACGGAGTGAGCGCGGTCAGGGTCACCGAACAGGAGGACGTTCTGCCTGCCTTACGCCGAGCCCAGGCGCATGACGGGCCGTTCCTGATCGAGTTCGTGGTAGACTCAACCACGAATGTATACCCCATGGTCCCGCCGGGCGGCTCCCTGGCCGACACGATTGAAGACCCGGTGGTCGGCACAAATACGGTGACCTAAACAACGGAGCCCATGTGGAAAAACTATCGATTCAGGATGCTTCCCGCCGCCTCAACATCTCTCAGCGCGACGTCCGGGAATACATCCGGAACGGCGAATTAAAGGCCGAGCGAGACCCGGACTCGGAGCATGGCCGCTGGCTGGTGCTCATGCCCGAGGGAGACTGGCAGGACAAGTTCAAGTCCTATTTGGACGAGCTGGATGCCAGCATCACCCGTTGGTGGTGGACCAATGTATCCAAGACCGGTTCAGTCCACTACTTGGAAAACACGGGCATCGAAAACGTTGAGCCGGACTATCTATGCGGACATCGCTCGGAGAACCTCTGGTCCGCGGTGGGCCACACCGCCAACGACCGATGCATCGAATGCCTCATGCGGGCCACGGAACGCGGCTTGCCCTTGTTCGAAGAGGAAGTCTCAGGCAGTTAGCGGAGACTAACCCCCTCCCCCGGCTCCCGCAGGCCCGATGCCTGGTTCGGTCATGCTCTCCGGCTTCAGCAATTCGTCCAATTCAGCGTCGGAAAGCTCCGTCTTCAGTTTGGCCATCTCCCTGATGGTCGTTCCCTTGGCCGAAGCCTCTTTGGCGATGGCTGCCGCCGCGTCGTAGCCAATGGCCGGCGCCAAAGCCGTGCCCAGCATCAGTCCTTTCTCGACCATATCGGGGCCCACGCTGGTCGCGGTGATCCCCTGAACGCACTGGTCGGCGAAGTTGTGGGCCGATGCGGCCAATAGCGATATGGATTGCAGGATGTTGTAGGCCGCCACCGGCATCATGGTGTTCAGTTCGAAGTAGCCTCCTTGGCCGGCCAGAGTCACCGTGGCGTCGTTACCCACTACCTGGGCGACCACCTGGATCACTGATTCCGCGATCACCGGGTTTATCTTCCCGGGCATGATGGAACTGCCCGGCTGGACTTCCGGCAGGGTGATCTCCCCCAGACCCGCCCTGGGTCCCGAGGCGATGAACCGGATGTCGTTGGCTATTTTGTGTAGGCTGATGGCGATCGTCTTGAGTTCGCCGCTGGCCTCCACCAGGCCGTCCAGAGAGGCCTGGGCCTGGAAGTGGTTGGCAGTTTCCTTGATCAGCACCCCAGAGACCTCAGAAAGTGTCTTACAGGCCCGTTCGGAGAATTCTTCATGGGTGTTCACGCCGGTGCCCACGGCGGTGCCGCCCAGGGCAACCTCAGCCAAGGCTTCTTGGGCCCGCTGCAGGCGTTGCACACTGTATTCGGCCTGCCCGGCGAATCCCTTGAACTCCTGTCCCAGGCGTACCGGTGTGGCGTCCTGTAAGTGGGTACGGCCGGTCTTGACGATTGGCCAAAACTCAACGGACTTCTTGTTCAGCTCATCGGCAAGAAACTGTAAGGACGGAATCAGGTCTTCCTTGATGGAGAGCAATGCCGCTAGGTGGATGGACGTGGGGATAACGTCGTTGGAGGACTGGCCCATGTTTACGTGGTCGTTGGGGTGGACCAGTTTGGAGCCCAAGTCGCCGCCCAAGATCTGGCTGGCGCGGTTGGCAATGACCTCGTTGGCGTTGGTGTTAGTGGAAGTGCCGGAGCCCGTCTGGAATATGTCCAGAACGAAATGTTCGTCCAATCCACCGTCAATGACCTCTTGTGCGGCGGCCACCACGGCATTACCGGTCTTTTCTTCCAGCAGACCCAGGGACATGTTGGTTTTGGCTGCGGATTGTTTCACCAGGCCCAGAGCCCGGATGAATGACCGGGGAAATCCCAGACCGCTGATGGGGAAGTTCAACACCGCCCGCATGGTTGACGCACCGTAGAGGGCGTCGGCTGGGACTTCCATCTCACCCATGGAGTCCCGTTCAATCCTAACGTTGGGGAGTGAGGACATGTTGGTACCGTCCTAAAATATGGGATTGGCTAAGCCAGTCTGATTTTATCTGGAGTTAAGCCTGTTGGGTAGTGTGGGGCAGTCGAGTACGATCGGGCGCATCAAAGCACAACAGAAAATGGTTGTATCTATCATCGGTAGGTTCAATCGCTTGACGAGTCAGCCGTCGGCATGCTCTGGTAGTAGAGAGTTTTCACGAATTGTTGAAGGCGCTCTTTTTTGCCCAACGATATAGACTAAGAGAAAGGCCCCTCAATTGAGGGGCCTTTCTCTTTTTGCTTCCTGTGCATTCGCCGTTGACCGATAGCCTCCTACTTGCCCTCTTTGATCCAGTCGGCCACCCGCTCCGCAATCATGATGGTCGTCGCGTTGGTGTTGGCGCGGATCACGTCAGGCATGACCGAGGCATCGACCACCCGCAGATTCTCTAGCCCGTGTACGTGGCTGTACTGGTTCACTACAGCCATCGAGTCGGAGCTTGGCCCCATCTTACAGGTGCCCGAGACGTGGTGTTGGGTGTAGCAGTTGGTCATGATCCACAGGTCCAGCGTTGCGTCGTCGGCCAGTGCCTCTTTGGTGGGATTTAGCTGTTCGACGACATGGGCTGCGAAAACTGGGTGTTCGGCAACCTCCGCCGCCTTGCGCAATGCGCCTCGCATCCGCTCCCGGTCATATTCGGCGGAGAAAAAGTCATAATTCAGGTAAGGCTGGTCGTGGGGGTCAGTAGTGTTGAGGGTCAATTCCCCAGCCGAGGTTGCGTTCTGCAAGCCAACGCTCAATCCGAAGTGAAACGTGTCGCCCTCGTAAGTGACGCTGGCCGGGCGATGTTCACTGCTCATCAAAGTGGGCGTCATCTGGAAGTCACCTCGTGTTGGCGAGCCAGGAAGGCTGAAGCGCAAGCCAACTTGCAGGCTGGGTGTGTCGATGTCGGGTGGCTCGCCCTCACCTTTGAACAACACGTAGGCCGCCGGGTGGTCGCGCAGGTTCTTACCCACGCCGGGCAGATCGTGGACCACGTCGATACCAAGTCTTTCCAGGTCCTTGGCTGGGCCAACCCCAGACAGCAGTAAGGCCTGGGGTGAGCCGATGGCACCGCTGGAGAGGATGATCTCGCTCCCTTCAACGGTGAAAAACTCGCCGCCGCTCTCGGCTTCCACGCCTATAGCCCGTTTGCCCTGGAACAGGATTCGTCGGATGGCTACACCGCCACGCACGGTGATGTTGAGCCGGTGCCGGGCCAGGTTCAAGTAAGTCAGAGAGGTGCTCATGCGAACGCCGTCTATGTTATTCAGAGGGCGGGCGGCCACGCCGGTGGAGTCGGGATTGTTCTGGTCGGGGTCTTCGGGGAATCCCACAGCCACACAGGCTTGGTAGAACGCTTCTGCGACGGGGATCCATTCCTCCCGCTTGAAACGTCGAACCGGCAGAGGGCCCTCATTGCCATGAAAGTCGTCGCCTGGGAAGTCCCAATCGTTTTCCATCTTGCGGAAGTAGGGGAGAATCTTGGTGTAGGCCCACTCATCGTTGCCCCATTCGGCCCACTGGTCATAGTCCTCCGGCAGTCCGCGGAACACCACCTGGCCGTTGATGGCGCTCGAGCCGCCGGTGGCCTTGCCCCTTGGGATGATGATCGGTTCCGGCTGCAGCGGGGTGGCGGTGGCGCGGTAGTCCCAACTATGAGGCCCGTAAGCCGACCGCCAGACGTTATAACCTTTCTTGAGGTCTTCGGGCAGATGCTCAAAGTCTGGATAGTCCGGCCCCGCTTCCAACAGCAGGACTGTCTTATCCGGGTCTTCCGAGAGCCGGCTGGCGAGAACACTTCCTGCCGAACCGGCCCCAACGATGATGTAGTCGTACTCCATTCTTGTCTCCCTAGTCTTATTTAACAGTCGCCAAAATACCTTTCAAGTCGTCCAAACTCTGAATCTTGCGGACGTTGCGGTGGAGCCCAAAATCGGTCATGGCATCCTCGGCAATCTGGTCGATGCCGTCTTCGGGGACGCCCAAATCGCTCAGCCTGGTCGACAGCCCTAGGCTTTTGAACAATGCCTCGATGCCGTCGGCTCCGGCCTCTGCCGCTTGCCCATCGTTCATGCCGTCTTTCCTGACGCCCATCGCCTGGGCGAATCGGGCCTGGCCGGCGATGTTGGCTTCGGCGTTGAACCGCATCCCTGGCGCCGTCAGTATCGTATAAGCGTCGCCATGACCGCATTCCGGGTAACGGGTGTCCAGCGAGTGCGCCAGGGCAGTGACTACGCCCAATGCGCTGCCACCAGCACCGGCGTCGGTGGCGCGGTTGTAGAGAAAAGCAGCCGAACACAACTTGATGCGCACCGCTGGGTCATCGGGTTGGGAATTGACCAGCGGGAGGTTTTCCAACAGCAGCCGCAAGGCCTCCAGCAGATCGCTTTCAGCCAAGGGATTAAGAGCCGTCTGTTGGAGAGCTGCAGCAGTCCCTGTGAAACACCCTACAGTGGCGCTCAAGCATAGCCAGGGCGGCGCAGTCAGCAGGGCTTGCTCGTCCCAGATCACGGCGGCCGGGCGAGTCTTGGGATCGAACAGCTCCAGCCGGTGGCCGGATTCCGGGTCGATTAGGGCCGTTCCAGCGCGGGTGACTGCGGTGGTGGCGGTAGTTACGACGTTGAATATAGGGACCTTGGGCGCCATCAAACGGGGGCTAACCGGAGATTTTCCCTCAGGATACTGCGTGCACAGTTCCTGGGCGGTGCCCTCCTCGGCCAAGAGAATCGCGATTCCCCGGGCGGTGACCACCGCGCTTCCCCCGCCCACGGCCACGATCCCGTCCGCGTCAGGCTCTCGCGCCGCTGCGACGCCCTCCATCACCGAAGTCACAGGTGAGCCGGTCTTGCCGCCACTAAAAACCCCGGCAACCCGGTCTCCCAAAACGCCTTTGACCCGGTCGATCAAATCGGTCTTTTCGGCGATTGACTGGCCGCAGACCACCAAAACACGCTGGGCCTTGAGCCGGTCAACTTCCTCGGACAGCTTGCCGATGGCGTCCGGACCGGCATGGACCCGGACCGGATAGCCGACAAATCGAAATGATTCTGTGGTCACGTTGGAACTCCTAGGGGCAGGCCCTATGTTGCCATCGGAGTCTCTATTTGGCAACTGTGGATGCCAGTCTCAGGCACTATGACCGCAACCGATGGTAAAATCGTATACGAACTTAATGCCAGAGTTGACTAAGAAAGATGAAAACCGCCTGTTGCGCTATCGGGGCCAGAGCCTGCGGCTGCTGCAGGACGCCATGGACGAGGTACGCGCTAGCCGCTGGGATCGCTGTGAAGAATTGCTGTGGGGCAGCCTGACGCTGGCCGTGAAGGGCGTGGCTCTAGGCCAGGGCAAGGAACTCGACGGCCTAAAGGCTGTGGAAGCCTACGCCCTCGAATTGGGTCAGGAACACCGGGACCGGCGCATCCGCGAGTCCTTCACCAAACTATCGTCGTTCGGAGAGACCGCCGAGAAGGTCCGGGAATCCCGCATCCGGGCCGATCATCTGGTACAGACGCTGGAGGATGTTACCGGAGCCGTCGAGCGGCTCTGGAACTTGGCTCCAGGCGGCGACCTGCTCAGCGCATTGCTGAGGGGTGAAATGGACGAACCAGACCAACCGGGCGAGCTGGAAGAGATGGACGGCGGCCTCCTAAAATGAACCTGACACAAACCAGTCCCAAAGTCGTCATACACACCCACGGCTGCAAATTGAACCAGGCCGATAGCCAAGTGCTGGCCCGGCAGTTTCAGCAGGCCGGTTTCACAATGGTCAGGTCCGCGGCCCAGGCGGATGTAGTGGTGCTTAATTCCTGCACCGTAACGGCTAATTCCGACTCCAAGGCGCGTCAATACCTGCGTCGCGCCCGCCGATCGAATCCCGACGCCCTGGTGGTGGCCACCGGCTGCTACGCCCAACGAGCCAAGGACGACCTGTCCGCCATGGAAGCCGTCTCATTGGTACTAGATAACCGCGATAAGGAAACCTTGGTCTCTACAGTCGCAGCCGAACTGAACATCGAGGTCGGCTTATCCATTCAAAACCGGCCTGTGGCCGCGCTGGGGCGGAGCCGGGCTATGATCAAGATTCAGGAGGGATGCGACCAGGTTTGCGCCTACTGCATCGTGCCCAAGGTCCGAGGCCGGGAGCGGAGCATTCCGCCTGAAGAGATCATTGCCGAGATAAATAGTCGGGAGGGAAATGGCTGCCGGGAAGCCGTTTTGACCGGCACCCAACTGGGAACCTATGGGTTCGACATCCCAGGCATTAATCTGTCAGGTTTGCTCAGGCGGGTCTTGGCTGAAACATCGATAGACCGTCTACGAGTTTCATCCCTGCAAGCCCAGGAGATCACGCCGGAATTGTTGGAGCTGTGGGACGACCCTCGCCCCTGTCCCCACTTCCATATTCCCTTACAGAGCGGCAGCGATACTACCCTCAAGGCCATGCGCCGCCGCTACAACACCGCCCGTTTCGCCGAGACGGTGGAGTTGGTACGGGAGAAGATTCCTGGCGCTGGCATCACCACCGATATCATCGTGGGCTTTCCCGGCGAAGGGGTCAGGGAGTTCGCCGAGAGCTACAGTTTCGTCGCGTCCATCGGTTTCAGCGATATGCACGTCTTCCCATATTCCATCAGGCCGGGAACGTCGGCGGCCCATCTGGACGGGCAGGTGGACGTCACCAAAAAACGGGAGTGGACCGAGGAGATGCTAGAGTTGGCGGCGACCGCCAAGGGGGAGTTCCGCCGTGGGGCGCTAGGCCAGACCCGGCCAGTCCTTTGGGAACCGGGCAAAGGTAGCGACTCAGCAGGGGTTTGGAGCGGTTTGACCGACAACTATCTGCGCGTTCGAACACAAAGTATTCGGGAACTGGGAAATGTAATTACAGATGCACGGTTGAAAGGCCTGGATGAGGAATGGGTTACAGCCGAAGTCGTCTAGATGACGCCAAATGCGGAAAAGAAGAGCGCCCCGACTCGTCGGGGCGCTCGCTCTTTGGAACTAAAGTTTGTACAGATTGCTTAGAGGTCTACGGGCCTGAGATAACCCATCTCGCCGCGGCGTTCCAGGTATCCTGCTTTGACTTCGTGGCCGTGGGAGAAGACCAATAACCATCCCTGCGCCTCAGCCTGACTCAACAAGTCCCGCTTCTGTTCCAGAGTCCTCTCAGGGGAGCTATCGAAAGCGGAGATCGCCACCAAGTTCAGATGGTGCGGTGTTGGGACGATGTCTCCCAGGTACACTACCCGCTCGCCACCATGGTTGAACATGACCATCTGGTGACCCTGAGCATGGCCATCGGTGACAATCACATTGAGACCGGGCATGATCTCGGAATCGCCGTCCAGCAATTCCAGTTGGCCCCGCTCTTCAATGGGCAAGAAATTCTCGGCCCGGTGCGAGCCGTGGCAGCGCTCGTTGGGATTGCAGGCTTCTTCCCAACACTTGCTCTGCACGTAGTATTTGGCCTTGGGGAAAGTCGGCACCAAGTTGCCGGCCCGGTCCAACCGGGTGCAACCGCCCGAATGGTCAAAATGCAGGTGGGATAACACCACTGCGCTTATATCCTTGGGGGTGAGTCCCACACCCTTCAAGCCTTTCAAAAGGCGGCTGGGCACCAACCCAAGGTTTTCTTTGTCTTGATCTACTTCTTTGGAACCTATCCCGGTGTCCACCAGGACGTTATGTCCGCTGACTTGCAGCAGAAGGCAATTCAGTCCTAGGGTCATCCGGTTCTTGCGGTCGGTGACCACGCTGCTCTCCCAGGCGACCTTGGGCACCTGGCCAAACATGGATCCTCCGTCCATCTTGATAACCCCATCACTGATAATCTTCACGGCTGTCGACATCATCGTTTACACCCAAACCCTTCATCCAATTATTATTGAACGTTCCACCCCACCCAGTATCGTCACCACCTGACGCCGTCGTTATGTGGACCTGCCGGGGAGTTTCCGGGATATGACCGGGGGTCTCGCCAGAGACTCTTAGATATAAAAGAGAGAATATTGCTCTTGTCCCAAGACTGCTTCTGGCAGGCACGTTCTAGATATGCCTCTCCGGATTCGGCAAAAAGCCAGCCGATTGATTTTTAGTTTCTCTCCTCCTCAATCTTCCTTTAAACAAAAAAAACCGGTGGTCCGAGAACCTCGGCCATCGGCTTTGAACGCACGTTGGGCAACATCACATCCCCCTCCACACTCTCACCCGCTGACCCACTAGCACATTAATGTAAAAGAACCACGCCCTGTCAAGGGGATTTTTATGAATTCCTTATGAGTATTTTGAGGAATATTAAACTTTTTTTATAGAACGGTCAAGTTTACGCCTAAATAGCCATATTAATGTTGACTAGCCCTTAAAAAGGTGGCTGCAGATTTGACCTATTTTGAAAATGCTATACTACTCCAAATTCGATAGCGCTCAACACGAAACACTTGGTCGCCCGTTTTATTTTGATACGGTCCGCGGCCGTTTTGGGAGGCCTCCAAATGGCGGGCAAAGAACTCGGACTCATGGCCCATCTGATGCGTAGGGCCGGCTTCGGCGCCACCTTGCAGGAGTTGGAAGAATCCCAAGCCAAGGGCTACGAGGCTACCGTCGAGGTGCTGTTGCACCCCGAAGACGTCCCGGAATGGGACGATGACCTGTTCCGCCGCTATCAGCCGGACCTGAACAGCGTGATGTACTTCGAGAGCGCCCAGGCCTATTGGATGTACAAAATGATCAACTCCAAGCGCCCCTTGGAGGAGAAGATCGCCCTCTTCTGGCACGGTCTATTCGCCACCGCCTACGGCAAGCTGAACCACGCCAAGGGTGTCGTCAACCAGACCGACACATTCCGGCGGCACGGCCTGGGGTCATTCCACAACATATTGATGGAACTGTCTCGCGACCCGGCCATGATCTTTTGGCTGGACAACAAGGACAACCATAAAGACGCCCCAAATGAGAATTACGGACGTGAGTTGCTGGAACTCTTCTCGATGGGCATCGGCAATTACACAGAAGACGACGTTAAGAACTGCGCCAGGGCCTTCACCGGCTGGACCATCGCCAACGATCAATATATGAGCGTCCGGGCGTCCCGCGACTCCATCTGGCCGTCGGGCCGCATCGACTGGCAGTTCGAGTACCGGCCCGAGGACCACGACGACACCGAGAAAAAATTCCTGGGCCGCACCGGAAACTTCAACGGCGAAGACATCATCGACATTATCGCGATGCGCCCGGCCACCAGTTGGTTCATCGCCGGCAAGCTTTACAACTACTTCGTATCTGACACCCCCAATGAGGAAGCGATCGCCTTCCTGGCCGAGGAGTACCGCAAGTCCAGCGGCGACATACGCTCCATGCTGCGGGCCTTATTTCTGTCGGACTACTTCAAGTCGGAAGACGTCTGGTATTCCAGAGTCAAGAGCCCGGCCGAGCTGGTAGTGGGCACTGCGCGGTTGGCCGGCAGCTACCAATCCCCCCGGTGGGACATCACGAACCTGGCCAGTGACGCCAATTTCATGGGCCAAGAGATCCTGAACCCTCCCACAGTTGAAGGTTGGCATACCGGCACCGAATGGGTGGACACCGGGACTTTGGTTGAGCGGGTCAACTCCTCAGCTCTGGTGATTGGCGACACCGTTCAGCCAGGGGTCCAGGCCATGATCCGGCGGCTGAAAGGCGGTCAGAACAGCTACCAACCAGCCGAGTTGGTGGACGAGTGCTTGCTGCTGCTCGGCAGTCTCAGTGTATCTAACAGCACACACGACCGGCTTGTCGAGTTCGCCGCCAACTGGGGTGAGGTGAGTTTCACACCAGAAGACGCCGCGTCCTGCTCGGAACAGCAGGTGGTAGAGCTGCTACAGGTAATCCTAGCCACCCGCGAATACCAGATGGCATAACCCTTAGTCAGCGGTTACCTACCGGTTACGATTGATATCCCCCTCGAGCAACCGTTCTTGTAGTCACCCCGACTGGAACGAGGGGTCTCATTGCTTTGATGGAACGAGACTTCACCGCAGAAAGAGATTCCTCGGCTAGAGCCTCGGAACGACAGAGAAGCCGTGGCGAATCACAGTTAATTCGCGATCGAGAACATTAAATGGCCACCACCAAAACTTTCACATACAGCCACACCATCGGCTTTCTAGCCGCCACCGGGCGGGGGTTCACCAATCCAGTGGACATGGCAATCAATTCCCGGGGCGTTCTCTATGTTTTGAATCGGGCCGGACCTGAAACCTCTATCCGGCTGCCTTCTAAGCGGGTAAGCATGTGCACCGTCGACGAACAGTGGCTGGGCGAGTGGGGCACCGGCGGACACGGGGACGGAGAGTTCTGGTGGCCCAGCTCCATCGCTATTGACAGCCAGGACCGGGTCTACATCGCGGACGAAGGGCTGCAGCGGGTCTCCTCCTTTGACAAGGACGGGACCTTCCTAAACCAATGGGGTGTTAAAGGCACTGAAGATGGACAGCTTGAATACCCTTCCAGCATAGCCATCGATAGCGAGGAAAACTTGTGGCTGACCGATAGCGGCAACCACCGGGTGCAGAAGTTCACCAAAGAAGGGAAGTTCATCTCCGCCTGGGGAAAGCGTGGTTCCGAATCAGGCGAATTCCAAGGTCCTTGGGGCTTGGCTCTGACTGAAACCGGGGACGTTTATATCTCCGACTGGGGCAACGACCGCATCCAGCGGTATGACACCGATGGCGTTTTGATCGAGGAGTTTGGCGGGCTGCCCGAAGGCGACGCCATCCACCGGCCGGCCGGATTGGCTGTGGACGGCGAAGGCAACATCTACGTTGCCGATTGGGGCAACGAACGGGTGAAGGTTCTGGGTTCCGACGGCAGACTGCTGGCGTCGCTAAGAGGCGAGTCGGTCGACTCAACCTGGGCAGCGGATTATTTCGGGGTGAACCCTGAGGAAGGACAGTTACGAACTGAAGCAGACTTGTTTCCGGAGCTGGACCCACCGGCCCGCCGCGACCGGGAGATATCCGCCGGCGTCGAAGGCTATTTCTGGGGTCCCTCGGCAGTGAAACTGGACGGAGAGGGCCGGCTAATCGTGGTCGACAGCCTCCGCCACCGGCTACAGATCTTCCAGATCAACTAACTGGTTATCGACTCTGCTCGCGGGCCTGGTCCATGCGCGCCCAGGTGTCCCTGAGAGCCACTGTCCGGTTGAAAACCGGGGCTTCTGGTGTGGAGTCGGAGTCGACGACGAAATAGCCCATCCGCAGGAACTGGAACCGCTCCCCCGGGTTGGCTTTGCCCAAACCCTGCTCTAGCTTGCACCCTTTCATGACCACCAGCGACTCCGGGTTCAAGTTGTCTGTGAAGACGCCACCGTCGGGAACGTCGTCCGGGTCTTCCGTCGAGAACAGGTGGTCGTAGATCCGCACCTCGGCATCCACGGCATGGGCGGCCGACACCCAATGGGAAGTGCCCCTAACTTTCCGGCCGTCGGCAGACGTCCCACCGTAGGTCTCAGGGTCGTAGGTGCAGCGCAGTTCGATTATCTCTCCGGTGGCCTCATCCTTGATCACTTCGTTACAGGTGATGTAGAAGGCATCTTTGAGGCGGACCTCCCGGCCGGGTGACAAGCGGTAGAACTTGGGCAGTGGCACCTCTCGGAAGTCATCTTTCTCGATGTATACGGTCCGGGAGAACTTTATCTTCCTCTCGCCCATACTCATGTCTTCCGGGTTGTTGACCGAAACCACGTCTTCCGACTTGCCCTCGGGGTAATTTGTGATGACGACCTTGAGTGGGTCCAAGACGCCCATAACCCGGAGCGATCGTTTGTTCAGGTGGTCCCGCAGGGTGTATTCCAACAGTGCTATGTCGACGGTGTTGTCCCGTTTTGCCACACCGATTCGGTCGCAGAAATCTCGGAGCGCCTCCGGAGTATAGCCGCGGCGGCGCAGGCCCGATATCGTCGGCAGGCGTGGGTCGTCCCAACCATTCACATATTCCTCATCAACCAGTTGGATCAACCGCCGTTTGCTGAGCACGGTGTGGGTGATGTTCAGGCGGGCGAACTCGATCTGCTGGGAGTGGTAAATATCCAGTTCATCCTGGAGCCAGTCATATAGGGGTCGATGGTCCTCGAACTCCAAAGTGCAGACCGAATGGGTCACATTCTCGATGGAATCGGACTGGCCATGGGCGAAGTCGTACATCGGATAAATGGGCCATACGTCGCCGGTGCGGTGGTGGGTCTCTTTAAGAATCCGGTAGAGAACCGGGTCGCGAAGATTCAGGTTTGGCGAGGCCATGTCTATCTTGGCCCGAAGCGTACGTTCGCCCGACTCAAAATCACCGGCCCGCATGCGCCGTAACAGGTCCAGGTTCTCTTCAACCGACCGGTTACGGTACGGGCTTTCCTTGCCGGGCTCGGTCAGGTTGCCGCGGTATTCCCGAACCTCCTCGGGAGTGAGATCACAGACGTACGCCTTGCCCTTCTCGATCAGCCGGATGGCGTATTCGTATAGCTGGCCAAAGTAGTCCGAGGCGTAAAAAAGGTTCGGACCCCAGTCAAAACCCAACCAGCGGACGTCCTCCTGGATCGACCGAACGTATTCCACCTCTTCCTTGGACGGGTTGGTGTCGTCAAAACGCAGATGGCAAACGCCGCCGAAGTCGGCAGCCAGCCCAAAATTCAGGCAGACGGATTTGGCGTGCCCGATGTGCAGGTATCCGTTTGGCTCCGGAGGGAAGCGGGTGACCACCCGCCCGTCGAATTTACCCGATCTATTGTCATCGGCGACTATGCCGCGAACGAAGTCAACCGAAGTTTCAGCCTGTGTCATTCTAATTTCATCCTATGTGTTTGCCCGTTAACCTGCGGCGCTGGATTGTTTTCAAAAACATTTGGCCGCCGTTCAACTTGGAATACTGAACCGTTCGATCGCGTTTCGGACCCGGCTCACCGTGCGGTCTTTGCCCAGCACTTCCATCATCTCAAACAAAGGCGGGGACACGGCCCGTCCGGTGGCGGCGACGCGCAAAACCCCAAAGAACTGACGGCGAGACAACTCCAGACGCTCCCCTGTGGCCGTCAACATCTGTTCCAGTTTCTCGTGCTGGAAATTGTCGGCTTCGCTTAGGTCATCGAGCGCAGCTTTCAGGGCCGACAAAGTTGAGTCCCGGTCCATGCCCTTCTGCACCAAAGTGCCGGTATCGAACTGCTCATCCGCCTGAAAAAAATAAGAGGTGCTGTCTGCCGACTCCTTAAGATTCTTCATGCGCTGTTGGAGCAGCGGAGCTATCTGACGCAGATATTCCTCGTCCACCGGCAGGGAATCTTTAGGTAGACCCTGTTGCAAAAAAGGCATCATCTGGTTAGCTAGCCGCTCGGTAGTTAGCTCCCGGATGTACATACCGTTCATCCATTGCAGCTTATCTTGGTCGAAGATGGCTGACGACTTGGTGATACGGTCCAATGTGAAATTGTCGATGACCGTTTGGGGCGCCACAACATCAGTCTTGTCGTCCAGCGACCATCCCAACAGCACCATAAAGTTAAGCAGGGCTTCCGGAAGTATGCCGTCTTCTTTATACTCGCCAATGGCCGTGGCGCCGTGCCGTTTGGAGAGCTTGGCCCGGTCCGGGCCCATGATCATGGGCAAGTGGGCAAACTTAGGAGGCTCGAACCCCAGGGCTTTAAATAACTGTATGTGGCGCGGCGTGCTGGGCAGCCATTCCTCGGCCCGCATGATGTGGCTAATTTCCATCAAGTAGTCATCGGCCACCACGGCTAGATGGTACGTCGGAAATCCGTCCGACTTCATGATTATGAAGTCGTTCAGGGTTTCGTTTTGCCACTCCACTTCGCCGCGAATCAGATCGTCAACGCTGGTGACGCCCTCTTTGGGCATGGCGAACCGGACAACCTTCGATTCCCCTCCCCCACTGAGCTTAGCAATATCTGCTTGGGTCAGGTCCCGGCATTGGCAGTCGGCGCTGGCCGAAACACTACGGTCTCGCTGCCTCTGGTCGTATCCCACCGGCGGCTTCTGGCTGCAGTAACAATGGTAGGCATCGGCTTGAGAGACCAGTCTCTCGGCCAGTTCATGGTAAATCTCGAGCCGTTCTGACTGGAAATAAGGTCCGTAGGGACCGTCCACTTCGGGGCCCTCATCCCAATCGATATTCAGCCAGCGAAGGCCGTCGAGCATGGCCTCGATGGAGCCCGGGACAAGACGCGCCTGGTCGGTGTCTTCAACCCTGACGATGAACTTGCCGCCGTGGTGACGAGCGAAAAGCCAGTTGAAAAGAGCCGTCCGGATGTTGCCGATATGGGGCAATCCAGTGGGGCTGGGCGCAAACCGAACGCGGACTTCTCCGGGCAATTTCGCTCTCCGGGTGAATAATTATGGGCGCCTAGTATTGTAGCACTAACCACGACTGTCCTTATTCTTTCGGGCTCGTCGGCTAAGGCGGAAAGTATGCCCGACTTACCCGGCTCGTAGCGCGTCCACCGCCGGAGCCAAGTCGGGCGGCAGGTCAGTCTTGAACTCAAGGGGCTCGCCGGAGACCGGGTGATTGAAGCCCAGATGGAATGCGTGGAGGAAGTGCCGGTCCACCATGGCGCTGGTGTGTCCGTAAGTGGTGTCGCCAACCAAGGGGTGGCCTATGTGGGCCATATGCACTCTGATCTGGTGGGTGCGGCCTGTTTCCAGGGACAACTCCAACAGGCTGTGGGCTTGGAACTGCTCTCGCACCAGATAGCCGGTACGGGCTTCTTTGCCACCCACGACCACCGCCATGCGGGTGCGGCGGCGGGGGTGGCGGGCTATCGGTGCGTCGACCTTTCCTTTTAGGGACGTTGGCGTTCCTTCCACCAGGGCCAAATAACCTTTCGTGACCTCCCGGGCCTTGATCTGGGCGGACAAGTGGTTGTGGGCTTGATGGGTCTTGGCCACCATCATCAGCCCCGATGTGTCCTTGTCCAAACGGTGGATTATCCCAGGACGGATCTCTCCGCCGATGCCTTGGATATCGGGGCACATAGCCAGCAGGGCGTTGACCAAGGTCATGTCTGGGTGGCCCGGTCCGGGGTGGACCGCCAGGCCGGCGGGTTTGTCGATCACGACCAGTTCCGCATCTTGGTAGACCACGGTAACCGGGATATCTTGGGCCACCAGACCGGAGGGTCTTGGCGGCGGCACGGATAGGGAAACTAGATCTCCGGCCCTAACTTTCCCAGAAGGCTTGGCCAGCCTGCCGTTCACCAACACCCGTTCATCGACGATTAGTTTTTGGAGCTGGCTGCGGGTTAGCCCAGTATCCTGCCCGGCTAGAAACTGATCGAGCCTGGACTCGTCAACGACCACCGTGAACTCGTGGAGGGCCGTTTCCAGCGTCAAATCGGCCGTTCTCCCACCAATCTTTCTTTAACCCCGCAGGTGGAGCATCGCCAGCCACCCCCGACCGTGCGCATCTCGCCGTTGCACACAGGGCACCAGTTATACCAGCCCATAGATCCGGAGGTCTTGCCGCCGGACGGCTCAGCGATTAGGAATATATACCCAAGAATCACAAGGCCGGTGATTATTGAAGCGTCGGCCACATTGAACACGGGCCAGGTACCCACGTCTACAAAATCGGTGACATGATTGATCAAAAGACGGTCTAGCAGGTTGCCCATTGCGCCGCCGATCTGCAGTCCAAGACTAAGCCGCAACAATCCGGTGGGCGCCACCTGCTGCGGTAGATCAGAATCAGAATCGCGATGCCGATGATCGAAACGAAGATCAGCGGCGTGTTCTGGTCTTGAAAGATGCCAAATGCGCTGCCGGTATTGTGAGTGTGGGTAAACCGGAAAAATCCGGTAGCAGGGAAGGATTCACGGAACTGCAATTGGTCCCGCACCAGGAATTTGCTGAACTGGTCTATGATGAAAACCAAGGCGGCCAGTTGAATCAGGACAAAGTCTTTGTAGATGGGTATGCGGGGTATAACGGCGCTCACGTATGGGTCTCCGGTTCCGCCTGGGTACTATCGTTTATAGCCGGGTTTCAACTTCTCGGTAAAGAACCGGTGGACTTCCGGCACCAAGCGTGATTCCTGGCCATACCAGAAATGGTCTACACCATCGAACAATTTGAACTCGATCGCGTTTTTGAAACTGGCCAACTCCGCGTTCAGTTGTGTCGAATCCACCAACCGGTCTCTGTCTCCTGTAACGATCATGGCCGGTACTTTGGATTCCTTCAGGGGAGTATCTTCAACTGCCCGGAAGGGAGGGGACACCAGGACGATGACATCGGCCTCGTCGTGCAGCTCGCCGTGGCGCAAGATCACCGACGTACCAAAAGAATACCCAATCAAACCGGTCTTTCCGTTGGTGTCTGGCCAAGCCTTAATCAACTCAAGGGCCGACATCACCTCTTGGGATTCTTTTTCACCTCCGGTGTGCTCGCCCTGGCTGCCGCCCACGCCCCTGAAGTTGAAGCGCAGGGTGACGAAGCCTTCCTGGGCCAAACCCAATGCCAAGGCCAAGACCACGTTGTTATCCATGTTGCCGCCGTGGAGCGGGTGGGGATGGCAGATGACCACGCCTGGCCAGGGGCCGGCGCCGTCGTCGGGCTGGGCCACCACGCCCTCGAATGTGAGTCCATCTGCTTCGAATGAAACGGCGCTTTGACGCACGGTAAATGCTCCTATTTGGGGTATATCTATCTTAGGTAAACACCAGGTCTTTGGCAAGAATTTTCGCTCCGAGGTCGAACAGAGTCTCGGAGATTGAAGTAGACCTGCCCATCAGAAACGAGATTCCTCGGCTTGCGCCTCGGAATCACAAAAGCAGGCTCTGCCCGTGCAGGCGCAATCCTGATAGAATACCGCGTAGTTTTCATGGCTAGTTATTAGGGAGGGATCATCCACATGGCAAAGATTGACCTGCGCAGCGATACAGTCACCAAACCCACCGACGAGATGCGCCGGGCCATGGCCAAGGCCGAGGTTGGCGACGATGTTTTTGGCGAGGACCCCTCCATCAACGAGCTACAAGAGCTGGCCGCGGCCATGCTGGGGCATGAAGCGGGGCTGCTTACCGCCAGCGGCACCATGAGCAACCTCTTGGCCACACTCACCTACTGCAACCACGGCGACGAGATCGTCATGGGCGACCAGGCCCACATGTTCTGGAACGAAGGCGGAGGTCAGGCCGCCTTGGCCGGCGTGCAAACCAGACTGATTCCCCAGAACGCGACCGGTGGAATCGATGCCGCAGACGTGGCCCGGAACATTCGGCCGGCGGGCAACCCCCACGTTGCCGCAACCAAGATAGTCTGCCTGGAGAACACTCAAAACCGGTGCAGCGGCATGATCATGACTCCCGCTGAGACCAAAGCTGTCTGCCACGTGGCCCACGAGTCCGGCGTGGCGGTACATCTAGACGGGGCACGCATATTCAATGCCGCAGTAGCCCTTGAGATCCCAGTTGCGGAGTTGACTCGCGACGTTGATGACGCCAGCTTCTGTCTGTCGAAAGCGCTGAGCTGTCCGGTGGGTTCGGTGCTCGTCGGCTCCAAAGAATTCATCGGAGAAGCCAAAAGATGGCGGAAGATGGTGGGCGGCGGCATGCGGCAGGCAGGTATTTTGGCCGCAGCCGGACTGGTGGCCTTGGACACCATGGTCGATCGGCTGGCCGAAGACCATCAAAACGCACGCCGCCTGGCTGAGGGCCTGGCCAATATAAACGGACTAACCGTGGACGCCGATAGCATACAGACCAACATCGTAATCTTCGACGTTGATGAAAGTGTGGGTACCGCCGCTGACTTCATCAAAGCCATGGACACCGCTGAAGTTCAGGTCTCTTACCCCGGCGAGCGGTCCGTCCGCATGGTGACCCACCGGCACATCTCAGGCGATGACGTAGAAGAAGCATTGTCCCGTACCTCCAAGGTCGTTCGGGAACTTAAGTGATAAGGGCTGATCATGTCTAATATCACGCTGAAATTCAGCCATACAGGTGGCAAACGGCGTCTAGGAGCAACCTGATTGGCTGACCTGCCACCCGACGAGCGGTCCCGCAAGTTGCAATTGCGGGCCTACTACATAGCTTGCGCCGCCTTGGCTATCGCCGTGGGCCATGTGGTCTACGCCGTTTTCCGGGACCATATCCTTGATTAGCGGCCGTGCGTGGTAAATATCTGGTCCAATCAGGAACCCGTCTGAACCGGCAGGTCCATTGGGTTGCCTACTGTGCCATTCACCATTAACATGCTCTCAGATGCACGGCCTTACGGGGCTGGTTCATCACCAACTTTTGTGGAGGTGCACAGGTTCTAGAACGCATTCTTTCTTGGTTTCGCCGCCCAACAGCGGAGATTGAAATCGAAACAACCGGTGGGTCGTTTCGACCCGGCGGCACAATAGATATCCAGGTGACGATACGGTCGAAAGCGGGAGTCAAGATCAAGACCGGCCAGGTGGAATTAGCCTGTACCGAGCAGTCGTGGCACAAAGAATCGCCCCGGGATAGTGGACACGGAAAGCTGGGTTCCCACTCTGCTCTGTCACAACCGCTGGTCCAATCTTTCATCGCAGACACTGAGATTACCAGCGAAGAACCCGTCGTCCGTTACGCGAGATTCCAGATACCCGATCAGGCCCCGCCCACCGTCCATGGATCCATCGCCCAGGTTTCATGGGAGGTCACGGGCCGTTTGGAAATGGAGTCCGGCAATACGATCACCACATCCAGCGAGATTACGATCCTGGCGCCCCAGGTGGTCCATGCAGGACGTAGCGCAGCAGACCTCACGGAAGAGGCAACCTTCACCGGGTGCATCCTGACGATGGTGTTGGTTAACGATGTGGTAGGCGTTGGCGGATATCTGGAGGGCGAGCTTCGGGCGCGCATGAACATCACGGACCAAGCAAAAGACATCCGGATGGAATTGCACAGCACGGAAAAGTCGGGCGACCGCGAGGACGAATCGGTCCGGCAACGGGTCTCTCTGGAAAAGGATGTTCAGCTTACATCCGAACGACCCTACGTCTGGGCATTCAGTCTGCCCGTGCCGGAACGGACCCTGCCAACGGTGCAGAGTGGCCGCACCTCTGTCTCGTGGCGTCTCAAAGCGGTGGTGGATACCGACACCGCAAACGCCGAGTACCACTTGGAGCGGAAAGTCCAGATTTTCACATCCACCTAGACGTTCTGATCGTATTGGGCTTGGCCGTCGTCATACTTGGCTTGGCCGCCCCACCAGCGCTTGAGCCGTTGTCCAATTTCTAACTCCGCGCCCTCTTCACTGGGCTGATAATAACGCCTTCCCTTGAGAGACGGCGGTAGATATTCTTGCTCCTCGAAATGGCCTTCGAAGTCATGGGAGTACTTGTAATCCTTGCCGTAACCCATGTCCTTCATCATCCCGGTCACTGCGTTGCGCAGGTGCAGGGGCACCGGCTCGTTGGCCTGCTCCCGGCCGTCCCGCATGGCTTGGTTCAACCCCGCATAGACCGAGTTGCTCTTGGGCGCGGTGGCCAGATAGACCGTGGCCTCCGCCAAGGGTATGCGCCCCTCGGGCATCCCCAAGAAATGGACTGCCTGCTGGGCCGCGATCGCCACGGACAACGCCTGCGGTTCAGCCAGGCCAATGTCCTCTGAAGCCAAAATAACCAGTCGGCGGGCGATGAACAGTGGATCCTCCCCTGATTCGATCATCCGGGCCAGCCAGTACAGAGCCCCATCGGGTGACGAACCCCGGACCGATTTGATGAAGGCCGATATGGTGTCGTAGTGGCTCTCGCCAGTCTTGTCATACATCGGGGAGCGTCTTTGTAGGGCGTCGGCGATGGTCTCCAAGTCTATCTGGCGCTTTCCCTCGGCATCCGGGGTGAAGGAGTAGGCCGCCGTCTCCAAGGCATTCAGGGCAATACGCGCGTCGCCGTTGGATATGTTCACCAGATGGTCCAAGGCATCTTCGCCCAGACTTGCGTTCAATGGACCCAGTCCCCTCATCTGGTCAGCCAATGCCCGGTTAACTATCGACGCCATCTGGGCCGGCTCCAGGCTTTGCAACGCAAACACCCGGCAGCGTGAGAGCAGAGGGGCAATGACCTCAAAGGAGGGGTTCTCGGTGGTCGCCCCTATGAAAGTGATTGTGCCGTCCTCAACGTGGGGCAGGATAACGTCCTGCTGGGCCTTGTTGAACCGATGAATCTCGTCCACGAACAAGATGGTCGACTGCTGATGCATCCCCTTCCGATCTTTGGCTTCGGCCACTATGCGCCGGAGGTCGGCCACGCCCGAGGTTACGGCGCTGACCGGTTGAAAATCTGACTGGGTGGACGAGGCTACTAGGCGCGCCAAGGTCGTCTTCCCGGTGCCCGGCGGGCCCCATAGGATGATGGACGGCAGCCGTCCGGCGGCGATCGACCGCAGGAGCACGCGGTCCGGGTCGACTATCTGGTCCTGGCCGACAAATTCGTCGAAGGTGCTTGGGCGCATGCGCTCAGCAAGAGGAGCATCACGCTCCGCCTGGGCCTTTCTGCCATGCTCGAACAATGACTCTGATGAGCTCATAGCCGTTCACCTATCAATCGCCGACTCGTGTCTGGTCACCGGAAGTTCGGCATGACCTCTTTTGCAAATAGCTTCATGGAACTTTTCACGAGCTCGTGGGGTAACATTCCGCCGATGTTGAACCAGCACATGAATTCCTGGGGGCCGTAGATATCTTTTAGCTGCTCCAGTTTGGCTGACACCTGATCAGGCGTACCCACTGCGGCGAATTCGTCCATGACGATCTCTGCGGTCAGGGTATCGGCGCGGCTGGTGCCTTTACTGACGCCGCGGGCTCGTCCGATGTCTCGCAACGTTTCCAAGTAGTTATCGACGGTCTTTGTGAACCCAGCCTTCGCTTCGCATTCGGTTTCGGCCACGTGCATGGGCACGTTGACGTTGACCTTCACATTCGCGCTATCGTGGCCATTTTCAGCCAGTTCGGCCCGGTAGGATGCCAGCCCGGCTAGTGCCCCTTCCTTGGTCACGATGGTTGGCGCAACCAGGATGTTGTGACCCAACGATCCCACGATGCCGAAGGTGTCCGCGCTGTTGGCGGCCACGTACACCGGAGGGCGGGGTTGCTGTATCGGCCTGGGTGTCACACACTGCCCGTGGGCCTGATAGTACTTACCATCATAGGTGAAGTCTTCTTGCTCCCATAACCCCAGTACTACATCCAAGGCCTCCAAGAACCGGCCTCTTCCTTCTTCCTGGTCTATTCCGTAGCCCTGGAAATGGGTTGGCATGGAACCGCGACCAACACCAAAAATGGCCCGTCCGTTAGACAGAACGTCTAGCGTCGCGGCCTCCTCGGCCAGCCGCACCGGTTGGTGAAGTGGCAGCAGGTTGACGGCATTGCCGATGCGGATGCGCTTGGTGATTTGAGCGACTGCCGCTCCGATCATCATCGGGGCCGACATCACCGAGAACCGTGGATTAAAGTGCAATTCCGCCAGCCAGGCGGCGCCGAATCCCAGCTCGTCGGCCAGTTGGCATTGGGCGATGGTGTCCTGGATACGGGCGGCGGGAATTTGGTCTACCGCGCACGGGAGCTGGTAGAAAACGGCGAACTCCATGAATGCCTCCTAAAGGGAAACTGATGGGCCTGCGTATTCTAATACAAAGATCACCAGTCGGGGCTGGGGCGGGGTCAGTCTTCCGCCACCGAGCCGTTTCCCTGCGGAATGACCCGTGCCTAGTTACCGGCAGGGATC
>FAXA01000449.1_pt1 | contig 26644 bp, 25 predicted proteins | sample 734441 | NCBI WGS metagenome assembly FAXA01 (sample SAMEA3597868, study PRJEB11362) | hydrothermal vent metagenome | biome: marine hydrothermal vent biome; feature: marine hydrothermal vent; material: ocean water | place: Atlantic Ocean | collected 2010-09-19/2010-10-04
TCCGGGTGCGGTATCCAGCAACCTGGTCATCGAGGGGACCCCGGGCCACAGCCAAGAAGAATTGCTGCGGCTAGTGAGAAACGGCGTCTACATCGGCCGTATCTGGTACACCTACCCGGTTAACGGCACCACCAGCGGCGACTTCAGCGGGACGATCATCGGCGATTCCTATCTGATCAAAGACAGCCGGTTCGCCGCCCCGCTCAAGCCCAACACGGTACGCATGAACGACAATGTGCTCCGGCTGATCAACAACACCCTTGGCATAGCGGCCCAGCGCCGGGCCACTGTGCGCTGGTCGTCGGACCAGGTTACCTGGGCGCCGGAAATTGCGGTATCCGGCTTCGGCCTTGAAGAGATTTCCGAGTACATGGAGAGCGTCTAATGGCCTTTGAAAACATCAGTTTCGAAAAGATGGACGGAGTTGGCATTATCACGATGAACCGCCCCGAGTCTAGGAACGCACTGACTCTGGAGATGGTAGCCGAGATGGGGGGAGCGATCGAGGCCTGCAAGAGAGCCGATGTGCGTTCCGTGCTCCTCACAGGAGCCGGCGGCGGGTTTTGCTCCGGCGCTGATCTTAAATTCCTCGTGGAAAACCTGGAGAGCGGCGGCCCAGAAAAGATTCAAACCTATATCCGCGATCTGGCCAACAACTTGCACCACGATGTCGTTATGGGGCTACGCCAATTGGGAAAGCCGGTGGTCGCCGGCATAAACGGCGTAGCGGCGGGTGCGGGCTTCAGTCTGACCTTGGGTTGCGACGTCCGGGTGGCGGCCAACAACGCCCGGTTCCTGATGGCCTATGCCAACATCGGAGCGCCAGCCGACGGTGGGTCAACCTATCTGCTTCCTCGCCTGGTCGGCGCTAGCCGGGCCATGGAGTTCTACCTGGCCAGCCAGCCAACCAGCGCCCAAGCAGCCCTGGACATGGGGTTGGTCAGTCAGGTGGTCGCAGATGACCAATTGCACAAACACGCCATGGAAACTGCCGTCCGCCTGGCCCAAGGACCGACATTAGCCTATGGGCGGGTAAAAGCGCTATTCGAGAGTTCCTGGCACAACGATATCGAGACCCAACTGGACGCCGAGACCGCTGTCTTTGAGGAAATATGCCTCACAGAGGATTTCCAAGAGGGCATTAAGGCTTTCACAGAACGCCGCCAGGCACGATTCCAGGGGAAATAGGGCTACTCTAGTTCCGCCACCGTAACGCCGTCGCCGCCAGAGCCTTCTCCGTCCTCGGCCGACATCACCAGCGGATGGCCTCCCAAGTACTCCCGAATGGCCCGCCGCAGGGCGCCGGTGCCTTTGCCATGGATCAACCGAATAGAACCGGCGCCGTCCAATGCGGCGTCATTCAGGGCTTCGTCAACCCGGCTAATGGCCTCGTCCACCCGCAGGCCCCGTAAGTCCAATTCGGTATTCGAATTCTTTTTGGGCGCACGGTCCAGGTACACGCCCCGTGACGCCGCCGTCGGGTGTCCTTCGGCCTGCCGGACCAACTGGTACACCGGAATCTTGGCCCGCATAGTCCCTAACAACACCCCTACCCTGTCCTGGTTATCGGGTGGGGAGATGACCTCCACCGGTTGAGCGATCCCGCGGACGTAGACCCGGTCTCCCTCTTTCAAGATCGATTGCCAAGGGACTCGTTCAACTTCGATGGGCGACCAGGACGCCGATTCCAATTGCCGTTGCATATCCCTGACTTCGGTCCGGTGGGCCTCGATCTCCTGCCGGGAAGCCAAGTTGGCCCTGGCATCGGCGTTGGCCCGCGATTCGGCATCTTGCCGAAGCTCGGAGGCTTCCAACGAACGTTCGGCCCTGGCCAGCCGGTCCAATATCCCGCTGATACGGCCCTGCAACTCCTGCCGCGATTCCTCCACCAGATTGGCCTTGGCCAATTCCACGTCGGCCAATTGAGCGTCCAATTCCCGTTGCATACGCACGGCTTCCGACCTAGCAGTCTCGGCCTCTTCCCGCAGTTCCTCCACCACTCGGCGCTCCTGTTGGAGCTCTTGCAACAAGCCCTCGGTGGCCTGTTCCACAGGGGAGATACCGCTGCGAGCGTCGTCAATGACTTCTTGGGGTACGCCCAGGCGCGCGGCGATGGTTAGCGCGTAACTACGTCCAGGAAGGCCCAAGGTCACGTGGTAGGTTGGCTCCAGAGTGCTGGGGTCAAGGTCGACACTGGCGTTGACCATGCCCGTCTCGTCTTGTACGAACCTGGCCACACCCCTGTGGTGGGTGGTGCCAACCACGAAGGAGCCGATCTTCTGGAAATACCGCAGCACAGCGCTGGCCAGTGCGGAGCCCTCCTCCGGGTCGGTGCTGGTACCCAGTTCGTCGATCAGTACCAGAGAATGAACCGTGGCCCGGGACATGATGCCCTTAACGTTTGTGATGTGGGAGCTGAAGGTGGATAGCGATTGTTGGATGCTCTGTTGGTCGCCGATGTCCGCGTAAACGCCGTCGAACCGAGGAAGATGCGCCTCTTCGGCAGGCACGTGCAGTCCGGCTTGGGCCATCATGGCCAGCAATCCCACGGTCTTCAGTGTTACCGTCTTGCCGCCAGCGTTGGGGCCGGTGATCAGCATCACCTGCTGCTCCCGGTCCAGGTCGATACTGACTGGGACCACGGCGCCGGTGAGTAATGGATGACGGGCTCGGACCAGTTTCAAGCTCCTTTCTGCCACTTCCTGGTCGGCTACCCACGGGGCAACCGCACCTATGGCTGCGGAATAACGGGCCTTGGCAATGTCCAGGTCAAGTCTGGCCATCAGGTCCAAGGTCAACAACAGGTCTTCGCCGGACATTCCGACCATCCCCGACAACTGGCGCAGCACCCGCTCGACCTCCCTACCCTCAGCCAGCCGGGCCTCCCGCCAGCGGTTACCGACCTCGATGGCCGGCATCGGTTCGACAAAAACAGTCGCCCCGCTGTCGGACACGTCATGGACGATGCCGGGCACGCGGTAGCGCATCTCGGCCTTGATCAGCAACACCATCCGGCCGTTGCGTTGGGTGATCAGCGGCTCTTGAACAACCTCGGCCCGCTGCAGGCGACGCAGGTTGCGTTCCATGATCTCGTTGAGCCGGTTCTGGGCCTGGCGCGCCTCCTGGCGGAGGTTGTGCAACACTGGACTGGCGTTGTCCAGCACCTCACCGGATGGACTAATTGCGCCCGAGATTGCCCGCTCCAAGTCGCCCAACTCTGGGATGATCTCCGAGATGCTAGACAGCATCGGTATCTCTTCGTGGCGACCCAGTTCCGTGCGGTCGTAGCGGGCGGCCCGGAGCAATTCTCTGACCAGGAACAGTTCCTCTCCGCGCAGTAGTCCGCCCAAGAGCGCGCGCTGGAACAGCTCCCGGAAATCCTCGTCCGGCCCAAATTCCAGGTTGCCGTCCTGTTCCAGATACAGCCGGGCCTCAGAGGTCTCCTGCTGGCGGGTGGCGATCTCCAACAGGTCGCGGGTGGGTGTTAGCGCTCTGGCCCGTTCGCCGCCGACCACGGTTTTGGTGTGACTTGCCAGCAGTTCCTGGACCTTGTCGAACTCTAGAAGAGGGCCGGCAAAGTCGAAACCGCCCAAGTCGTTGTTGAACGGCCGGACGTCAGCTCGAGTCCGGAAATAATGGCCACCAGACCTGGTTGGGTTATTGGTTTCCAGTTCAGCGTCGCTCAATATTCACCAATCGAGGACCCAAACGCGGCTTTCGTAGAGGGTCTCTCCCAGGTCGTCCAGAGTGTCACGTTTGGGGTCCCGGATATTCAATCTTCGTTTTAGGGTGATGTTCTTATACTCGTCCAGACGGGGGCAGACCTTCAAAAAGCCGTTCAGCGTGAACTTCTCTCCGCCTAAAACCACGTGGTCTAGCTCGCTGGCCACCGGCTCGAATTGGGCGCGGATGGTCTCGCAGACTTTGACGTACAGCCGCCGCATCTGGCCTTCCCGGACGCGGGTGTAGCGCAGTTGGGACGTGCCGCCGGCATGGTGCTTGCCTTTCACGTAGCGGGAGTCGGTCTTGGATGTAACCAGGTCTCCGCCTCGGTAGACGGCCACCGAGTAGCGCCCCAGCCGCACCAGCACCACCCCAAAGGTGCGTTCCGCGTCCAGCAACGTCCAGAGCGGTCCCTCGTCCCAGGTATCGAACCGGCTGCTTTCAGTTATGGGGAAAGGCGGCGCGATGACTAAAGCCCGCCCCCCAGCGCGAAAACCAACCAGCCCGCTCCCACTATCCTCCGGCGTTTTACCCAATCGTGCCAGCCGCTCCCGCCATTCGGAGGACTCGGCAGTGTCGCCAGGCTTCAGATAGACCGACGACGCAACTTCTCCCTCGGCGGGCTTTCGCACGTTCAGAAGATTATGCAGCCGGTCTTTGGTGAGCCAGTCTCCGTTGAGTCCAGCGGCAGGCGTGGCGGTCCTGTTTCTAGCTTCGGTCATTATGTTCAGGAAATTGTAACACTGTGGATTCCTGCTTCCCTGGAGTTTGCCGCTGCCTTAGAATGGCCTCACAAACTAAGACACATCTGGAGAAACGATGGCACCAGAACAAGAACTGACCTCACTCCAACGGCGCGCACGCGTGCTGGAGCGGCTGGACGAGGGATATAAGAACCTCCATACCTCACTGGAAGGACTCGATCCCGTGGACGCCTTCTTGGGCTCTCGGTGGTCCGTCTGGGAGGTGCTTAACCACCTGGATACCGAAAAGTTCGTCGCGGCGCTGGAACAAATCGTGGCCGGTGACGAGGACATGTTGCCTCCGTTCAACACCCGCGAAACGAAGCTCAAAGCAGACATTGCCCATCTGGACGACAACTACCGGCGGTTCCGCAAGTTGGTGGAGAGCTTGACCGAAGCAAAGATGTCCCAGCAGGTGACGGCGCCCAACCCTGAAAACTCTTTCCCCGGACTGACCCTGCTGGAGTTGGTGGAACGGTCGTCCGGCCATTGGACCGCCCACTCCCGCCAGATCGTGGAGACGCGGAAGTACGTGGAAGCCTTCAACGCAAGGGAACGGGCCGTAACTTTCATCGCTCTAGATCCGGACCGCCCTTCCGAATTAGGCGTTTTAGCCGTGGGCCTTCTAAAACACGCCGACTACGTGGCAGGCACACCAGAAGCCTTGGACGCTGTCCGGAATTCCGCAAGCGGGACGGAGCTGATTCTGAACGGCAAGAACACCAACGAGATTCTCTCCCGCCTGGGCCGGGACGCCCGCGCCGGGCTATGGTCTGTGGTCTGCACCATCGGCAACCCGTCCGAATCCCATCCCGAGGTATTAAAGGCCGCCGAACAACACTGCGACAAAGTGGTCATCCAGCAGGCGGGTAAATAGCGCCGCGCCGTTTGCCCAGCCCAACCACTTTTGCTACACTGTCGCCGAACCTCACGCCCGGCTAAAAACGAGCCTAGACGAGCCAGCAGAACGCAAACAACCCCACAGAGGAGCCGCCATGATCTATGAAGTGCGTACCTATACCCTGAAACCAGGCAGCGTTCCTGAATTCGAAAAGAATTTCGCCGCCGCCCTGCCTCACCGCGAGAAATACTCCAAGCTGGGAGCCTTCTGGCACACGGAGATCGGGCCGTTGAACCAGGTGATTCACGTCTGGCCCTACGAAAGCGTAGAAGAGCGCAACAGCATTCGCGCCGAGGCCGGAAAAGACCCCAACTGGCCGCCGCCCAATGACCCCGAAATGTACGTGAACATGAATTCTGAGATCTTCATCCCCGCGCCATTCATGCGCCCGATGGGTGGAGACCAAGCTTTGGGCGCTCTCTACGAGATGCGCACCTACACCTACAAGACCGGCAGCATCGGCAAGGTAGTCGACATCTGGGCCGAGGCAGTCCCTGCCAGAGAAGAATTCTCCCCATTGGCCGCCGCGATGTACACCGACGTTGGCGGACTGAACAAGTGGGTCCACATCTGGCCCTACGACGACCTAGAACAGCGGAGCAAAATCCGCGCCGAAGCCGTAAAAACGCCGTCCTGGCCGCCGCCCACACGAGAGTTTTTGGTGAACCAAGAGAACAAAATCATGGTTCCCGCATCCTTCTCGCCGATGCACTAACGGCCCAGCCGCGTTTTGTACGGGCGAGTGATCAGATGATTGGAAAGAAGGGCCTGCCTGGAAACGTCGGCAGGCTCTTCTTCGTCATTCTGCCCTGCGCCGGGATAACGGAAGAACAGATTTATGAACAACATCGACGAACAATTGGAACTGCTGGTCACGGCCAACCGAATCCTGGCGCGGGAGGGCGTGGTTGACGCCTATGGCCACGTCAGTATCCGTCACCCGGAACGGCCCGATCGGTACATCCTTTCCCAGTCCCGAGCCCCTGACCTGGTGGAAAGGGACGACCTCATGGAATACACCCTGGAGGGAGACCCCGTGGACCAGCAAGGCCGCCCCATGTATACCGAGCGGCCGATCCACGGGGGCATATATCAGGCCCGGGACGATGTGATGGCCATCGTTCATAATCACTCGCCGACAGTGATTCCCTTCAGCGTCACCACAACGCCTCTGCGGCCCATGTTCCACTTGGCGGCCATTATCGGGCCAGAACTGCCGGTTTGGGACATCCGCGACAAGTTCCAAGACACAAATATGCTGGTCACCAACATGGACCAGGGGCGGGACCTAGCGGCCTGCCTGGGCGACCGCAGAGTATCACTGATGCGCGGCCATGGGTGCGTGATTGCGGGCAAGACCATACGCGAGGTGATCATGGCCTCGATCTACCTTCAAGTGAATGCTGGACTCCTGATGGAGTCAATGCGGCTTGGGGATGTTAAATTCCTCTCTCCAGGCGAGATTAAAGCGATGACGGATAGTCAGATGAATCTCACGGGACAGCAGCGTGCCTGGGAGTACTGGGCGAACCGCGCCGGGCGGGGCCGGGGTTCCTGATGGTCCCTCAACCAGAACCGGAGATCGTCGAAGAGATAAAAGCCGCCAATCAGCGATTCTACGACGCCTTCTCCGACTTGGACATCGCTGGCATGGACCGTGTCTGGGAGACCTCGGACCGGGCCATGTGCGTCCACCCAGGTTGGGCTCCCCTGATTGGCTGGGAAGACGTTCGTCAGAGTTGGGACCGCATCTTCCAGAACACCGCCCTGATGCAATTTCAAGTGCGCTATCTGAACGTGGTCGTCCAAGGCGAATTGGGCTTTGTCACTTGTATTGAGGGCATCACCAGCGTCGTACAAGGCACCGCCAGTAACTTCAGCACCTTCGCCACCAACATCTTTGCCCGCTACGAGGACGGTTGGCGCATGGTCGCCCATCACGCCTCCCAAGGCGGCTGAGCAGGCTACTTAACCCCCGGACTTAAAGTTTCACTGGCCATAAAACGTGCCGCTTTTCTGACGGCTTCTTATTCCCATTTGATAAGATAGATTCTGCTGCCCGCCTCTTTTAATGGCCCTACCGGCGGCCTCACAGCAATGGAAAGGACACCAATCATGGCTACAAATACACCGTCGATGACTAAGACGGAGCGGAACCTTTGGTCGGCCATCGTCGCCGAGGCTCTGGCCCACTTGAAATACAACGCCTACGCCCACCGGGCCCTAGAAGAAGGCCATCCGGAAGTTGCCCAGGTATTCCAGGAAGTGGCCGGCGCCGAGACGATCCACGGCATGAACCACCTGCGTGTTTCCGGCGCTCTGGACACGACTCCGGTCAACCTGCGCACGGTGACCGAGGGCGAGTCGAAAGAGTACAGCACCATGTACCCCAAGATGATCCAGGATGCACTGGATGAAGGCCGGCAGGACGCCGCCGATTCTTTCGCCTTGGCCATGGACCGGGAGCGCCATCACCTGGAGGTATTCACCAATGCCCTTGAACTGTTGGAAGCCAAGACGGCAGCCATTGCCGCCGCAGGCCAGCCGCAGACGGTGGCGGCAATGGCGCCAGTCAATGCTGCGGTGATGGATGCCGGCAGCCCGCTCAATATCGAGACTGACGGCATGTCCATGTCGGACTACGTCAGCGCGGCCACCGAGATCGACCGCGAACGGTGGCGGGTCGCCCGTTTGGGCCGCCTGCGCGAGGTGGTATTCGGCGCCCAGGACGGCCTGCTAAGCACCGTGGCGCTAGTCACCGGTGTGGCCGTGGCCGTCGAGAACCAGACGACCGTCTTGGTCGCCGGTCTGGCCGCAGCCCTGCCGGGGATGCTGTCCATGGCTACCGGGGCATTCCTGGGTTCTCGCGCCGAACAGGACGTGCAGCGGGCTGAGATCGCCCGTGAGGCACAGGAGTTGGAGGACAACCCAGCCGAGGAATTAGCCGAGTTGGTGGTGTTATACCAGCGGGAAGGCAAGACCTACCAGGAAGCCCGGCATCTGGCCGACGAGATCGCGCAGGACAAGGAGCTGTGGCTGCGCACCTTGGTGGAGAAGGAGCTGGGCATCAGTCCCGATGAAACAAGCAGCCCCGTGAAAGACGCCCTCACCATGGGCATCGCATTCATCTTGGCGGCGATCATCCCAATCTTTCCCCACTTCTTCTTGGAAGGCGGGGCAGCCATCAGCATCTCCATCGCAGCGGCACTCACGGGCTTATTCATCCTGGGCGTGGGCAAGGGCCGGCTGGTGCAGAGATCGCCGCTCCTGCAGGGATTGGAGATCCTGACCATCGGAGCGATCTCCGCGGGAATCGGCTTCGGCCTTGGCGACTTGATTCCCAGGTTGATCGACTTGGGTTAGGCCACTTAGGTGCTGGGGGCTAGCCATTAGTGCGGGAGAGGATTCCCCGTGCAGCGGCTATAAAGTCTACTGGGTTGTCGCCCTGAACTAGGTGTCCGGCGTTGTTGATGGTCTCGGTGGTGCAATCGGTCATCACCTGTCCCATCTTTGCCAGAGTCTCCTCAGCGAAGATATCGCTGCGGCTGCCCCTAACGACTAGTGAAGGGCAATCCACCGCTTTAACGCATTCCCACAGCTTCTCGGTGTTCCAGGTAGGGTCGTCGCCGCTGCGGGTCCGGTTGCGGGTTGCGGGATCCCATTTCCAGGCCCACTTTCCGTCGGGCATCTGGCGGATGCTGTATTTCAGCGCTCCTAAGACCTGCTCTTCGGTCCGGCCGGTGTACTCTTTAACCCGGTCGGCGAACTCTTGAAAGCTGTCCAAGTTATTTGGCAGTTCCCTGAAATCCCGGATGCGGTCTTGGCCGCGGCGTTGGGTTTCCGGGCCGGTGTCCACGATGGTCAACGACCGCAGGGTCTTCAGGTGCCGCGAGGCCCAGATAAAACTGTTTCGTCCACCCATGGAATGCCCCATGAGGTTGAAGTCGCCCAGCCCGAGTGCTTCCACCACTCCGTCGATATCCGCCTGCATGGCGTCCAGGGAGTAAACGCCGTCCGACGCCCAATCGGTGTCACCGTGGCCACGTTGATCCAGAGAGATGATATGGTAGGCCGGGGATAGGGCCAAACTAACGAAGTCCCAACTGTGGGCCTGCTGCGAAACTCCGTGGAGCATGACTATGGTGGGGTTCGCTGGGTCACCCCACTCAAGGTAATGAAATTTCAAGCCATTGGCATTGACCGTCCGGTCTTCGGGCTCGTTTTCTTCAGTAAAGGGCACGCCCATGCCACGTGCCGCTTCGTGTAAGGTCAACCCCATTGAATGAGACGCCATCGTTTCTCCTCCGGTCAAAGTCCAAACCCATGATAAACCGAGTGTCAAGATTTCGGACCGGACAACCGGCTATTGAACGCGGGGCCTGCTCCTGCCATTCACTTTCGGGGTGGCTGATGCTATCATTAGACGGTTGCGATTAACCCGTGCTTGTCCAGATTCCGTAACCACCGTTCCCGATGTAGACAATTTTGGGATCCGGAAGCACAAAACCACCGGAGACCATCGTCCCATGACCACCAACGCAGTACAGATAGAACTAGACCCCCGAGAATTAATGGGCAAAAAGGTCGGGCGTCTACGCCGGGCCGGCATCGTGCCAGTACACCTATACGGTCCAGGTATGGAACCAAGGGTCCTACAATGCCAGACCTCCCGGCTGATTCAGGTTTTGGCCACCGCCGGCGGCGCCACACCTATTCATATCACCATCAACGGCGAGTCCGGCAATCACCTGGCCTTTGCGCGGGAGATCCAGTGGGACCCCAGGCGCGACGACCTTTTGCATGTAGACCTCCTGGCCGCCGACGTAAGCCGTCCGGTAACAGCCCAAGTCCCGATCGTCTTGGTCGGCGAATCCGCCGGCGCCCGGACCGTGAGCGGGACCGTGATGCACCAACTGCGCACCGTTGATGTTCAGGCCCTCCCCCTGGAGATGCCAAACCAGATCGAATTAGACATCTCGGTCATGGAAGACCCGGACTCGGTGCTCCGTGTATCCGATCTGCCGATTCCCGAAACCGCCACATTGCTCAGCGATCTCGAAGAGCTGGTTGTCCGGATCGAGCTACCCCGTGTTGCAGAAGAAGTTGTTGTCGAGGGTGTGGAAGGCGAGGAAGGGGAAGAGGGTGAAGAAGGCGGCCCGACCGAGGCCTCTGAAGAGTAATCGGTGAAGCCGAATCTATGTCTGTCCCGCCAGGTTCAAGCAGCTGAATCTAATAAAGTTTAAGAACGCCGGAGGAGCAAACTCAGATGGGCAGGCGGCCTCCGGCGGTTGTTTTGGAGACCGGAAATGTTCCTAACCTACGTCGGAGAATCGGGGATTTCCGGCAACACTATCACAGACTCTTCCCAGCCCCACCAGGTCTACACCGGGCTCTTCGTGCACGAGAGCCAATCGATCTCGATGAACGGAGAGTTTGACGCACTGTGTCGCCGTCATTTCGGCGTGCCTTTGGGTGGAGAAGGCTCCCCAAGCGTGATCAGGCCGGTGGATGTCTTTCAAGGCCTAGGCTACTTTGCTTCCTGGCCCACCCTGAAGAGAAACGAACTTATTCAAGACTGCCTGAACGTGATGGTCCGGCGCCAGACACCGGTTATCACCTCTTACATCAATAAGCAAGAATTCGCCAACGCCAAAGCCGCCGGGAACGACCCGTACATCACAGTCTGGGAGACGCCGACTGGACCTGTGATCAACAAGTTTTTCTTCGCCATGAGCATGTTCCTAGATGAACTTAATATGGCGAATCTATCCGGCGACCAGATCATGGAAGGCGCGATGCCCATCACCAACCATGCTCTGGTGATTGCTCAGAATGGGGCTTCCATCCAGTCAAAGTTCATGTCCGAATTCCTGCGTTCGGATGAAGGGATAGACGCCACCGGTCTGATCGACGACATCTGCTTCGTAGACCCAGGACACTCTGTGGGAAGCCAATTGTCCAACCTGGTCTCCTTCTTCGTACGCCGTTGGCTGCAGAACCCGGAGCGGCCTCACCCCTACTTCGACGGCCTTCGCGACAACAAAGTCATCCAGGTCATCTACCCGGTCACTGTCTAGGTGAGAATCACCTCCCGAATTCCGGCGTATATCCACGTCTATTCAGGCTGGCGGTTCCTTTACAAGGCATGGGTCCAGCATTACAATCGCTAGTCAGAATAGACGACGTTTTTCGCTGTTTTCTCTGACTTTCCCACCCGATTATTTCGACCCATTATCTTGACCTTGCAAGCCGGGGACTCTTAAGACCAAATGGCAGACCGAGAAGACACACTTTTGGAGAACCGGGTCACCAAGCTCGCACGCATCCGCGCAAACGGTTTAGACCCATACCCGGCCCGGTTTCACCGCACTTTTGTTTCCGCAACGGCCACCGCCTTGTTCGAGGAATTAGAGGAGACCGACCCGCCCGATGAGCGGTTGCAAAACGTCTCCCTAGCTGGACGAATCACGTCCATGCGGACCATGGGCAAGGCCGCCTTCCTGGATCTGCAGGACGCATCAGGCTCCATCCAAGCCCTTCTCAGGCAGAACAATCTGGAAGACGGGTTCGACCTGCTCAAAAACCTGGACATCGGCGATCACTTGGGCGTCCGCGGCAACCTGATCCGCACCCGCACCGGGCAGGTGACCATCGATGCCTTAGAACTGACTGTCACGGCCAAAGGCATGCGTCCCTTGCCGGAGAAATACCACGGCCTAAGGGATGTGGAGACCCGCTACCGGCAGAGGTACCTGGACCTGATTGCCAACCAAGACGAGGTCATGCCCGTCTTCGTCCTGCGCAGCAAAGTGATCCGTGGGATACGCCGGTTCTTGGACGACCGGGGCTTTTTGGAAGTGGACACCCCCGTCCTGGTACCCGTGGCTGCCGGGGCCCACGCCAAGCCATTTGTCACTCACCACAACGCCTTGGACCAGCAGCTATACCTGCGGATCGCCACCGAGCTGTACCTGAAGCGGCTGATCATCGGCGGGTTCGACAAGGTCTACGAGATCGGCCGGGTCTTCCGGAATGAGGGCATCGACTGGAACCACAACCCGGAATTCACAATGCTGGAGAGCTACGAAGCCTACGCCGACTACAACGACATCATGGAAATGGTTGAGCTGATGGTCTCCACGATCGCTATCGAAGTGAACGGCTCCACCAAGGTGGCCATCGGCGAGGATGTGATCGATTTCGCGCCGCCGTGGCAGCGGGTAAGCCTACGGGAAGAATTGGAGAAACGCAGCGGGGTCGACCTGGAGTCCTACAATGACGACGCCCTGCGACAGAAAGCCGGCGAAGTGGGTATCGACACCGAGGTGCTGGAAAGCCGGGGGCGCTTGATCGACAAACTGCTGTCGACTTTCGTGGAACCCCACCTCATCCAGCCGACGTTCGTTTTGGACTACCCGGAGGAGATGTCCCCGCTGGCTAAGGCCAAGCCCGACTCACCCGGATACGTGGAGAGGTTTGAGGCCTTTGCCTTTGGGACGGAGATCGCCAATTCCTACAGCGAGTTGAACGACCCCAAGATCCAGCGGGAGCGGTTCGAGACCCAAGCGCAGATCCAGCGTCTCTACGAAAATGAAGAAGTCGACCGCCAGGACGACGACTTCCTGACCGCTATGGAGTACGGCATGCCTCCCACTGGCGGCCTGGGCATCGGTATCGACCGGCTGGTCATGCTCCTGGCCGGGCAACCGTCCATCCGGGACGTGTTGCTATTCCCCCAAATGCGGACCATGCCAAGCGACCAAACCACTCAAGACGCCCAAGACGCCCAGGGCGAAGCCACGGAATAACCCGCGAGTCAGAGAAACCTAATGCTATCCATCGAACACATACGAGAAAACCCGGATGAGGTCCGCCTTGCCCTGCAGACCAGGGGCGAGAATGACTCCATAACCGAGGTCCTCGAACTGGACTCCCAGATTCGCGCCGCCATCACCGAGCGCGACGACCTTAACGCCGAGCGGAACCGAGTTAGCAGGGAGCTTGGCCAGGCGCGTTCCCAGGGCCAGGAAGTCTCCGAAAAAGCGCGGGCGGAAATGCGGGAGATCGGCGACCGGGCCAACGCCCTGAACGAGCAAACCAAGGAATTGGGTGAAAAGCTCAGCGGGTTGATGCTAACTTTGCCTAACCTCCCCCAGGCAGACGTCCCGGTGGGCGAAGACGAATCGGGCAGCGTGATCGTTAGGCAGAACGGCGAGCCTCCGGTCTTGGACTTTTCCCCCAAGCCGCACTGGGACCTGGGCGAAGAACTGGGCATCATCGATTTTGAGCGGGGCACCAAGCTGGCCGGCAGCCGATTCTACACTATGATGGGCTCCGGTCCCAAGCTAGAAAGGGCGTTGATCGCCTGGATGCTGGACCTACACTCCAACGACCACGGCTACACCGAGGTCTCCCTACCGGCAGTGGTGAAGCGTGAGATCATGGAGGGCTCGGGCAACCTGCCTAAGTTTGCCGACAACCTCTACCACGACGACGAAGACGATCTCTGGCTGATACCCACCGCCGAAGTCCCCATCACCAACCTCTACCGGGACGAAATCATCCCGGCCAGCACCCTGCCGCTGAAATACGTGGCCCAGACACCCTGCTTCCGCCGGGAGAAGGCGTCGGCCGGACGGGACACCCGGGGAATCAAGCGGGTGCACCAGTTTAACAAGGTGGAGATGTACCAGTTCGTGGAGCCGGAGACATCCAATCGAGAACTGGAACATCTGGTGGATGATGCCGAGGACGTCTGCCGGAAGCTAGGGTTCACCTACCGTGTGTTACAACTTTGCACTGGAGACATGGGTTTCGCTTCGTCCAAGACCTACGACATCGAGGTCTGGGCCGCCGGCTGCGAGGAGTGGCTGGAGGTCAGTTCCTGTTCCAATTGCACCGACTTCCAGGCCCGCCGCTCTAACATCCGCTACCGGGCCGAAGAGGGTGGCCGCCCTCGGTTGCCCCACACGTTGAACGGCTCCGGCTTGGCCCTGCCCCGCGTAATCATCGCAATCTTGGAGAACTACCAGCAGCCCGACGGCTCGGTGGTGATTCCAGATGTACTACGCCCGTATACCGGATTTGACGTTATCCTCGCAGTAAACAGCTGATTCCTCACGACTGTTGCTGTCAGCTTAATACGGAGGCCAAAATGGCTGGAAAAGTTAGTTGGGGTATCTCTATCCCCCAGGTGTTCTTCGACGGGCCCATCGACATGCCGTTGATCGAGCGGTGGTCAAAGCGCGCCGAGTCCTTGGGCTTTGAGAGCCTTTGGACACAAGAAGCCATCACCGGGGCGGTTCCCATACTGGAGCCGGTGACTCTCTTGTCGTATCTGGCCGCCATCACGGAAAAGGTGCGGCTTGGCACTTCGGTGATTGTGGCCCCGCTCCGCAACCCCATCCAGTTGGCCAAGAGCCTGGGCAGCCTAGACCACATGAGCAGGGGCCGGCTCACCGTCGGACTGGGACTGGGCGGCAACCCCAATGACATCCCGCCGTACGGCTTATCATCGGAGAAGCGGGTACGCCGTTTCACCGAGATCATCGACGTCATGAAAGCCCTCTGGACTCAGCCCGAGGCCCATTTCCAGGGCGAGTTCTGGCAACTAGACGGCCTCAAGATGGAACCCAAACCCCTTCAGAAGCCACACCCTCCCATCTGGCTGGGCGCGCGGCATATCAATGCCCTCCGGCGGGCGGTCAGGCACGGAGACGGCTGGATGGGTGCCGGGTCGTCCGATACCGCCAGCTTCGTCACCGCCGTAGACCAGACCAAGATGTACCTGGAGGAAGCGGACCGGGACCCCGGTTCATTCACCATATCCAAGCGGGTCTACGTGGCCGTGGACAACGACGAGGACCGCGCCGAGGGCCGCCTGAAGGAATGGTTCGGCAAGCGTTACGGCAACGCAGACATGGCCTCCCAAGTGTCGGTCTGGGGCTCCACCGCCAAAGTCACAGAAAAACTGGCCAAGGTCACCGGAGCAGGCGCGGAGATGGTCCTGCTGAACCCAGCATTCGACGACATGGAGCATCTAGACGCCCTGGCTGAAGAGGTCATACCAAATCTCTGAACTCGCTCTTTCCTCGCCATCCCTCTGTAGGCTAGAATAGCCTCCAATCTAAAACTAGGCAGAATCGAGTTGTAGGGGATAAACCATGTCGGGAATATGGCCCGGTGAAACGCAATGCGTGGTGATGCTGGGATTCGACGTCGACGGTGTGTCGTCCTGGTTAAACCGCGACCCGTCCTATAAAAACCATCCCAGCCTCATGTCCATGGCCGAGTACGGCCCCTCGGTGGCCACGCCCCGAATACTAGACATGCTGGACGCCCATTCCATACCCGCCAGCTTCTACGTGCCGGGGTTTGTCGCCGAGACCCACGAAGACCTGGTCAGCGAGATATTCAAGCGAGGTTTTGAAATCGCGCACCACGGCTATATGCACGAGCCGCCGTCAACTCTAACCCGCGAGCAGGAGAAAGATGTCATCGAGTCAGGCATTCGCATCCTGAGCGGCATTACCGGCGAAAAGCCTCTTGGCTACCGCTCGCCTAGTTGGGAATTGAGCGAGCACTCGCTGGAACTGTTGACCGACCACGGGTTCCTCTATGACAGCAGCCTGATGGGCGACGATGCGCCGTATATCGTGGATTCCGAGGCCAACGGCAAGACCATCGTTGAGTTGCCCATCCATTGGCTGCTGGACGACGCGCCCAATTTCGTCTACGCCCCAGTGGCCAACCGGCTGGGACCGATGCGGAACCCCAATGAGGTGTACGGCACCTGGGCCGCCGAGTTCGAAGGCCTATACCGCTACGGCCGGGCCTTCACCCTAACCATGCACCCCCAGTACATCGGCCGTCCAGGGCGACTGCTGATGTTGGAGCGGCTTATCGAGCACATCAAATCGTTCCCCAATGTGGAGTTCATGCGGGCCATCGACGTGGCCAAGATGTGGGCTTAGGCGCAGAGAGAAGATTCATGGACTACGGGATAGGCATCCCCTCGTATATAGACGCCTGGCGCGAGGTACAAGCGGCAGAAGAAGCAGGTTTCACTCACGCTTGGTTCTACGACTCCCAGCTTATCTACAGCGACGTTTACGCCACCATGGCTTTGGCGGCGCAGAATACCAGCCGTATCAAGTTGGGCACTCTGGTGGCGATTCCCACCAACCGCATCGCGCCGGTGACCGCATCGGCTATCGCGACCATCAACAAGTTGGCGCCGGGAAGAGTGATCTTGGCCATGGGCACCGGTTACACGGGCCGGAACACTATGGGTTTGCCCCAGATGACCGTGAAAAGCCTAAGAGAATACACGCAGCAGGTGAAGGGTCTCCTGGCTGGTGAAGATGTGCTGTTCCGCGAGGGCGATAAGGAGCGGTGGATCCGGCTGGTTCATGCCGACCAAGAGGAATTTATCAACATCAAAGACCCGATCCCCGTCTTTGTTGCCGCCAACGGTCCAAGAGCGCTTGGGGTTGTCGGCGAACTAGCTGACGGCTGGGTGACGACGCTACGGGCTCGAAGCGACCTTGGCGAGAATTACACTTCGATCAAACATGCGGCAGCGCGGGCAGGCCGCGGCACCTCCAAGCCTTACACCGTGGCGCTCAGCTACGGTTGCGTGCTGCGGAAAGGCGAATCGCTAACCTCGGAGCGTGTTATGGCGCGTGTCGGTCCCAGCGTTATGCCTGGGGTGCACGCCCAATGGGAGGCCAGTTACGGCCCGGGTGCGAACCTGGGAATGCAACCCGATACCGAAGTGGCCGACGCGTATGAAGCCTACCTTGAGGAGTACGCAGCAACCCAAGGGACACCGTCCGACCGTCTCTACCTAGACGCCCATCGTGGCCATATGGTCTTCCTAAAACCAGGCGAAGAGCAATTCGCCACTACGGAACTAATGGCAAGGTCGTTGACGGGCACCGGGCCGGAACTAATCGAAAAGTTGGACCGGATGGAAGCCACCGGCGTCGATAACGTAGCAATCTCCGTCACCGACGCCGAAGGGGCTCGTGACCTGATTCAAGACTTTGGACGGGAAGTAATAGAGAAGCGGGCCAAAAGCTGACAGCGAACAGCGTTCAGCTATCTGGGAATCCCTTGCCAACTCTTTGCATCACGTCTAACATGTCCGCGTACTCGCTAACCCGACTAAAACCAGGAGCAAGCCATGCCAAAGGTACATGACCGCGGCGGTTGGCCCAATGACGACCCCATCGACCATTCCGAGCACAAGATGGAGGAGTGGGAGCGGCAGGTTGACGCCCTGAACGGTGTACTTGGCGACAAAGGCCTCAAGAACACCGACCAATTGCGCCGGGCCATCGAGAGCCTGGACTTGGCCACCTACGAATCTCTGGCCTACTACGAGAAGTGGACCGCGGCCATGGAAGTGCTCCTGGTCGAACAGGGCATCATGACCTCAGATGAGATAGACGCCAAGATGGCCGCCCTGGAACAGGGAAGTTAGCAAAATGGCCAGCAACGAAAAATACCAACTGGGTGAGCTAGTGCGAATCAGGGTAGGAGTCCCACCGACTCATTTCCGGACCCCCGAATACATCCAGGGGAAACAGGGCAAGATCGCGACCCTCTGGGGCGCATTCCCGAATCCCGAGTCCCTGGCATACGGCGGAAGCGGCCTGCCGGCCCAACCTCTCTACCAAGTTGAATTCCCCCAGACCGATTTGTGGCAGGACTACAAAGGGCCCGCATCTGACATGTTGCTGATTGACGTCTACGAAAATTGGCTAGAAAAAATCTAGTTATACAGCCTAACGCCTTTAAGGCAGGAGAGCATCGATGGCTGATCACGGACACGAAAACGGACACTCCCACGGCGAAAACTCTGAGTATTACTCCAAGCGGGCCCAAGCTATGCAAGCCCTGTTGATCGAGAAGGGCGTCTGCACGCTGGACGATATCTTGACCATGGCGGACAAGATCGATTCCCGTTCACCTGAAGACGGCGCCAAGATCCTGGCCCATGCCTGGGTTGACCCAGATTACAAGAAGCGCCTGTTGGCCAACGCCGAGGCGGCCTTCTTGGAACTTGGCTATGACCTCCCCGAAACATCGCCCAAGATCACGGTTTTAGAAAACACGGACGACGTCCACAACATGGCGGTTTGCACCCTGTGTTCCTGCTTCCCTAGGGCCATCATCGGCCGCCCACCTGCCTGGTACAAAGAGTTGTCCTACCGCTCGAAGGTGGTGGTTGACCCCAGGGGCGTCCTGCAAGAGTTCGGCACCGTGCTTGACGAAGCTACCCAGGTACGGGTAATCGACAGTAGCGCTGATTACCGTTACTTGATCCTGCCCAACCGGCCTGCCGGAACCGAGAACATGACCGAAGAAGAACTGGCCAAGTTGATCACTCAGGAAAGCATGATCGGCGTCGGCTTGGCCCTGTCCCCCGAGGCGGTCAGCGCCAGTTGACTTGAAGAATCTTTAGAAATCAGAAAGCCCCGCCGGGTTCTTCCGGCGGGGCTTTCTGATTTTGGCCGGCTTAGTTAGTCGTGCCGGTCCAACATCTGCCGAGGTATGTCACCCAGGAGCGCTTCCACGTCAGGCATGGCCGAGTCGTTACCCAGCCCGATGTGCATCGGCATGATTGATATGCAGTTGTTTTTCAGCGCCGCGATGTCGCTGTCGGGTGGGGGTGTTTCGTTGATGGACTTGTTCCTAGATATCCAATACCTCTTCTCCGGGCCAACATTTTCGGCCCGCACGTTCTCGCCCCATGACCGGCCACCCATGCGGGTAACCCGGGTTCCAGCCACTTGAGACATTTCGATCTTGGGGACGTTCACGTTCAAGAACAGGGTATCTCCGGAATAATCCACGAACCTCGCGGCCAATGGCTTCAAGATTTTCTGGGCGATGTCGTACTTGGTATTGGTCACGGCGGCCACCGAGATGGCAATGGTGTTGATACCCCGGATAAAACTTTGGACCGCACCGCCCACCGTGCCTGAAACCATGACGTCCCAACCCACGTTCGAGCCGGCGTTGATTCCGGACACCACCAAGTCAACATCCTTCACTAACGATTCCAAGGCCAAGATGCAAGCGTCTCCAGGAGTTCCTTCCACCGAGAACGCGCTCACCGGATATAGGCCATCGCCCTCTGATTGAAACTCCGACTCAACGCTCCATTCACTCGCCTTGATCGGTGCGTGGAGGGTCAGGCTGGCGCCCACTCCACTCTGCTGCCGGTCGGGCGCGGCCACGACGACCTCGCCAACCTGACGAAGGGCCCGGACTGCCGCCCAGATGCCCGGCGCGGTGATTCCGTCGTCATTTATTACCAGAATCTTCATGTGTCTCCCGGGGGTTTTCCCATTCCTGTAATGCTGTTTGTGCATATATAGGGGCGGTGAGTATCTTATCAGGCGGGATATTTAAACACAAAATGGAGGTAGCCACTGGGCGGCTGCGGTGTCCCTTTCCGGCTGCACTGTCATCTCCCACAGGAAACGAGATTCTTCGGCCGCCTACGGCGCTTGTCGGTGCGACAGGAGGGGGAGGCACTCGTCTGAATGATAGCCGGGATGGCTGCTAAAAAAGACGTAGAGGCACGGCAATGCCGTGCCTCTACGAGCGCGGATTCAGCTACTGACCGCTACTCGTGGTGGGCTAGGCCGGTGGCGTGGAAGATGGCATGCTTGAGCTCTATGGCCGCCATGGCTTGGCGGTATTCGGCCGAGGCGAAGATGTCGCCAAAGGCATCCGAACCCAAATCGTTTTCGATCAGATCGGTCGCCGCGGCGATGTTTTCGGCGGTGAGCTCTTTTCCGACCAGCGCTTGCTCCACCGAAGGACCACGGGTTGGTTTGGGGACGAAGCCGCCAACGGCAACCCTTGCTGCGGTGCAGGTGCTGTCGTCCACGGTTACCACCACTCCGGCGCCGACCACGGCGAAGGACGTGGCCGGATGGGCCATCTTGGCGTACTCGGCATGCTGGTTCGCCGCTAGAACCGGCATCTCTATAGAGGTGAGAATCTCGTTCTCCCCCAGAGCAGTCTCATATGGACCAAGGAAAAACTCGTCGGCCGACACGACCCGGGAGCCGCCACCCAACATCCCTTTCTGGCCTTGGATGACGAACTTGGCGTCCATCACCGTCAGGACCGTAGGGAGATCTGTGGCCGGGTCAGCATGGGCGACGTTGCCGCCGATCGTCCCGCGGTTTCTTACTTGCGGGTCGCCGATGCCGTACGCGGCCTCCCACAGGATTCCCGCGGCGTCTTTGACGTCATGGGAATCGGCAATTTCAGCATGGGTGGTAAGCGCACCGATACGAAGGTTGCCGTTCTCAACGGAAATTCCCCTCATTTCCTCGAGACCACCGATGTCGATAAGCATCGGTGGCTGGGCCAGGCGCAGTTTCATCATGGGGATGAGGCTGTGTCCACCGGCCAAAATCTTGGCGCCATCATTATTGCTCAGAAGCTGGACAGCATCCGAAACTGAACTGGCTTTTTTATAGTCGAACTGTTTTGCAAACATCTTTTAACTCCCCTGCCCCTGGCGAATTGCCTGCCAGACTTTTTCCGGGGTAAGCGGCATGTCTATATGGGTGACACCCAATGGCCGTAGCGCGTCGATCACCGCGTTGTAGACGGTGACTGTGGAAGCGATGGTCCCAGTTTCACCGACGCCCTTCACTCCCAAGGGATTGTGAGGCGAGGGCGTCACGGTGCTGAGGGTCTCGATCTGCGGCAGCATGTGGGCCCTGGGCAGTGCATAGTCCAACATCGACCCGGTCACCAACTGACCGTTATTGTCGTAGACCGCCCCTTCCCAGAGAGCTTGACCCCAGCCTTGCACCACGCCGCCGTGAATCTGGCCTTCAACGATCATGGGATTGATCTGCGGACCGCAGTCGTCGCCCGCAACATAGCGTTTAATCACGATATTCCCGTTGTCCTTATCTACCTCCACCACTGCTACGTGGGTGCCGAATGGATAGACGAAGTTGGGCGGGTCGTAGAACGCCGAGGCCTCAAGACCAGGTTCCATCCCTTCCGGCATGTTCCAGGCCACGTTGGCCATGGTGGCTATCTCCGCGATTCCCTTGCTCTGGTCCGGCGAGCCCTTCACAAAGAAATTGCCGTCTGCATATTCAACGTCTGACTCGGCCGCTTCCAACAGATGCGCAGCCAGCAGGCGGGCCTTCTCTTTAACCTTACGGGCCGCTAAAACCATCGCTGCGGCCCCTACCGCCGTTGTCCGGCTGCCGTAGGTGCCCCAGCCCATCGGGGTGTTACTGGTATCGCCGTGAACGATGGTCACATCGTCGATATCGACCCCTAATTCGTCGGAGATTATCTGCGCAAATGTGGTCTCTTCTCCCTGCCCGTGGGGCGAGGTACCGGAGTAAACGTTCACCTTGCCAGTGGGATGGAACCGCACGATGGCGCTCTCCCACAAGCCGCCGCCAAAACCGACCGCTCCGGCCACCTGTGAGGGACCAAGTCCGCAGATCTCGGTGTAGCAGGTAACGCCGATGCCCATATAACTGCCTTGCTCCCGCTTCTTGGCCTGCTCTTGGCGGAGGGACGGATAGTCCACCTGCCCCAGCACCATGTCGAGCAGCGGTTCGTAGTCTCCGCTATCGTAGGTGAGACCGGGGGCCACGTCGTGTCCGTCTTCGAACTTGGGGATAAGGTTCTTGCGCCTCAGTTCAACGGGGTCGGTGCCCAGTTCAACGGCCAACAGGTCGATTAAACGCTCTATCAAGAACGTCGCTTCAGGCCTTCCTGCGCCGCGGTAAGCATCAACCGGGGTGCCGTTGTTGAACACACCGTAGACGTCGGCTTTGGTCGCACCGATGTCGTAAGGGCCGCTGTAGATCAGACCGTGAAGAATGGTAGGGACACCCGGGCCGGCGGTAGACAGATAGGCACCCATACCGGCGTAGATCACAGTGCGGATAGCGGTGATCTTGCCCTCGCGGGTGGCCGCCATCTCCACATGCTCGACGTGGTCGCGGCCGTGAATCGTCGCCTGGAAGCCCTCAGACCGGGTGGCGGTCCACTTGACGGGACGACCCAACTGCATAGAGCAGAATGACGTGATCATCTCGTCGGCGTACATGGGGACCTTGCTACCAAATCCACCGCCGACCTCGGTGGCAATGACCCGTATCTTATGTTCTCCGATTCCGGTAACCAAGGATGTCAGGAACCGCACGATATGCGGGTTCTGGGTGGTACTCCACAGGGTCAACTCTTCCATTGCACCGGTCCAATTTGCGACCGCCGAGCGAGGTTCCATGGCGTTGGGGATAAGCCGCTGTTGAAGGATGGTGTCTTTCACCATCACATCGGCGGCAGCGAAAGCCGCATCGGTGTCGCCTCCCTCGGCAACCCAGTGGAACGCCTGGTTGTTGGGGACGTCCTCGTGTATCTGAGGAGCGCCTGGCTGCATGGCTTCATAAGGGCTGATCACCGCCGGGAGCAGTTCGTAGTCCATGCTGATTAATTCCAGGGCGTCTTCCGCTTGGTAACGGTTCTCGGCCACCACAACTGCCACAGCGTCGCCCTGATACCGGACCACATCTTTAGCGATAGCCGGATGATCGACCGCTTTCATCTCGATATCGGGTGGCATCCAAGCGCAGGGGATGGGGTTCAACACGCCTTCGGTGTCGGCGCCTGTGTATACCGCCACCACTCCTGGCGCTGCTTTGGCTGCGGCGGTGTCAATGCTGTTGATCTTGGCGTGGGCGTGCGGGCTACGCAGCATGGCCGCGTAGAGCATCCCTGGGAGCTGAACATCGTCGGTGTAGGTTGCGCCGCCGGTTATCAGACGAGGATCTTCACGGCGCCGGATGCCTGAGCCAAATATTCTTGTCGTCATGGCTTAACTCCTCTTGGCTTCGGCGGCTGCCAGAACGGATTTTACGATGTTTTGATAACCGGTACAGCGGCAAAGGTTCCCCTTCAACCCTTCCCTTACTTCATCCTCAGTCGGGTTAGGGTTCTTGCCCAGCAACTCGTTCACCGTGATGATCATTCCGGCGGTGCAGAAGCCACACTGGAGACCATGGTTATCCCAAAATGCTTCCTGGACCGGATCCAGCCCGCCCTCTGGCGCTATGGCTTCAATAGTTGTGATGTCGCTACCGTCAGCCTGGACCGCCAAACAGGTGCAGGACTTCACAGTCTTGCCGTTCATCTTCACCACACAGGCGCCGCATTGGCTGGTATCGCATCCAATCTTGGTGCCGGTCAACCCTAAGTCTTCTCTGATGAAATGGACCAGAAGTACACGGGGGTCCACTTCTTTTTCATGGGCTTTACCGTTAACGGTCAATTGAATATTCAAGATTGCTCCCTTGCGTAGTGAATCGAGGTCTGCTAGGCGTGAATTAGGCTCAGGGGGCCGAAGTGCCCAGAGTATATACTCGGTCAGATACGGCGTCAACGGTTCGGGAATCAGAACCGCGGTTGCGCATTCTTAAGACTGGCAATATCATTTGAATTGCGCCTGGTGGTTGGCGTCTGGAAACACGGAAATCATTTGGCCCGTGGCCGGTGGCCCCTGATCCCTCAAGCTCACGATAAGGACGATAATGTTCCCACAGAGCGTTTTTCCCGATACTGCTGAAGTCGACTCCCGAGGTCAATTGGTACTGGGCGGTTGCCGGGCCGCCGACTTGGCCGAAGAGCACGGCACACCGGTTTACGTGCTGGATGAAGTTACGATACGGGCCCGCTGCCGCAGTTTCATAGATGAGTTTCGCAAACTGTATCCCGCCACCAACGTCAGTTACGCCTGCAAGGCCTATATCAACCCCGCATTGGCCAAGGTGCTCCAGGAAGAAGGCATGGGGTTTGATGTGGTTTCCGGGGGAGAACTGGCCACAACGATCATCGCCCAGGTGCCCATGGACGATGTCTATTTTCACGGGAACAACAAGACTCCTCAGGAGTTATCGGAGGCGCTGGAACACTCCATAGGCTGGGTCGTCGTCGACAGCTTCCATGAGATCCAGCTTCTGGACCGGTTAGCGGGAGAGGCCGGCAGGACGCAGGACATCTTAATCAGAGTCTCCCCAGGCGTAGACCCACACACCCATGTGTACACCACAACCGGCACTTTGGATTCTAAATTCGGGTTTTCGATCCAGACAGGCCACGCCGCAGAGGCGATCCGCATGGGGCTGGCGGCCAAAAACCTGAACCTGCGCGGGCTGCACTTCCACCTCGGCTCGCCCATCTTTGAGTTGGAACCGTACCGGGTGGCCACGGATCTGGTGCTAAGATTCGCCGCCGAATTCAGGGAAGAAGGCCTTGAGATGCAGCGGTTCAGCCCCGGCGGCGGATTCGCCATCGGCTACACCCGAGGACAAGAGCCGCCTCCAATATCCGACTACGCAGAAGCTATCGTATCTACCATGACCGAGACCTGCCAGGACTTGGGAATGGAGTTGCCTACACTGGTTATCGAACCTGGTAGGTCCATCATCGGCCCTGCCGGGGTAGCCCTATACCGCGTGGGCGGCATCAAAGACGTGCCCGGAATACGGAAATTTGTCAGTGTGGACGGGGGCATGGGCGACAACATACGCCCGGCCCTTTATCAAGCGGAGTACGAAGTAATCGCCGCCAACAAAGCCAACCTTGAACCGGCTGAGAAAGTTACTATCGCTGGTAAATATTGCGAGTCGGGAGACTTGCTAGCCTCAGATATAATGCTACCGAAGTTGGAGTCCGGCGACCTTTTGGCGATACCTGCAGCGGGGGCTTATTGCCCATCCATGGCCAGTAACTACAACATGAACCCCCGCCCGCCCATGGTCTTGGTGAAAGACGGCAAGAACCGCCTGATCCGCCGGCGTGAGAGCTACCAAGATATGATGCACTGCGACGTGGACTAGACCCCGCTTTTTGACACACGCCAACAGCGCCATCCCCTTCTCTGAGAATCCGGGTTATATGTGGACAATCTTCGGTCAAGACCATCTGCTCAACCGTATTGAGCCCAGCCTACTACAGAGGAGGCAATCTCACGCCTACCTGCTGAGCGGCCCACCACATGTGGGTAAGATGGCCCTTGCCCTGAATCTGGCACAAGCCGTGAATTGCTTGGAGGGTCCCAGCGTTCCCTGCGGCTCATGTAACCAATGCACCAGAATCGCCCAAGGGCATCACGCAGGCATATTTGTGTTGTTCCCCGGACAAGAGATCGACGGTGAACGATCGCCAAAAACGGTGATAGGGATCGACGCGATCAGAGAAGCTACCCGCCGCGTGAGTCTAAACCCATACGAAGGATCCTTTAACGTGGTAATCATCGACGGCGCTGAAGCGATGAGTGAAGACGCCTCCAACGCATTTTTGAAAACCTTGGAAGAACCTCCCCCGCATTCATTATTCATCCTGCTGACCGCCAATGAAGACGCCGTGCTGCCCACAGTCGGATCGCGGTGCCAGAGCATGGGCCTAGCCCCGCTTTCAAAGGATGCGATGGTGGAGATACTGATCAATGAACGCCAGACCACGCCGGACCAGGCCGAGCAGTTATTTAGACTATCCCGGGGTTGCTTGGGCTGGGCCATCAACGCATTGGACGATGACCAGGTGCTGGAACAGCGGCAGGCCGACCTAGAAAAGATGCAAGAAACCTTGAGCGCGGGATTGGAGACTCGGTTCACTTACGCAAACGAGATAGCCACTCTCTTTGGGAACGACCGTGACGCTGCTAAGGCCTTGCTGGCCCTCTGGCTTCGTTGGTGGCGCGACCTTCTCTTGATCAAGGAGGGAGCGGATGAATTCCTCCATAACTCGGACTACGCCGAATTCCTACGCAGCCAAGCCTCAACCTTGAGCACGGCAGAGATCGTGCTCTTCATAAACCGAGTGATGCAGACCTTGTCGAACCTAGATAGTAACGTCAGTCCAAGGCTGGCGATGGAAGTTTTGATGCTCAATCGGCCGATTGAAGCAGGCCAGGTATGACACGGGTAAGGAGTGTGAGCTGAGTTTTGGAACTACCCCTAGCCGACGTGACCAGGAACCAACCGTCCCGCAACTGACTATCCGTTGATTTCCAGGCCTTAGAGGCTTCAGTCTCTGATGGACCAGTGAATGTATATCTCCCAATCATCTAAGATCACCCTATTCTGAAGTATCAGGTAGGGATTGGGATCCGGAGCTCGCGGAGTAGTCTTCAACCGCATCCTCGCCTCGGCCGGCGTGCGCCCCGCTTTGTGGAGGTTGCATCTATTGCAGGCCGTCACCACGTTTT
>FAXA01000102.1_pt1 | contig 26445 bp, 22 predicted proteins | sample 734441 | NCBI WGS metagenome assembly FAXA01 (sample SAMEA3597868, study PRJEB11362) | hydrothermal vent metagenome | biome: marine hydrothermal vent biome; feature: marine hydrothermal vent; material: ocean water | place: Atlantic Ocean | collected 2010-09-19/2010-10-04
GTGCGGCTCGACGGCCCGTCTGCCCGCTTGGCCAAGCTCTTGGTAGAGCGCGCCATCGCAGCCGAGAAAGATGGGCTTTGGGGCCGTGCCTACGTCGACTTGCGGGGGATTTCAAGCGGCCAACTCAAGGCCGGCGATGAGCGGTTGCGAAAGGTCGCCGAGATCACGCGGCGAAGCGGCTTCACGACGGTGGTCGATGAAAAACCGGAGACATTGCCGGTCGGCTACCCGGCCAGTCACATCGCCTTTTACGCCGGTTGGTACGGGATCAATGTTGAGGGGGTGTTCGCGGAGTCAACGGTCGAATTCATGCCCGGCGCCATCGCGTACCATCTGCACTCGTACAACGGCTCGATGATCCGCGACGCGCATGCGCGCTGGATTGGGCCGTTCATCCACAAGGGCGCCACGGCCACATTCGGCAGCGTCTTCGAGCCGTACCTCCAGTTGACGCCGGACCAGCCGGTGTTCTTTTCGCGGCTCATCCAAAACGGATTCACCTTCGGCGAGGCCGGTTACGCGGCGACGCGTGCCCTCTCATGGCAGACCGTGTTTGTCGGCGACCCGCTCTACCGCCCGTTCGGCAGGGCGCCGGAAGAACTGCGCGCGGACTTGGCCAGGCGAAACAGCCCGATGCTGGAGTGGTTCCACCTGCTAGCAGTGAACCAAGGCCTGGCAGCCGGCGCGCCGGCCAAGGCGGCGATTGCGCATTTGCAGCAACTGCCCAAAACCAGTGGCAGCGCGGTCTTGCAGGAAAAACTCGCCGAACTGCTGACCGCATCCGGGCAATCGGAAGCCGCCTTGGGAGCCTATTCGGCAGCGCTTAAATTGAGCACCTCGCCCAAGCAAAAACAACGGCTCGTCGTCGAGCAGTCTAGATTGCGGACACCGTGACCCGGCGCCTGACCAAGCAGGTGTCTCCTCCTATTCACCTTCGGGCTGATTGCGGGCCGGGCAGTATTTGCGGAGGTACTTGACGGCGACCTGCATGTCCCTGGCCAAGGGCGACTCAATGGCCACCGGCCCATCAGTGAAGGGGTGCGTGAAGCTGAGCCTGCTGTAATGCAGGGCGGTGCGGTCGAGCAACGGCTGCTCGGTGCCGTCGCGCCGGGGACGGTAGTTAGGTTTGATTTTTGATAGCAAAAGGAGTTCGCCGCCGTAATAGGCGTCCCCCACCAGCGGCAGCCTGACGTGCTGCAAGTGAGCGCGGATCTGGTGTTTCCGATCCGTCTCCGGCCAGCACTTGAGCAGCGTGACACCGGCGAAGCGCTCCACGACCTCGAATCGGGTCAGCGCATGTTTCCCGCGCTTGCCGGCGCGCATGATTTCCGGGCGGCCGGGCACCCAGCCGATATTGGCATCAACCTCGAACGACTCCTCCTTCGGCGTACCGCGGATGAAACAGTGAAACTCGCGCCGCTCCTCGTTCGCGCCGAGCAGGTCGCCGATCTTTTGGCGGGCCTCACTGCTTTTGCAGAAAAGCGTGATCCCGCTCGTCTCGAAGTCGATGCGATAGGCAAAGCCGAAGTAACGCGTGCCGCGCTTGGCCACCCAGCGCGCCTCGGAATCAACAGCGTGCTGGATCAGTTGCAGAAGGCTCGGTCGGTCGGGATAGAGCTGGCTGTGCGTGACCGCCATGTGGCTCATCTTGTCGAGTGCGATGTAGTGGTCGTCCTCGAAGAGAACCGGGAAAACCCACGAGCCGGATTTGTCGGGGGTAAACAGGCGAATGACATTTTTGCCACCGGAAGACACGGCACGATGCGAGCCAAGCGGCCCGGGATTTTACTGGGCGCCCTTCAGGACGAAGCTGGCCGTGACGGACGAGTTGCGCGAAACGGTGAGCTCGTTCGTTGCGCTGCCGATGTTGACCGCCACCGCACCGGACCATTCCTTGAAGGTGGAGTTGGCAGCCGGCTTGGCCACGAGCGTCACTCGTGTCCCCTCCTTGTAGAAACCGCTGGCACCGTCATCGCTCTGAACCTCGATGGTTCCCTGACCGTCGGTGTAGGTTTTTAGGGAGTACCTGTAAAGCTCGCCCGTCTCGTTTTGCAGCCAGGTCGCGTAGGCCCGGGAAGCGGAGAAGGCGCGTTCATTCTCAAGGTACACCGGGAATTCCGCATCGAACTTGTCGCTGGAAACCGCAGTCTTGGCGGCCAGCTTCACCACAAACGCAGCCTCCTCGTAAGCCGTGTCGTTTGGGTCAGTGCTGCTGCTGACCAGTTCGCTGGTTGCCCCAACTTCAAGGCCAAGCGCCTGGGTGCGGAAATCCTCGCTGTTTGCCCTGTTGGCCAGGCCGGGGATGGCGCCTCCCGCCGAGTCGAAGGGCCCCAGCTTGGCCACGGTGACGTTATTCTCCTTGGCCACCTCCGCAAGCGACTTGCCTCCCTTGATTGCCTGTTTAATCTTCCCGCCGGCTTCCTTCATGAGCTTGATGCTTTCTGCTTTTTTGAAGTCGGCGGCCACTGTGGCCTTGGCCTCAACAAACGACCGGTTGCGCGACGGGATGATCCGCTTGAGCGAAGCGATGTAGAAATCACCGGACAAACCACTCAAGGGAGGGTCGCCAACGATGAACGCATTGGTCTTGCTCAATTCAAACACCTGCCTCGGCACGACCCTCGCCAAGCTCACAACTATGTTATCTTCCATGCTCACGGGAAGAGTGGTGGCGGCGGTCAGGTTTTGGAGAAGAGCCATTTTCTCGAGAGTGTCCAGGGCGGGCTGCGCCTTGTAGGTGGCCTCGAGGCTCTCCTGGAAATCCAACCCGGCCTTGTAAGCCTCGATCACCGCCAAGCCGGACTTGAGCCCCTGCGCTGTGCTCAGAATCTCCTTTCGGATGGCAGTCGTGGCCTCCTCGATCTTCATGCCGGTATACTCGTTGGTACGCACCGGGACAATCAGCTTGGCTAAGCCGGAAATGCTGTTGGTTTGATAACCGACCAGCTTGGTTATTTCCGGCCAGTATGCCTGCAAGAGTAACTCACGTTCCCCCGCCTTCAATGCGTCAAATTTCTTTTCCGCCTCGGCGAGGTAGTTGGTTGCCGGGAAGGTCACGTACGACAACTGGCGGCGCTCAGGAATGCGGTGTTTGGCGAGCGTGTTGGTGTAGTGTTTTTTAAGCTGCTCGTCAGTTGATTGCACCAGCGGGAGATAGTTGGTGTGACTCAGGAAAATCGCCTCTGCCTCGTACTGCTCATTGCTCTTGCGGAATTTAATTTCGGCCTCCTTGGCTGACACCAGCACACCGGAGACCCCGGCCAAACTCCGCAACTGATTAACACCCACCTGATACCGTGCGAATGCCTCCAATCGGGATGAGTCTCCAAATCCTTGAGCCCAGCTGGACAGTGCCTCCCGGCGCGTCGGCCTCGATTCGGCAGGCATCGCTTCAAGACTCCTGTCGATTTGACCCGAGATCCACTTATCCGAATCGATCTGGCTGGGGTGGATGCCGTATTGTTTCATTATGGCTTTCTCTCCCAAGATCTGCACCGCGCGGCTGTTCAGAAAGCTTTCGGGTATGCCTCTAGACTGGGGGCCCAACTGGGCAATAACGATGTTCCGCGCCTCGATCCATTGACCTCGTGTTACGAGTTCCCCGTTCAATTGGCCGTACTTCCCGCTCTCCGACTGGCGCCCTTGGCCGAAGAGACGGTCCTCGGCATCTGGAGTGAACAGGATGACAAAACCAATAATCACCGGTACGGCTATCATGCCAAACAACCACTTCTGTTTTCTTCGAATAAATTGAAAATCGATCATGTTCCTGCAAAAAAGAACAGAGAAGCTACTCCTTCCGGTTGCGATGGGTCAAACGCAAAAAGGATTATTTTGAGCCAATTTGTCCCATCGGGTTGCCACGCGCCTGGCTAAGCGCAACACTCGCTGCACAAATGCGGATCATCGGAGGCACATCAGCCGGCGCAACGCTCAAGGTTCCCAACGGGCTCGGTGTGCGCCCCACGCCGGACAAGGTGCGCCTGGCCATCTTCAACAGCATTGCCGGTTTTACCGGGGGCGCGCGGGTGCTGGAGGTGTTCGCCGGCACCGGCGCGCTTGGCCTTGAGTGCCTCAGTCGCGGCGCGGAATCAGCCACGTTTGTCGAGTTGTCCGCCAGGCACGCCCGCATCATGCAGGCCAACGCCAAGTCAATCGACGTCCCGCCTGGCCAAGCGAGGTTCATAACCGGGGACGCCTTTGTCGCGCTTGCCCAATTGCGCAGCAACGGGGCCAGGTTCGACCTCATCATGGCCGACCCGCCCTACGGCGACAAAAACGTCAACAAGCGATCCGAGTCATTCGCCCAGCGGATGCTCGACAACGATAACCTCCCGGCGCTGCTCGAGCCAAACGGCCTGTTCGTCCTTGGCCACACCAAGCGCGACACCCTCGAAACCCCCGGGCCGTGGGTGTTGAAAAAGACTCTCAAGCATGGGGACACCCTCATCGAAATTCTGCGCTTGGCCTAGGGGCAGTCCAAAATCAGAACAAGCGACCTTGCAATGCTCGGTGATGCGTCAAACTATCCCCACCCCGTGATGAGCGAGACCAACCTTTTACCCGAACCAAAATTCCTTCCGGAACTCCATCCCACCTACCGCCCGGCGATCCTGGCCAACCGTGCCTTCGAGCAGGCCGCACGCGAAACCGGCTCGGCGATTGACGTGGGGATCGCCTTGGAGCAGGCCGACGGTTCAGTGTTCCACCACCGCACGGTGATTTTCTCCGCCGACCACGGATTGGCCGAAAACAACTTCCGTCACGTCGAGCGCCTGGTGAAGTTTTTGCTGTGGCAACGCGGCGGCTGGAAAATCCACCTGAGCGGAGCCGACAATCTCGTGCCGGAGTTGCAGGAGTACTACCGGACAAACACGTTCGGACAGTTCGACGACGACGTAATCGGCGTGCGGAACAACGGGCACTCGATCGTGGTGGCAGGCTGCGCCGAGCTGCCTGCAGAACAATCCGAGGCGCGCCTCATCGGCCGCAACCTCAACGGTTGCCGCATCGGCTTCGACCTCGGCGGCAGCGACCGGAAAGCCGCCGCCGTGGTCAACGGTGAAGTGAAGTTCAGCGAGGAAATTGCCTGGGATCCCTATTTCGAGCCGGATCCAAACTACCATTACGAGGGCATCATGGATTCGCTCAGGCGCGCCGCCGAGCATCTGCCCCGCGTGGACGCCATCGGGGGTAGTGCCGCCGGCTGCTACTCCCACAACAAGGTCACGTGGGCCTCGCTCTTCCGTGGCGTGGAGCCGGAGGATTTCGATGCACACGTGCGCGACATTTTTACGCGCATCGCGGCAGAATGGAATGTGCCGCTCGAGGTGCTCAACGACGGCGAAGTCACCGCGCTGGCCGGCTCGATGGCCCTGGGCAAAAACGGCGTGCTCGGCATCGCCATGGGCACCAGCCAGGGCGGCGGCTACATCGACATGGACGGCAACATCACCACTTGGCTGAGTGAACTCGCGTTCGCGCCGGTGGACATGCACCCGGATGCGCCGGCCGACGAATGGAGCGGCGACCTCGGCTGCGGCGCGCAGTACTTCTCACAACAAGCCGTGGGCCGACTGCTGCCAGCCTCCGGCATTGAGTACGACAAGACCCTGAAGCTGCCGGAACAGTTGAAGATCGTGCAGGCGCTCATGGAGCAGGGCGACGAGCGGGCGCTGAAGATTTATGACGCCATCGGCATTTACCTCGGCTACTCGCTCGCGCATTACGCGGAGTTTTATGACTATGAGTATGTGCTGTTGCTTGGCCGCGTGACCACCGGCCCCGGCGGCGAGCACATCATCGAGCGCTCCAAGGGGGTGATGGCGACGGAGTTCCCCGACTTGGCCAAGCGCGTCAAGTTCCACATCCCGGACGAGACCGAGAAACGCCACGGCCAGGCCATCGCCGCTGCAAGCCTGCCAAGGATTGATTGAGCTACTGCGCCCGGGTGCGGCTTTTCAGGAAGCGCTTTAGCACCTCCGGGTTTTTTTCAAAAAACGAGGCCAAGTCCTCGAGAGCGCGGACCGTGTCGCGGCTCAGGTGGTGCTCGATCCCCTCGATGTCCCGGCCCTGGGTTTCACTGTCTAGTTCGAGCAGGGAGAAAAACCGTGACAAGGTGGCGTGCCGCCGCTGAATCCGCTGAGCAACCCCCCTGCCCTTTTCGGTCAACACCAGGCCGCGCTTGTATTTTTCGTGATCCACGAATCCCAGTTCGCGGAGCTTCTTAACCATGTTGGTGACCGAGGCCTGCCGGATGTTGAGTGAGTTGGCAATGTCCACCACCCTCGCCTGGCCCGTTTCCTGGATCAGTTCGAGGATGCGCTCCAGATAATCTTCCGCGCTCTGACTGGGTACGTTTTCCATCCGAACAGTCTTCTTCGGTTATTTGCCCCGGCGAAACCAGCCTCTCGGTGGGGCTGCCTCATCGGCAGCGGCGGGCTTGGGCCGGCGTGGCTTGGATGGGGATTGCGGAGCGAGTTGGCTGCGGAGCAACTGGCTTCGTGCCGCTGTCAGCGCCATGATGAACTCATCGTACGACTGGTAGCGCTTGGCCGGTGTCTTGTGCATGGCGTGGACGATGGCATCGCTCGTCGGGCCGGTGATGGACGGAACCCGTTTGTGCGGCGGCGTCAGGGGAGTGTTCAGGTGAGCGAGAACCACGTCGTCAATCTCGGGCGCCTCAAACGGCGTGTGGCCGGTGATTGCGTGGTACAGTGTCCCCGCCAGGCTGTACATGTCGGCGAGGAACGTTTCCGGCTCGCGCCGCAATTTCTCGGGCGCAATGTAGTACGGCGTGCCCCAGATCTGCGCGGAGTAATCCACGCCGGCCTCCGCCTTGCAGACAAGCCCAAAGTCCACCAGCTTCGGCTCGTTGTCTGCATTGAACAGGATGTTGCCGGGTTTTATGTCGCGGTGCAACAACCTGTGCTTGAGGGCCGTGTCGAGTGCCGAGGCAATCTTGATGGCGACGTCGAGCACCTGCAGCTCCGGGATCGTGCGGTGCTGGTCGATTAGCCGGTCCAGGCTCCCGGCGAGTGCCAGTTCCATCACCAGGTAAAGCTGGTTCTTGAGTTGGCCAAACTGGTAAACGTGAATGATGTTCGTGTGGTTCAGTTGAGCCATCGCACGTGCCTCGGCGTAAAACCCCTCCAGCCCCTCCTCGTCCTCAACCAGTCCCGGCTGCATCAGCTTGATGGCGACATCCCGCTTGAGCACGGTGTCGGTGGCCCTGTAAACCGTGCCCATCCCGCCCGCGGCGATCCTCGAGTTCAGCTCGAAATGCTCGAGCATCATCGGCATCATCAACTCGCCGCCGCACTTGGAGCAGGACGTGATCTCCAGCGGCCGCAGTTCGCCGGGAATGAACGCATTGCCCCCACACGACATGCAGTTCACCAGCTTCAGCGGCTTGCTTGGAGTCTCCTCGACTTCTGAACTCACCGGCGCAGGCTAGCACACCCCCCCGCCTGTTGCCAATGCCGGCAGGCCAGGCGCTTGCAAGCGGGCGCGAAGTGACGAAGTACTGTCGTCATGGATTGGTTTGACTCAGAACCTTTCTTTGATAATCTCCGCGCTCTTTTGCCGGGACTTCCCACCCGGCACCCCCAACCAAAGCAAGATTTATGGCAGCAAAAAAAGCTACGAAATACGTCTATCACTTCGGTAACAAAACCGACGGTAACGGCAAAATGAAGGCACTCCTCGGTGGCAAGGGCGCGAACCTCGCCGAGATGACCCGCATCGCCCTGCCGGTGCCCCCGGGTTACACCATCACCACCGAGGTCTGCACCTACTACAACGACCACAAAAAGTCGTATCCCAAGGCGCTGCAAAAGCAAACGGAGGACGGGATAAAGCGGATGGAGAAGCAGCTTGGCAAAAAGTTTGGCGACAAAAAAAATCCACTCCTGCTCTCAGTCCGTTCCGGCGCGCGGGAATCAATGCCGGGCATGATGGACACCATTCTCAACCTTGGCCTGAACGACGAAACCGTCGAGGCCCTGGCAGAGTCCAGCGGCAACGCGCGCTTCGCCTGGGATAGTTACCGGCGTTTCATTCAAATGTACGGCGACGTCGTCATGGGCGTGCAGAAACTGCCGACCGAGGACGAGGAACCGTTCGAAATCGTCATCGAGCAGGTGAAGAGGAAACTTCTCGGCAATGCTCACGCCGATGACACCGACCTTTCCGCCGAGGATTTGCAGGTACTCGTCGCCGAGTTCAAAAAGCTTGTGAAGAGCCGCACCGGTAAGGCGTTCCCAAACAACCCGTGGGATCAGCTTCGCGGCTCGGTCGGTGCTGTGTTTAGTTCATGGATGAATGACCGCGCCATCGTTTACCGTCGCAAATACAACATCCCTGTCGAGTGGGGCACGGCGGTCAACGTGCAGTCGATGGTGTTCGGCAACTCCGGCGACAACTCCGGCTCCGGCGTTGCCTTCACCCGCGACCCCGCGACCGGCGAAAACGTTTTCTGGGGCGAGTTCATGATGAACGCCCAGGGCGAGGACGTTGTGGCCGGTGTCCGCACGCCGGATCCGGTTGCCAAGCTCAAGAAGGTGCTGCCGAGCGCGCACAAGGAATTGCTACGCATCTGCAGGGTGCTTGAGAAGCATTTTCGGGATGTGCAGGACTTCGAGTTCACAATCGAGGAGGAGAAAGTGTTCATGCTCCAGACCCGCAACGGCAAACGCACCGGCCTCGCCGCCGTACGCATCGCCTGCGAGATGGTCAAAGAAAAACTGATCACTTGGAAGGACGCCGTGACGCGCATCCCGGCGGATGATTTGGACCAACTGCTCGCCCCGGTGTTCGACCGCGCTGCAGTCCGGAAAATGTCCGCCATTACCAAGGGGCTCCCGGCCGGCCCGGGAGCCGCCACCGGCAGGGTGTATTTCAATGCTGAGCGCGCCGAGGCAGCCAAGGCCAAAGGCGAGGAAGTGTTGCTCGTCCGTCTCGAGACTTCCCCAGAAGATTTACGCGGCATGATCGCCGCCAACGGCATCCTCACTGCTCGCGGCGGTGTCAGCTCGCACGCGGCATTGGTTGCACGGCAAATGGGCAAAATCTGCGTTTGCGGCGCTGCCGGTGTGCAAATCAACTACGCAAAGCGCACCATGAAGATCGGCAAAACGAACTTCAAGGAAGGCGATTTCCTGTCCATCGACGGCACCAGCGGCGAGATTTTCCCGGGCGAAGTCAAGACCGCCCCGTCGGAAGTCGTCCAAGGCCTGCTCGAGAACAAGACCGCCGCCAAGCGCAGCCGCACTTACAGGAACTTCACGCAGATCATGAACTGGTGCGCCAAGGTCTCCAAAATGCAGGTTCGCACCAATGCCGACACACCGGAGCAGGTGGAAAACGCCATCGCGTTCGGTGCCGCCGGCATCGGCCTGTGCCGCACCGAGCACATGTTTTTGGACCCCATCAGGCTGCCATCGGTCCGCCAGATGCTGCTCAACGCCGAGGCTGCCGAAGCCTGGCGCAGGGAGAATAACGACCGGGTCTTCCGGGCCGAGAATGAATCCGATGCCTCTCAAGCTGTAAAGGATTTTTACGAAGCCTTGGACCAGGTCCGAGATCTTCAGACCGGCGATTTCAGCAGGATCCTCCAGGTCATGGGCCCTCGGCCCGTAATCATCCGCCTCTTGGACGCCCCCCTCCATGAGTTCCTCCCTCCATATGAAACTTTGTTAATCGAACTTATGGAGTTACGCCACGTCGGCGCTGCCTTGGAAGAACTGGAGAAAAAAGAAACCTTCTTGCACCTAGTGGACTCCCTACGTGAGTCAAATCCCATGCTGGGGCACCGCGGCTGCCGTTTGGGCCTGAGTTTCCCCGCCATTTACCGCATGCAGGTGGAAGCGATAATCACCGCCGGCGCCCTGCTGGTGAAAGAAGGCCTGGACGTTAGCCCTGAGATCATGATCCCACTAACCGTGGATGTTGAAGAGATGCACCGGCTCCGGGAGGACCTGAGCCTGGTCGCATCCCATGTGCAGGAACGCCTCGGGGTCAAGGTCCACTACAAGTTCGGCACCATGATCGAGACTCCCAGAGCGGCTCTGACCGCCGGTGAGATCGCCAAGGAATCCGAGTTCTTCAGCTTCGGCACCAATGACCTAACCCAGATGGTCTTTGGCTTCAGTCGTGACGACGCCGAGGGCAAGTTCCTCCGGCGTTATGTCGATGAGGGCGTTCTGCCCGACGACCCATTCGCGTCAATCGACCCGCAGGGAGTGGGGGCGCTGGTGAAAATTGGAGTGGGCGCCGGACGCCGTGAGCGGCCAAACCTGGAGATCGGCATCTGTGGTGAACACGGCGGAGACCCGGCCAGCGTGGCGTTCTGCCATGAGGTTGGACTCGATTACGTAAGCTGCTCGCCTTTCCGCGTGCCGGTGGCCCGGCTGGCGGCTGCCCAAGCAGCGCTGACCAGCAACAACTAAACCTCTCCAATTTTTGGTTGAAAGTTCGACGGCGCTCACATTGAATCGAGCGCCGTCGGCGTTTCCATCAGGCATTCTTGACCCTATTTTGGCCCTGAGCTAGACTTCGTATCAAGCCAATTTCGCTGAATAGAAGGAGTTTCCGTTGACGACTACACCCTCTGAGGCCCGAGTTCAGATCGTAAATATGGTCCGTGACTTTGTGAATAGGGAAGTGGAACCGGTGGCCGCAGAACACGACCGCGAGGACACTATCCCCTACGACCTCATCGACCGCATGAAAGAGTTGGGGCTTTTCGGCATCACAGTGCCTGAGGAATATGGTGGCATGGGGTTGGACTATACGACATTTGCCTCCATTTTCGAGGAACTGAGCAAGGGTTTCATGACCCTCAGCGGGGCCATCGGGACGCACCACATCCTGACCTATGTTTTGACTCACTACGGGACCGAGGAACAGAAGCAGAGGTTCCTGCCAGACCTGGCTTCCGGACGCAAACGGGGCGGACTAGCCCTCACCGAGCCCAGCGGCGGCACCGACATGGCTAACCTTCAGACCACCGCAACCAAGGACGGCGAAGAGTACAGTATCAACGGCACCAAGATGTTCATCACCAACGGTCGGTCCGGAGACATGTTTTGCCTGTTGGCCCGCACCGATCCCGACATGGAGCCTCGGCATAAGGGGATAAGCTGCTTCGTAGTGGAGAAGGGCGGACCCGGCTTTGACGTAGGAAAGGACCTGGACAAACTCGGCTACCGGGGACTGGACACTAGCGAGTTGATCTTTAACAACTTCGCGGTCCCGGAGAATAACCTGATTGGTGGAAAAGAGGGCGCCGGATTTGGGATGGTTATGAGTGGCCTGGAGACCGGCCGCATTAACATAGCCGCCCGAGCGGTAGGCGTGGCGCAAGCGGCATTCGAGGCCGCTATCAAATATTCACAGCAACGGGAGACCTTCGGCAAACCCATCTCCGAGCACCAGGCGATCCAGCTCAAGTTGGCAGATATGGCCACCAAGATTCAGGCGGCCCGGTTATTGGTCTACGATGCCGCCGGCAAAAAAGACACCGGCCAGCGGGTAGACCTGGAATCGGGCATGGCCAAGTTGTTTGCTAGCGAGGTTTGTCTGGAAGTGGCCATGGAGTCCATGCGCGTCCACGGGGGTGTTGGGTACATCAAGGATTCGCCGGTGGAGCGATATTATCGTGACGCGCCCCTCATGGTTATCGGAGAGGGCACCAACGAAGTTATGCGGCTGGTGATCGCCAAGCAGTTGCTTAGGTTGCCCGAATATCAGTTGTAACTAGTATCCAACAATCCGGTCTAGTGGGTTAACGTTAAAGCCCCCTCCCTAGCTGGGGAGGGGGCTTTGTTCGCCGATGGTAGGTTGGATGAGGGGCTAGCGCCCTTTCCACTGGGGCTTGCGCTTCTCGGCGAAGGCTTTGGGGCCTTCTTTGGAGTCCTCAGTAAGAAGGAGGCGGTCATACATCTGGTAGGTCAGGGCTGAGATGTCTTGGTTGGACATATTCAGGCCGCGGTAGGCCAGTTCTTTGAAGGTCTGGACCGCCAGAGGAGCGTTGCCGGCAATCTGCTGGGCCATGGCCATGGCCTCTTCCATCAGGTCACCAGCGGGCACCACCTTGTTCAAAAATCCCATGTCATAGGCGCGCTGTGCCGTCACCGGCTGGGCGGTCAAGACCAGCTCCAGCACCGACGCCAGATTCATCTGCTTGGGCAGTATTGCGCCGAAGGGTGGCAGCAGGCTCCACCTGGTTTCGGAGATGCCAAGTTTGGCTTCGTCAGACGCGATGCGCAGGTCGCACATCTGGGCTATGGACCAACCGCCGGCCAAAGCAAAACCGTTCACGGCGGCAATCATGGGCTTCCAGGTCCGGGGCCACATGAAAGGACTCTCCTTGGTCATGCTGGCAGAAGCATCGGCTTGGATACCTGCGGCGTTGTCGTCCGCCCGTTCTTTCAAGTCCCGGCCTGAGCAGAATGCCCGTCCGGCGCCGGTGATTATCGCGACATATGCCTCGGGGTCCCCATCAAACTCGACGATGGCATCCGCAAGCTCCTTTCGCAGCAGCCGGTTGATGGCGTTCAAAGAGTCTGGCCGGTTGAGGGTCATGGTAACGATGTTGCCCTGTTTTTCGTAGAGGATCGTCTCAGCCAATGTTGGTAACTCCTAAGGGAAATTTGTTCAAGTCCCTACGCGTAGGGCCCCAAGTATGCTCCGCCGATGACATGGATGTGACCGTGGCTCTGGCTCTGCATGCCGTCATGGCCGAAATTCGAGAGTATACGGAATCCGTTGGGCGAGTACATAGCTCCCATGTCCACCGCCAAGTTGCCCATCCGAGTCAACAGGCCACTGCTCCATACCTGTATCTGGCTCATGTGTTTGCGGGGCATGACCAGCAACATCAACGGTACCCAGGTGAGCTTGTTTACGATGACCATTAGATCGTCATCCAGGTAGCGGTATTTAGCCGGTTCTTGGCCGTCTGATATCCGGCAGAATACGCAGTTGAGGTCTGAACTCAAGAGAAATTTGTCCTTATATGTTGGCGGCCCGGCCTGGCGGCTGGGATTAATGGCTTGCTTTGAGACTATAGATTGCCCCCTTTTTCTTGTCAACGAAGGCCATTATTCCGGTGCGGAATCATCCGGTCTTGCCGGGGCTGGGCGTGGCCAATCAAGGCCGGAAATGACGCAGCCTGTGGTATCATTCCCAGCGGAGGACGCCATGTTCAGATTAGCCGTGCTGACGGTCAGCACATCGGGCTCCCAGGGCAAACGGGATGACAGCAGCGGACAAGCCATCAAAGACCTGCTGGAAGGCGCTGACTTTCAGGTTGCCCGCTATGAAATTGTGTCCGACGATAAAGACACAATTTCGGCGAAGCTGGCCGAATGGGCCGACTCTGACGATGTTGACCTAATCGTAACAACAGGCGGCACCGGACTCGGGCGCTACGACGTTACTCCCGAAGCTTGCTTAGCTATACTGGACAAAGAGGTGCCCGGCATGGCGGAAGCGATGCGGTCAAAAACTTTGGAGTTTACGCCGATGGCTATGATCAGCCGTTCGGTGACGGGGATCCGGGGGAATACCCTGATAATCACTCTGCCGGGCAGCACCAAGGGGGTCCAGGAATGTCTGGCCGTGGTGATGCCGGTGATACCTCACGCGTTGGAATTGCTCCACCGCGAGACCGTTAGTGAACACCCCCGTTAGGCAGGCCTGCCCGATTTCCGTCCTATTGAAGCTGCGTCTTTGAACCGAGGGCCAGCGGCAGTAAACGGGCGTCCTGATTTCAAATACTAAAGAGCTGTGACAATGAGCGAAGATATCAGTCAAGAACAGGTCGTTTACTGGCCCAGGGTTAAAGAGATTCTGGACGGAATCATGGGCCGATGGATCGAGCGCTGGGACCGGCAACCGTTGCCCGGCATTCACGCATATTATTGGGAAACCGCTGAAGACATCCAGGCGGCAGTATTGTCCGGTCTTCGGGCTATTGAGCCCGGACTTCCGGCAAGGGAAACAAATCTTGTGAAGTCTCTAGCTAGGGCCGTGGGAACTTCGGGGAAGATGCCCTTACGGGGGCCATTCTTATCTACGGAAGAGGTTGACGAGGTAGTGGCTTGGATTGACGGCGGGATGCCCGGCGGGCCGTAGCAGCGGGTATCTAAATTTTGATCAATCAATTAAGAGAGAGCCGGGACAGTGCCCCGGCTCTCTCTTTTTGCCTTTCTTAGTTGCTGTACGGTGCGGGTTAGACCAGCGCCGGTTCGGCTTCCTTAATGTAGATCTGGAGGCGGTTCCGGGTGTGGTCAATAATCACGATCCGGCCCTCGGGGTCAATCTTGACGCCGCAAGGGTGAGACAGCTTCTTCTCGTAGTCGGGGTCGCTGGCAAAAGCAAGCGAGCGCTGCCGGATCATATCCGGGTTGGAGGCCAGCTTGTCTCGGCCCCACTTGGAAAGCACTGCTTCCCCTTGGAACTCGGTGATGTACCGGCCGTCGGGAGCGAATACCTCCACGCGGTTGTTCATCCAGTCGGCAACGTAGATGTCGCCATCTGCGTCCACGGCCAGACCATTGGGGCGGTTCAGTTGACCGACGCCGCTGCCCGAGGAGCCGATGGAGGCTTCCCATTGGCCGTCAGCGGTGAACTTCTGGATGCGGTCGTTGCGCCAGTCTGCGATGTAGACGTGGCCCTCACTGTCCAGCGCGATGCCCCAAGGATTGTTGAACTCGCCGTCGGCGCTGCCCTGTTTGCCGAACTGGCTGATGTATTTCCCGTCTAGACTGAACTTCTGGACCCGGTTGTTGCCGGCGTCAACTACGATGATGTTGTCATCGGAATCGATTGCCAGACCGGACGGTCCGTTGAGTTCGCCGTCTCCAGAACCAGCGACGCCCCACTTGCTGACGAACTCACCGTCTTTGGTGAACTTGCTGATGCGGTTCAGCCATTCGTCAGCCAGGTAGAGATCACCTTTGCTATCCAAAGCGACGGAAGTCGGCCACATGAATTCGCCGTCGGCCTCGCCGTAGGTGCCAAATTCGGTGATGTAGTCTTCGTCCAATGTAATCACGGTAATGTGTACGCCATCCGGCCGGTTCTCATAAGACCGGTTGCAGATGAACACGGTACCATCGGGCGCGATGGCCATGTCTGTCGGGTTACGGAAACCCGTGCCGGCGAATTCTGCGCGTCCAACAGCATGGCTATGTTTGTATGTCCGGCTAGTTAGGCCGAAAAAATGTGTTGCCATATGCTTATACCTCTTCTTCCTGTGGTGCGCTGAACCGTCTGCGGTCTGGCCAAAAAGCCATAAAGCGGCCCAGCGAATCGTTGCATTATTTAACCTGAATCGAACTCAGGTTGCTTAACCGATAAACTTAACTCGCTCGTAGTTGCCTCCAACAATGGGTTCCGGAGCCAACTGGAGCCAGTCTTCCAGGATGGTGGAGTAGACAGACCGGAAGTCCATGTTGAACTTCAGGTTGCCGCCCTCTTCCTGCTGGGAAGGCTCAAGGGAAGGATAAGTACCGTAGACACCACCCTTGACGTGTTCGCCGACTGCGAAGGCAACGCCAGCAGCGCCGTGGTCTGTGCCAGACCCGTTGTCGGCTACGCGGCGGCCGAACTCACTGAAGAAGAACAGGGTCACGTTGTCGCTGGCGTCGTGCTCCCGCAGGTCAGTAATGAACGTGTCAACGGTGTTGGAAACGTCTGTCAGCAACGCTGCGTTGGCCTGGGCCTGGTTGGCGTGGGAATCAAACCCATTGTATGGGGATGTGGTGTACAGGACCCGGGAGCCGAAGCCGGCGAGGTGGGTCTGTGCTATGTTCTTCATATACTGGCCGATGGCGGTGGTCGAGTACTCAACACCGGACGTGTAGTTGTCCGGGGCCGTGGACAGAATGTCTGCACCCTTCAAGGCGTCGGTGCCGGTCGCATGGATGTAGTCCATGACCGCGCCGGTGCCGATGGCGGGGGAATACATGCGGCCGAACACGTCAAGCGCGTCGTTCCGCTGGTTCTCGCCCTCGATACCTGTCAGTAGACCATAGGTCTCTAGGTTACCTACGGAGGCTACCGGAACTCCGTCCATGACCAAGGCTCGGGGAAGGCCGCGGCCAAAATTAACGGCCGTCAGTACGTTCTCAGAGTTCGGGTCCAACTGTTTGGTGGCCCGGCCCAACCAGCCTTCGGTCCCGATGATTTCCGGCTCACAAGTGTGCCATATGTCCATGGAACGGAAATGGGAGTAGCTGGGAGTGGGGTATCCGATGCCAACGAAGACGGCCAGTTTGCCTTCGTCCCAGTATTTCTTCAGCGGACCCATGGTCGGGTGGAAGCCCAGCTCGTCATTGATAGGAATAATCTGGTCTTCGGGAACCGCTAGGGTGGGACGGAAGTCCCGGTAGAAGCCGTTATTGCGAGGAATGACGCAGTTTAAGCCGTCATTTCCGCCGGACAGGGATAGTACTGCCAGGACGGGATCTTTCTTGGTCTGAACCATGATTTCTCCTTACGTGTTTTGATATCTCGAGAGTTAGTCAGCATACCTATACGGGCAAAGACTTACTCGAACTGGAATTCGGCGGTGGCGGCAATCATCTGGAACATTTCACCAGAACGTCGAGTGAACTCGGACTGTTCGGCATCCGTCCCGTGGGTCAGATCACCTTCTTTGGATGCATGGGAGATCAACTGTCCCATAGTGTCGTCGGTTACGACCACAGGCCCGGTCAGATCCAGACAGCCATTAACGAACTGCTCCGGGCTGATCTTATCGCCCAGGCCCATCAGTCGGTCAACGAGAATGCGGACGCCGTCCAATTCGGTGTTGCCCAAGATGTCTGAAGCGAAGTTGATGCGCTCAACCAGCGTGCCGCTGTCGATCCATTCGCGGCCTGTGTGCCAACCCTCAACGGTAGGAGGATTCATGATATCCATGCCCATATATTTAGGCTCTTGGGAAAGCTCGAACAAGCCGGGCTTGTAACCCTTGAACTCGCCAGTCATGCGGAGGAGGCTGACAACCATTTCGGTGGGGTTCTTGACCTTGGCATACCGAACCGCTTCGTCTTTGAAGAAGTCCGATGTGAACAGCACTTCCAACATCGCCTTAACGGAGTGGTCGGAATCCCAATAGGCCTTCTCCATGGCTTCGATGGCCGCCTGATCGCGGGGCGGTGTCAGCCGCCATGCCGGAATCTGGGGCTCGTCAGCGACAAAGTAGTTGTACAGGTGCCGGGCGAGGAAACGGGCAGTGGCGGGCTGCCGGCAGACGATCTCGATAATATCGCTGCCATCCCAGTTACCGGTTTCACCCAGAAAAGTCTTCTCAGAGTAATCGTGGTCACCCGGATCGAACCGGAATTCCCAGGGGCTGCGGCCGTGAGGGAACGGAGGATAGGACGGTGCAACGTTCCAACCCGTGAATGCCCTGGCGCAAACTTTGACGTCGTCTTCGCTGTAGTTGAAGCCTTCGTCCATTCCAACACCCAGGGAGAAGAGCTCCAAAAGCTCACGGCCATAGTTCTCGTTCAGGTTGGCCTTGTGGCTCTCGGTGTTGTCCAGGTAGTACATCATGCCGGGGTTGGTGGAGAGCTTGAGCAGAAGGTCGTCGAATTTGCCCATCCCCTCTTGGCGGAATATATCGACCATCAGTCCCATCTCTTGACCGCTGTCAATCTTGCTGTGACCGGCACAGAAAATCATGTGCCAGAAAAGCGCTACTTTCTCTTGTAGCTGGCGGGGGCTGTTAATCATGCGCCAGACCCATTGCTGCACGTTGTTTTCGATGGCGGCAGCTTCATAGTACGAGGGGTTATAGCGAATAAGCAGGTCTTCCGCGACGGCCTCTTGGGTCTCGGGGTTGAGCAATTCTTGGACTACGCTGTCATAACCTTGCGATGCCTTAGCTTCAATCTCATCTCGGCTCGCCCCGAAACCGGCGCGGCGCAAGAGGTGGGCCATCAAGGCAATATCCTGTTCAGCCATGTGCTCCTCCTAGGTGATGCGAATTAGACTGGATTTTGGGCGGTATTTCACGCCTAATTTGCGGCTACATTAAAAAGGCACACCGAGGATGGGTTAACCCCAGGCTCGAAGTACCCCTTATGTAACATTGATTACAAGGAAGAAATATAAACTAATGTGGAAGAAGTGTCAAATGATTTGGCGCCAGATGTTGTCGAAGCTAATGTGTGCCTGATCTACAACCGCGGGATCGAGCATTCTGTGCCAATGATTACCGGTCGAACAATCTATTGAGAGCCGTTTTTGCCTGTCCGGCCTATTTTTGAACGGCTCAGCCCTAGCCGAAATCAATAACAACAACGCAAGAATTATATCAATTCCTGTCTGATTCGCACAGCCAGAAATCAGGTATAAACAGCTACCGTATCTCAATAGTGTCGGTTACGTGCTCCTTTAGCGGGCGATATTTCTTGACATGGTCCAAAATGCTTTGCTAGCATTTTAGCCATCCGCATCCATCGAATGCCGATGTACTTGATTCCACGCCTACTTAGGGGTGGTCTGAAATATCCTGGCCGCCAGCTTGCGGCCCACCTTTTCTCCATAGAGAAGAGAGTATGGTCGAAAACGACGGCGATCAGCAATCACAGAGGAGACCGGACCTGGGGACAAAGCTTCCCGGTATGTTCTCCAGATATAAAAGCTCTGTGGAAAAGGAGCTTTATAGAGTTGTGCCTAACGCCGGGGATCCTAACGTCCCAAACAATGAGCCCTACCGGCTGCTCCGGTATCACCTAGGCTGGGTCGACCAGCAGGGCGAGCCGATGGATACATCAGTCACCCAAGGCAAAGCCCTCCGCCCAACTCTTTGCCTGTTTGCCTGCGATGCCCTTTCCGACGATTATTCCAAGGCCCTGCCAGCGGCGGCCGCCCTTGAATTGATCCACAATTTCTCGTTGGTCCACGACGATATTCAGGACCAGGATTTGGAACGGCGTCACCAGCCCACCGTGTGGCATCTCTGGGGAATCCCGAAAGCCCTTTGGTCGGGCAATGCCATGCAATGCACTGGCGACATAGCGCTATTGGACGTTGCCGGGCAAAACGTAAACCCAACAACGGTCTTAAAGGTCTCCGAGATCTTGACCAAGAGCTATTTGGAAATGATTCAGGGTCAATGCATGGACCTGAATTTCGAGTCCCGGACGGACATCAAATCAGACGAATATCTCTACATGATCGCATGTAAAACCGGAGCGTTGATCCGCGCCGGATTGGAAATCGGCGCGCTGTTGGCAACCGAAGATGCAGCGACCGTGAAGGCTTTTGCCGAATTCGGCGAACACTTGGGCCAGGCTTTTCAGGTAAGAGACGATTATCTTGGCATCTGGGGCGACCAAGCGACTTTAGGCAAAGCCACCGACAGCGACATACGCCGCCGGAAGAAGTCCTATCCGGTGGTATTCGCTTTGGAGCGAGCCAGTGGACGCGCGATGGAAGACCTTTTACGGATTTATAGGCAGGAGGAACTGGAGGAAGACGACGTGCAGCGGGTATTAGCTGTGCTGGACGAAGTCGGCTCGCAGGAAAATGCCCAAAGAGTCATCGAAGCCGCCGCAGCCCGGGCTTTGGAGGCACTGAAGCCCGTATCGCTGCCGCAATGGGCTCAATCCGAAGCTGAGGACCTAGTTGATTTTCTTGCCCGAAGAGAATATTAGTCTTGTCACCTGTGGGTGAACGAACTCGACCAAATTTGGAATCCGCGACCAACAAGGTATTACCAATATGACGACGACAACCAAAAAACGTGCCAAAAGACCTTTAGAGCTATCCACTAGGTTGGCCGGGTACCTACTGAAGAACAAGATCAAAGGTAGAAAGAAGTTTCCGCTGGTGACTATGCTTGAGCCCTTGGAGATGTGCAACCTGGCCTGTATCGGCTGTGGGCGCATCCGTGAATACAAGCCGGTCTTGGACAAGATGATGCCGGTGGAGGAAGCCCTTGCGGCTGTCCGAGAGTCCGGCGCGCCTATCGTGTCCATCGCCGGAGGAGAACCAACCATCCACCCGAGGATCGACCAGATCATCAATACCTTGGTCGCAGAAAAGTACTTCGTCTATTGCTGCACCAACGGCCTATTACTCGACCGGGTGATGGACAAGGTACCGCCGTCCAAGTATCTGTGTTGGGTGGTCCATCTGGACGGCATGGAAGCGAAGCACGATGAGTCCGTGGACCGGGCCGGCGTCTTCAAAAAGGCTGTCGACGCGATACAGTCGTCCCTGGACCGAGGCTACCGGGTCTGCACGAACTCTACCGTGTTCCGAACCAGCGACGTTGAAGACCTCACTGAGATGTTTCGTTTGGTGTCCGACATGGGGATCGAGGGGTCGATGATTTCTCCGGGCTTCGACTTTGAAGACGCCCCGGACCAAGAAATGTTCCTAACCCGGCAGGAGTCACATGCGCTATTCCAGGAACTCCTGTCGCCAGAGAACACTAAAGGCGCAAGTTTCTACAACAACCCCCTCTACTTAAATTTCCTTAAAGGCGAACGGGAGTACCAGTGCACCGCCTGGTCCAATCCGACCTATACGGTGATGGGATGGAGGAAACCCTGTTACCCGTTGGCTGACGAGCATGTAGAACACGTTAGTGAGCTGTTTGACGAAGACATATGGGAGAAGTATGGAGTGGGTAAAGACCCGCGGTGCGACAATTGCATGATGCATTGCGGCTTCGAGTCGGCCACCATATTCGAAGCATTTCGGACACCTAAAGACTGGGCCACTTTGATCAAGTCCGGAGCTGCCCATAAGGGCGGCATCACGGCTGCCTAGATCCAAGAATGTTGATCGTGGTTGCGAGCATGGAGCAAGAGTTGACCGGTCTCCGGCGCGAATTGCGCGAGATAGAAAACGCCACCGGAATCAGCTCCCAGGTGGAATTTCAGGTGTTGGGAGTTGGGCCGGAGCGGGCAGGCGCAGCTATGGCGGCCCTGCTTGAAGACCGGCCTTCCCGGCGTTCCAAGGTAGATGGGGTGTTGCTTGTTGGCGTAGCCGGAGGGGTTGACCCGAAATTGGAGACCGGAGACCTGTTGCTGGCTGACCGACATGCCCTACAGAACGGAGCGTCCCAAGGCGCTGGACAGGCCATCAAACCTGACGCCGACATGCTCCAGTCCGCCCAAAAGGCGGCGCTGGAACTCTCGGTGCCAATCTTCAACGGCGGCTCGCTAACCGTGGACCATCTGGTCGCGGAACCACATGAGCGCGAGTTCCTTCGGACTGAATACCAGGTATACAGCGTCAACATGGAAGACTACCGAGCAGCCGAAGCGGCCCAAAATGCGGGGGTGCCGTTTCTTTCGGTCAGAGTTGTCTTAGACACGGCGAGTCAGAGGCTTCCAGGATATCTGCCTGGCCTGGCCAGATCGCGCTACAAAGTGGTAACCAAGATCCTGTTGATGCCCTGGCGTATCCCGACCATGCTGCACTTGAAGCGGCAACTGCAATTGTGCCAGGCCGTGCTGACCAACTTTGGTGTGTCTTACCTGAAGGTCACAGGAAATCTCGGGTAGGGCCGGGTTTCCCAAACCCCGCTTTTAAAAATGAAGGTACTGGTCACCGGCGCCACTGGGTTCATTGGGGGAAATCTGGCCCGCGAACTGTGGCGGCGGGGTGACGACGTCCGAGCGCTAGTCCGCCCGGGCAGCAACCGATTAACAATAGAAGACACCGGAATCGTCCCAGTGGAAGGCGACATCCTGGACCGTCAGTCCATCGACCGGGCAGTCCAGGGTTGTGAGGCTGTCTTCCATGTGGCAGCCGCCTACACATTCTGGTCTAAGAACCCCGAAGAGGTTTCACGGACCAACGTGGAGGGCACGCTAAACGTGCTCAAAGCCGCACGAGAGGCAGGGGTATCCCGCACGGTCTACACCAGCACGGTGGGGACCATCGGGCTGCCGAAAACCGGGCTAGGGGACGAGGCAACCCCGTTCGAATCCCAATCGCTCCACGGCGATTACAAGAGATCCAAACTCCAAGCGGAGAAAGAGGCGTTGTCCTTGGCTGCGGAAGGGATGCCGGTGGTGGTGGTGAATCCCACCGCGCCAGTGGGACCTTGGGACATTAAACCCACGCCAACGGGGAGGATGGTGTTGGACTTTCTTCGCCGGAAAGTCCCAGCGTACCTGAAGACGGGGATGAATGTGGTGGATGTGGCCGATGTTGTTGAAGGTCACATCCTAGCCCTGGGAAAAGGGAGAAACGGAGACCGGTATATCTTAGGAAACCGGAACGTAAGTTTGAAGGAAATATTCGACATATTAAGCGAAATCACCGGCTTATCGGCACCCCGAATCAGGGCGCCTTACTGGCTGGTGGTCGGCGTTGGCTATGCCGACCGATTCGTGGAGGGCACCTTATTGCGCCGAGAGCCGGCTATTCCTGTGGAGGGAGTATTGGCGTCCCGGGTTCCGGCCTATGTCAGTTGTGAAAAAGCGGTCGGTGAATTAGGGCAGCCACAACGGCCTATTGAGGATGCCTTGAAGCAGGCCGTCGATTGGTTCGCCGAGCACGGCTATGTGGACGGGAAGAACCGAAGTCCGGCGACGCGACAACGGTGGCCCAACTGAAACACTCTGATGTGAATCAGGCAGCGGACAAAGCAGTCCAGCGATCCCAGGACTATTTCCGCCGCACGCAATATCCGGAAGGGTACTGGTGGGGTGAACTGGAATCCAACCCCACCATGGAAGCCGAATACCTGATGCTGTGCCATTTCACCGGACGTCATGACCAGGAACGGTGGCGCAAGATCTGCAATTACATACTAAGCAAACAACGAAGCGACGGCTCTTGGAGCCAGTATTACGAGGCTCCAGGCGATGTCAGCACCTCGGTCGAATGCTACTTCGCACTCAAATTGGCCGGGCATTCGCCGGACACCGAGCCACTGCGGAAAGCCCGTGAGTTCATCTTGTCCAAGGGCGGAATTCCCAAAGTGCGGGTGTTCACCAAGATCTGGCTCGCGCTGTTCGGCCAATGGGACTGGAAGGGTACGCCCAACATGCCGCCGGAAATGATATTCCTGCCTTCATGGGCTCCGTTCAATATCTATGAATTTGCCAGTTGGGCCCGCGCCACCGTGGTGCCAATGCTGATCATCTTGACCCGTCAGCCATATTGCGCGGTGCCTGAGTCGGCCGATATCGGCGAACTCTATCCCGGCGGCCGAGAAGGCACCGACTACCACCTGCCCAAGCCCACGGGCGGGTTTGGCTGGTCCAAAGCCCTCTATTGGGCGGATAAGCTGGTGGGCCTGTACCAACGGCTGCCCGTGCACCCATTCCGGGGGCGCGCGGAACGCAAGATTATCCAGTGGGTCTTGGACCACCAAGAGGCCGATGGGTCTTGGGCTGGGATTCAACCTCCCTGGGTGTATTCCCTGATCACACTTCACACCTTGGGTTACGGACCGGACCACGAAGCCGTCAAGAAAGGCTTCCAAGGCTTTGAAAGGTTCGCTTTGGAAGACGAAGACAAATGCAACGTTCAGGCATGTATCTCCCCGGTCTGGGACACCTGCATCGCCCAATTGGCCCTGTTGGAATCGGGAATCGACCCCGAAGACCCCATGGTCCAATCATCCGCACGGTGGCTCATGGACAAACAGATCTATGCCACCGCCGATTGGCAAATCCGAGCCAAAGGCACTCGCCCCGGTGGATGGTCCTTCGAGTTCGACAACTTGATCTACCCGGACGTCGATGATGCCTCCATCGTGGTGATGGCCCTAGACCAAGTCCGGCTACCGGAAGCTGAGGAACCCCGGCGGGCCGATTCCATTCAGAGGGGAGTTGAATGGATGGCTGGCATGCAGTCCAAAAACGGCGGCTGGGCGGCATTCGACAAAGACAACAACAAGAAATACCTGACCAAGATTCCATTCTCGGATTTTGGGGAGACGCTGGACCCACCAAGTGTGGACGTCACGGCCCATCTTCTGGAGATGTACGGTCGGTTGGGTTACACCAAGGAAAACCGTGCAGTGGATCGGGGCTTTGCCTATGTGGTCAGCGAGCAGGAAGAGGACGGTTCCTGGTTCGGACGTTGGGGCGTAAATTACGTCTACGGCATCGGCGCTGTCCTGCCTGCGCTGGAAGCTATCGGCGAGGACATGTCACAGGCATATATCCGCCTCGCCGTTGACTGGACCGTCGCCCATCAGAACCAAGACGGCGGCTGGGGCGAGAGCTGCGGCTCTTACGTGGACCCGAACCTACACGGAGTTGGTCCAAGCACGGCGTCTCAGACCGCGTGGGCGTTGCTTGGCTTGGTGGCCGCCGGTGAGCACGAAAGCGAAGCGGCCCAACGTGGCCTCGTGTACCTGGCCGAGACACAGTTGGAGGACGGCACATGGGACGAGCCGTACTTCACCGGCACTGGGTTCCCCGGTTATGGAGTAGGCGAACGCCTTAAGGCCATGCCAGATATCGGAGAACTCAGTTATCAAGACTTGGATATGCCAGCCGGATTTATGATTAACTACCACCTGTATCGTAACTACTGGCCATTGCTGGCGCTGGGAAGATATTCCCAGGCCGTTTCCGGCCGGTTGTAACAATGTCTTAACGGACCAAGAACTAGCGCAAAGGAAATTTGGGGCTAACAAATTTAGGGGGGTCTCCGAGATGAAAACCAGGTCTTTTTGCAAGCGGATAAACACCAAATGTGCGCCTGAGTTCATCGACATCACAGACTGGGTGGCCCAGTGTGTCGCTGAGTCTCAGATCTCCGACGGGTTCGCCGTTGTGTATTCCAAGCACACTACCGCCGCGGTCAAGATCAACGAAAATGAGCCGTTGCTTCTGGAAGACATGGCGGGCTTCCTAGAGCAGATATTCCCTCGCCACCACAGCTACCAGCACAACGATTTTGAGATTCGCACCGTAAATATGAACGATGACGAATCACCTAACGGCCACGCCCATCTCCAACACCTGCTGCTGGGCACCAGTGAGACAGTGCCGGTGATCGGAGGCGAGATGCAGTTTGGAACCTATCAAAGCATATTCTTCATCGAGTTGGATCGCCCCCGCCCCCGGGAAGTAATGGTCCAGGTAGTCGGCGAATAATCTCGAGAACACCACGGCCCAGACTCAGAATGTGCGGGCTGGGCCAAGCCCCATTGGGCAAAAACAAGGGTTGACCGGCCCTGCTCTGTAATTTAAATGGCTGACTCATTGGCCTCCTGATCACCCACTATAATCTGGCAGGTCGTATGTACCCTCCCACCACCAATCCCACGATAGATTTGAACTCGGCGTATGAGGCTTGCCGGATCATAACCAAGCGGGAAGCAAAGAACTTCTACTACGCCTTTCTGACCCTACCTGCCGCCAAGCGTCGTGCCATCTATGCCGCCTACGCGTTCTGCCGCCATTGCGATGATTCTGTGGACGAGGGAACTTCCACTCATGCTAAATTAACCGCCCTGTCCGAGCTTCAGACCAGCCTGAACAACGCCTATTCCGGCGGCGCCTCCAGTTCGGTCTATGTAGCGCTGGCTGATGTGGCACGTAATTACGAGATTCCCCAAGAATACTTCCAAGAGGTGATCCTGGGAGTCGAAATCGACCTAGTCAAAGACCGTTTCCAGAACTTCGAGGAACTCCGGGAATACTGCTATCGGGTTGCGTCGGTTGTGGGCCTAATCTGTCTTCAGATTTTCGGCTACGCGGATGACGACGCCAAAGAATATGCAGTGGATCTGGGCTTGGCGATGCAATTGACGAACATCATTCGCGATGTGCGTGAAGACTTCGATATGGGCCGGGTATATCTGCCCCAGGATGAGATGGCTCGGTTCGGGTATTCCGAAGAAGACTTGAAAAACAGCGTCCGCAACCAGGCATTCCTTGACCTAATGAACTTCCAGTCGAAACGCGCCCGGGAATATTTCGACCGTGGCTTCAAACTGCTGCCCTATCTCTCTCGGCGGTCACGGGCTTGCCCTGCTGTTTTGGGAGCGCTTTACTCCAAGGTCTTGGACCGGATCGAATCGTCAGAATACGACGTTTTGGAGTCTCGAATTTCCTTGAGCAAGGCTGAAAAGATCGGCATAACGGCCAAGACCTGGCTTGGAAGCATGTTGCCTCTCTTCTCCCCTCTCCGGTAACCTTTACCCAAGATATTTTGTCTTAACCTTTCTTCTACACGGCGACCCCTTGGACGGCAGGATAGGATGGCGCAACAGGGCAGAGTAGTGGCTGTAACCGGGGCCTCAGGTTACATCGGCACCAAACTTCTAGAACGGCTGGAACAAGAGCCCAGCATCCGGAGGTTGGTCGCTTTTGACGTGGCTCCCCTACCCCTCCCGGTCCACAACATTACCGTCTACCGCAAGAACGTATCTGGGCCCATCGAAGACGAACTGAACGACCAAAGCGCAACAACCCTGGTCCATCTGGCTTTCAA